>Ga0265297_10005682_pt1 | contig 18747 bp, 27 predicted proteins | sample Munlanlwell13791_FD_192502 | JGI IMG/M metagenome (GOLD analysis project Ga0265297, IMG submission 192502) | Leachate microbial communities from a municipal landfill in Southern Ontario, Canada - Leachate well 137-91 | ecosystem: Engineered > Solid waste > Landfill > Unclassified | place...
GGCCTTAATCGGCCATTAAAAGGCTATGTGTGTGGGGCTACTTGTCCAGCCCATCGACGAACTGGAGGGCCTGCTGTTTTTCGGAGGGCGAGAAGTTAACATTGGCGTAGGCCGTCTTCGCGCCTTCGAGGTCCGCGCCTTTGAGGTCCGCGCCTTTGAGGTCCGCGCCTTCGAGGTTCGCGCCTTCGAGGTCCGCGCCTTTGAGGTTCGCGTGTTTGAGGTCCGCGCTTTCGAGGTTCGCGCCTTCGAGGTCCGCGCCTTCGAGGTTCGCGCCTTCGAGGTCCGCGCCTTCGAGGTCCGCGCCTTCGAGGTCCGCGCCTTCGAGGTTCGCGCCTTCGAGGTTCGCGCTTTCGAGGTTCGCGCCTTTGAGGTCCGCGCCTTTGAGGTCCGCGCCTTCGAGGTTCGCGCCTTCGAGGTCCGCGCTTTCGAGGTTCGCGCCTTCGAGGTCCGCGCTTTCGAGGTTCGCGTATTTGAGGTTCGCGCTTTCGAGGTTCGCGCCTTCGAGGTCCGCGCCTTTGAGGTTCGCGTGTTTGAGGTCCGCGTATTTGAGGTTCCCCTCATACTCGAACAGCACCGCTTGAGTGAACCTGTTGAGGATTTGCTTTTTTTCCTTTAAGATGATAAGTATCTCGTTTCCCATCCCATACTTTATTTAATCTAGGCCGTTAATCCGGCCTGTTGGTCTTGGGGCCTCTCGGAGGGGGCGGGGATTTACACCCCGCATTTGGTGGCCAGTCTCCACCTAGCTTTCCATCATGTTCGGAGTCCCCGTCATGTTCGGGATTCGTCCCCCTACGCACATGGAACTGAATTGGGTAACGTAACGTCTATCTTCCGTCACCCCTCCGAGCGGCCCCCGACCTTTGGGGGTCGCCTCACGCCGCGTCTGTCGCCTTCCTCGCCGTCGTCCGCGAGACGTAGCCAGCGAACTCCTCGTCGTTCTTCTTGACTGCGGCGGCGACGTTTTGCTTGATCGCGTCGGCCAGCCGCTCCTGCTCAAGTAGCTTTTGCGCTTCGGTCATAGGAATTTTTTAACGAAGTCAATCGCCTCACCGGACCCATAGCAGACGGCGGCATGACAGTCGTCGCCCACGCGGTTAAGGTCACGGAGCCACGCAACCTGCTCGTCCGACAGCCGCGTCCCGTTCGCGCCCCCCTGCGGGCCGCGCGGGCGCTTCAGTTCGACGAAGACGAGGCCGGTCACGCCGTCGCCCTTACCGACGACGACGCAGTAATCCGGGAAGCCGGGGCGCACGCCTTCGAGGTGGTTCCTGCGCTTCGTCCCCCAGCTCCTCGTGAAGGTCTCCTGCGCGAGGTGGGTGTAGCGGCGCACGTTGCCGAGGGCGACCTGCGTATCGAGCCACTCGCGGAAGGCGACTGCCTCGGCGTGCTCGGTCGGGACGGGCGGGCGCTCGGTGGCGCGCCTCATATCTCCCTGAACGCCGCGAGCGCGGCGCCCTCTATCTCCCTCGCGAGGCGCATGGCCTCCTTCGGCTCAAGCTCCGCGTAGCCTCCCTTCATGCGGGAGGGCAAGATCACCACAAGCTGGACCTTGTCCCCCTCCCGCTTGGCCTCAACGCGCGTCAGCTTCCTCTGGTTGATGTTCATAGTTTTGTTTTTTCCTCTCGCCGGAGAGCGCCGCCTCGCAGCACTTCACCGAGCAGAACGTCCTCGGCCTCCCGCCGACGTTGACGATGAGGGCGTTGCGCCCATACCTGTCTAGGTTCAGGCGGCACTTCTCGCAGGTGCGGGGCATAGGTCAGTCGGCCAGCGCCGCGTTCCATGGGGTCGTCTCGCGCTTCTGCCTCTTGGCCGTGGGCGGCGGCGGGTCTTCCCGCCCCTCGCGCTCCGCTATCTCCGCCCCCGTGAGCTCCCCGCGCATGGCGGCGAGGGCGTCGCACTGCTCGCACCGGCCCCACCTCTCGGCGTATTCCTGCGCCTGCCGCGTGGGGAGCGGGGCGCGGCACTCGCTGACGGGGCAATGCGTCATACGCGCCCCCTCCCGACCCGCCGCACGGCGCGGCGCGTCAGTTCCTCGCGCGTCTCCGGCTTCCACCTCTTGACCGCCGTGAGGGCGTCCTTGACGTGGCCCCGCGCGTCGTAGACGAGGGAAGCGACCTCGCTCCTGCCCTGCCCTGACGTCAGGGCGCGCTGAATGCCCCGCAGGGCCTTCGACGCCATCTCCATGCTCCACTTGGCGGTGGGACGGCCGAGGTCGAGGGCGGCGAGGCCCTCGCCTGTTATCTCCTGTGGTTTCGTGGTCATGATCATGGGCTAGGCAACTTCGCCTTGTAAGCCTCGATTAACTGCTCCATCGTGGAGCGGTAGTATTCGTCAAAGGTCTTAGTCGGCTCCCCCCGCTCCTTCCAGAGCAGGAACAGGACGGCGTGGAGGCGCTGGGACGGCGTTTTTTTCTCGCCCTCGTCCTTCGGCGGGATGGACGGCAAGTCGACGACGTCCTCGGGATTGATTGCCGGCCTCGCCTCCCTCGACGGGAGGAAGCACAGCCAGCCTGTCTTGCCCTTGTGCTCCACGATTGACGACAGCAGTTGCGGGGGGATGTTCTCCTGCGAGTCGAACACCATGCGGAGCGCCCCGCCCGCGCGCGACTCGAACTTCACCATCTCGGAAGGGACCTGGAGAATCGTATCGTCTCCTTCACTCGCCGAGCGTAAGGCGAAGTAGTCATCTTCATTCTCCTGCGTATCAGATTTAGCTGTTTCGGCGTCTAAGATTTTGACCGTGTCGTTATCGCTCATGTTTTTTCGTTTAGGCTCCCCGACCTCCCCCGCCGCACGGTCGCGGCGAGGGAGACGGTTACGCATGACTTCTCGGGAGGCATGGGGGCGGTGGCTAGAGTTCGATTTCGGCGACGAGGCGGAAGAGGCGGGCGCGGTTGCCGGAGACGACGACTCGGTCGTACCTCTCGTCGTACTTGTTGGCGGCGAGCCAGTCCTTGTATTTCTTGTCGGACTCGGCCTTGACGCGCTCCGCCTCGCGGCGCTCCTCGTCGGCCTTGCGGTCGGAAAGTTCCTTCTCGGCCTTGGCGGCGGACGCGCGGGCGGCGGCGGCCTCCCTCTCGCGCTCGTCGGCCTCGGCCTTGAGCCGGACGTTCTCGGCGCGGACGCGGGCGTCCTCTTCCTCCTTCGCCTTCCTGTCCGCCTCGGCCTTCTCGGCCGCGACGCGCTCGGCCTCCGCGCGGGCCTCGTAGGCCGCCCTGGAGGACTCCAGCAGCCCGGCGAACCCCTCCGGCGTCATCTTCTCGGTCACGTAGACGGAGATGTCCGGGACGAAGGGGGCAAGGAAGGCGTCGCGTTCCGCCTTGATGGCGGCGAGGGCCGCGGCCTCCTGCCTCTCGGCGAACTTCTCCTGCGATTCGCAGTAATCCTCGGTCGGTTCGGTGATGGCCTTCACGATATTGTTCGCGCCATCGATGGCGCGGCCGGTGCGGAGGACGTTCACCTTCAGGACGGTCTTGTTTTTCTCGGATTCAGTGCGGACCCTGCGCAACGCCATCCTGATCCTGTGGCATTTCTTAATCGTCTCGACGTCGCGTGCGTCGGTGACGACGAGTCCCTTCGCCTCCTCGCACAGCTTCGACGCCTCGACGATGTAATCGCTGAACTGCGCCATGAGGTGGTTCGTCTCCGCCTCGGGAAGCTCGCATTTGCGGGCCACCTCGACGAGCTCGGCGGTGGGTCCCGTGACCTCGAAGGCCACCACGGCCTTATCCTCCTGTTTGGCGCCGTCGTCGCATGGGCGGCAGTCGTCGCAGTAGCGAGGGCCCTCGACGAGCGGGTCGTAGTCGATTTCTAGCCCGCAGCCGTAGCAGTTTCCGGTGATGGTGTCGGCCATATCTAGAACGGGATGTCCTCAATCTTGATTTCCTCCTCGTCCTTGCGGGTGTAGTCAGGCTCCATGTCCTCAAGCGGCGGCTCGTCGGAAGACGTAGCGGGAGGCAGGGCTGGGCGGGCGACGGAGGCGGCAATCGCGGGGGCCGCGCCGGAGCGTTTCGCCTCGTAGAAACCCATCCACGCCTTGAGGTCGCCCATTGCGGAGAGGACGACGGAACGCTTGTCGGTCGGCACGTCGCCGACGACCTCGAAGGTGGCCGCGAAGTAGGTGAGCGCCTTGCCGTCCTTGTCCTTCTGCGGGCTTTCCTTCTTTTCCGCGCCGACCTCGACGACGACGGAGGAGACGGCGCGCGGGAGCTTCGCGTCGAAGAAGTTGCTCCGCCCGTCGCCCTTCACGCGCAGGCGCATGACGGAGGAGGGAACCTCGAAGGCCTCGCCGACCTCCTTGCCCTCCTTGTCGGTCAAGACCTCGCGGTGCGCGGGGACGAGGACGTAGAGCGAGACGTATAGGTCGAAGGGAGACTTGACCTTCTGGGTGATCTTGTCCGTCGTCACGACGTCGGCCTTGAAGTCGGCGTAGGAGCGGTAGACCCGCTCGCTGGCCTCGTTGTCGCGGTTGAGGTTGTCGATGGTGAGGAGCGTCACGGGGTCGTTGAAGTCGGCGAACTCGCGGGTCATGACGGACACGGGGGCCTTCTCCTCGTATTTCCACTTGGCGAGGTAGCGGACGGCGAGGATGACGACCTTGAGGCTGTCGCCGATAACCTTGGAGAACTGGCTCTCCTTCTCGACGCGGCGGATGACGTTGAACTGGCCGAGGTTGCCGTGGAGCTTGAGCGTGGCCGGCGTAGGCATGGACGGCCCTGCCTCTGCCTCCTGCGCGGCGATCATCTGTTCCCAGGCGTCGGCGGCGGTGGCGTTCTGAATTTGCGTGTCTTCGTTCATAGGTTTTTCTGAGGGTTTGTAGATTTCGGCGGTGAAGTCGATTACCTCTTCCTGTTTAGGCGTGAACATGGGTTTTACGGCAGGTCTACTGTCCGCCCCTCGACCCTGTCGATGAGGTGGGCGAGCTCCTCGTCGCTGATGACCTCGACGCCCCACTCCTTGAGCACCCCGTGCGCCTGACGGTGGCCGACTCCTATGTAGCGTGTCCCCCAGCGCGTCTCCCCGATGTCGGCGAGGCGGGAGATGAGCGTCCGCGCGTCGGCGACGGTCAGCCTCTCGCAGAGAAGCTGGTGAGCCCTGTGGGAATGTTCCAAAGCGATGTCGTGCTTGCCCTTCGCGATGACGAGGTGGTGATCGCGCAGGAGCGACTTGAGGTATTGCGACTGGCCGCGCGTGAGGGGCGAGGCCTTGGTGACGGCGTTCATAGTTCCTGGAGGGTGATGACGTAGCGCTTGGAGCCTCGGCGGGACTTGGCCTTCACGAGAGCGGCGGCGCGGCGGAAGGCGGCGGGGAGGGTGGAGGCCTTGACGCGCGGGGCGTCGCCGGTCGGCGTCAGGAGCATCGGCCGCGCGTCCACGATGGCGAAGACGGTGTAGGTCTTCATATTTCGAAGGTGACGCTCACCATGTCGCCGTCCATGCGCCACCGCGCGTTTCGGACGCGGGCGACGAGGCGGAGGAAACAGGCGCAGGTCATAGGGCGAAGGCTTTAGCGAGCGAGTCGCGCTCGGAAATTACCTGTTCGCGGATTTTGCCGAGCGTGAGCGGGACGCAACCCGCCCAACTCTCGGCGTCGAAGTCGAGCTTGCCGTCCTCGCGGGACGAGTTGATGTAGTCGCCCACGTCGCCAGCGATTTCCTCGAGCTCGGACGCGAGCGCGTCGAGCTTCGCCACCTCCTCGCGGAAGGGGTGGTCTTTCGGGAGTTCTCTCATGCGTATTCCCCGAACCTCGGCGCGGGGCATTATGAGTTTGTGTCTTCGCGTAAAAATGGGGTATCGCCCCGGAGGAGAGGAGACGGTGCGTTGGCTCACCGTCTCGCTGCTCCCCTCCGCGGCGGGCGTCAGGCGGACAAGCATGCTTCGTCCGACGCCGCCATTGTTTGTTTTTGTTTTCTCCCTCGGTGGGGCGCACGGTCACCGCCGCGCGAGGTGAAGACGCGTCAGTCGCTCATGCGCCCCACCGAAAGAAAAAACCACCTCGCTTGCGAGCGGGTGGGCCTGTGGCTTGCGCCATCAGTTTCACCCCTCAACGATTTAATCGTAGCAGACGCCACGGTTTCGGTCAAGTCCTATGTGTGGATAACTTTAGGCAGAGGTAAGCATTTTTCGCGCGCCGTTTTATCTCGTTATCCACAGCCCTAAAACGTGCATCTTGGTACAGGCGGCCCTTTACTTCCCTCCCTCACCCCCTTGCGCACAAGGCAAGCGGGATGGTGGCTAGGTGAGAAGCATTGGGTAAAGTCGCTCGCGTAAAACGGTAACTGCTACGCTCCTCGCCGAACTTCCATACCGATCTTGGCGTCGGCTCCGGCATCCCGGATTTCACGGCTGGTGTTGCGTTCATTCTCGGCTTCGTCGGCAAGGGGATGGTCCCCCGTTGTCAGGGCCGGGACAGCGCGGGGGCTATAGTCCCTGCCGACGAGCGCTTTTTGGACAGTTTACGGAGCGGTCCAAACCAAAGCTCCTGTTACCGCTTCTTTCGTCTTTCCGGTCACGGTGTCTTGCCTGTCAAAAAACCGTCAGCGGCCCGCGACTGCGAAATCGCGCTGGCCCTTGACGGTTCTCTGTGATGTGGTGTAGAGTATAGACATAGTTTTTGTTGCAAAAATACTATACACCCCCTCGCGCAGAACGCGCAAGGGGGTGTTCGTTTTCCTGTCAAGTCCCCTCATGGACCCTCAAGATTTCGGCGGGCGCATCAGGTTCCTCATCTCCCCCGCCTCCCTCATGCGGTCAACCTCGTCCTGCCCGACGACCCATAGGTATCCGGCTACGCGGTGGGCCTTCATCGTCCCCTTCTTCACTCGGTTGAGCGCGGCGGTCCGGGAAATCCCGCACATCTCGGCGACTTGCTTCAGGCTGTAGGTTTTTTGAGGCATGGTTGTTTTCAGATTACCGAGCCGAGGAACGCGCCCAGCGTAACTATCGCGGCTATCGAGATGAACAGGAAGGCGTCGTCCACCTTGTGATTGCGCATGAAGGCGAGGATTTTACTGGTGATCTTGAGCATAACGGATTTGTTGGGTCACGGTTGAGTCTATTGCGCCGCCGGCCAGTGACGCGCTGAGGCGTATGGCCGGGGCTGGTAGGACGGTCGGCAGGGCTGGCAGTCGTGACCGCTGGCGGTGTCGAGTCCTATCTGTTGCTACAGTAGCACAGGTGATAACCAAGTGTCAAGGCCTCCCCGTGGATAACTTACGGTTGTCAAAATGTTTTTAGATTTGGTGTGATGAACAGGCCAATATTTACGCATTTACCGTTTCCCATATGCGAACAGTCGAATCCGTCACCGAAGGCCACCCCGACAAGGTCTGCGATCAGATTTCTGACGCCATCCTTGACGCCTACCTGGCCCGCGACCCCGCCGCGCGCGTGGCCGTGGAGGCTTTCGGTTCGCACGGCATGCTCATGCTCGGCGGCGAGATCAGCGGGGCGGCCGAGGTCGACCCGGTCCAGGTGGCCTTGCGCGTCTACCGCGAGGTCGGCTACGAGGACGAGCTCGAGGTCTTCACCAACATCGAGGAGCAGTCGCCGGAGATTGCGAGGGGCGTGGACCTCGGCGGCGCGGGCGACCAGGGCATCATGTACGGCTACGCCAGCGCCGAGACGCCGGAGTTCCTGCCCCTGCCCGTCGTCCTCGCTCAACGCCTGTCGTGGGGCCTCGCCAGCCTGCGCCGCACGAGCCCGGCCTTCTCGTGGCTCCGGCCCGACGGCAAGACGCAGGTCACGATGGACCGCGGGCGTGTCACGGCGGTCGTCGTTTCCTGTCAGCACCGCGAGGACGTCCCGGCGGGGGAGATCCGCCGCCTGCTCGTCGAGCACCTCATCGGCCCCACGGTCGGCGACCTCGAAGGCGTCCATGTCCTCGTGAACCCGGCCGGCTCGTTTGTCCAGGGCGGTTTCGCCGCGGACACCGGCCTCACCGGGCGCAAGATCATGGTGGACACCTACGGCGGCCTCATCCCGCACGGCGGCGGCGCCTTCTCCGGCAAGGACCCGACGAAAGTCGACCGCTCCGGCGCCTACATGGCCCGCTTCGCCGCCAAGAACCTCGTCGCCAACGGCCTCGCGAAGAACGTCTTCGTCTCCGTCGCCTACGCCATCGGAAAGGAGGAGCCGGTGATGCTGCGCGCCGTCGCCGGTGACGGGCGCGACCTCTCGCCGTACCTGCGCCAGCACTTCGATTTCCGTCCGCGCGCCATCCTCGAGCGCCTCTCCCTGCGCCGCCCCATCTACCGCAACACCGCCGCCTACGGGCACTTCGGCCGCGACGAGTTCCCGTGGGAGGAGAAGGTTGACCTGCCGACAGCATGAATGACCTGAAACTGGCCGAAAGGCTCGTCGTCGAGCTCCTGGGGATTTTCCCCCGTTCCTTCTGCGCCTACGGCACCGCCCTCGGCGTCGTGCGCGAGGGCGCGATACTGGCCCACGACCTCGACACCGACATCGGCGTGATGTCGGCAGACTTCTCATGGGACTCCGTGGTCGAGGCCGTACGGCGCGGCTGGGAAATCCGACACGTCTTCGGCATGAGGCACCTCGGCCTCGAGATAGCCCTCATGCGCGACGGAGTCAAGACCGACGTCATGGTCATCTACCCCGAAGCGGGGGGCTTCACCAACTCGCTCTGGGACAACGGCGGGAGGAACGGCCTCGCCGACCGCATAATCCACTCCTACCCGTCCCCCGTCATGGGCGTCGAGGAATGGCGCATGGGCGACGTCCCGGTCCGGACGCTCGGCCCCGCCTACCTCGCGCACGTCTACGGCGACTGGCGCACGCCGGTCAAGTCGTGGGACTGGCGCACCGACCACCTGTGCCGCAAGGCCAAAAACGCATGAGAAAGAAGAACAAGGACTGGAGGGCCTTCTACCTCCACGGCGACGCGCCGGAGGGACCGACCGACTTCTGCCGCTTCGTCCTCTCGCTGGGGCTGTTCGGCGAGACCGCCGTCGACCTCGGGTGCGGCAACTGCCGGGACACCCGCGAGCTTTCGACGCGCTACGCGACCATAGGCATAGACCCGGCCGCCGTCGACCTGTCGGCCCACGCCGCGCGCGCCTCCGACAGCCTCGACCTCATCGGCGCGGCTGACCTCGTGTATTCGCGCTTCTGGCTCCACTCGGTCGCTGACGCGGAAATCGACGCCGTCCTGCGCGCCGCCCCTAGGCACTTCGCCGCCGAGTCGCGGGTCGTCGGGGACGAGCCGAAGCTCTACCGCGACCACGACCGCCACCTTACCGACGGGCAGGCGCTCGTCAGAAAGGCCATGGCCATGGGCTACCGCCTCATCCACTACTCCGAGGGCCGTGGGATGGCCCGCTACCGCGACGAGGACCCGCTCGTCTGCCGCATCGTGCTCACCAGGGACGAGATATGGGCATGAGCGACGTCACCGCCATCGTCATATCGTTCCTCCGCCCCGGCTTCACCGAGGCCTGCATCCGCTCGCTCCGCGCGTGCTACCCCGACATCCGCGTCATCGTCGGGGAGAACGGGGAGATTGACGCCCGCCTGCGCTCCGCCTGCGCCGAGGTCGGGGCCCGCTACGTCGTCCTGCCCTTCGACTCCGGAGTTTGCCGCGCGCGCAACAGGCTCGTGTCGCTGGCGGAGACCGAGTTCGTCCTCGTGGGCGACGACGACTTCCTCTACGACGCCGGCGCGCGCGCCGACGACATGGCCGCGTTCCTGCGCTCCCGCCGCAAGTTCGACCTGATCGGCGGGCGCATAACCGAGAACGGGAAACTGCGCGACTACCAGGGCTACAGCGAGCTCGTCGAGGGCCCGCCGCGCAGGATGGTGAGCCACGCCCTCGACCCGGAGGACGCCAAGACAGACAGCAAAAGCGGCCTGCGCTTCATGCCCGCCGACCTCACGTTCAACTACTTCGTCGCGAGGACCGAGAAGGTGAGGGCCGTCCCGTGGGACGAGGAGATAAAGGTCGCCTACGAGCACTTCTCGTGGTTCTTCGACTTCAAGCTCGCGGGGAACCGCGCCGCCTTCTCCCCCGACCCCGTCGTCATCCACAAGCCCAAGGGGGTGGACGCCCGCGCCGACGCCAGATACCGCCAATACCGCGTCCGCAAGGACGACAAGCGCCGCTTCTTCGAGCGCTTCGGCATCGCCTACTTCGTCGGCATGGAAGGCGCGGAGACCCCCGCCCCGCAGGACGACCCGCTGGAAGCGATAGAGTTCGCGGTGACCACGTTCATGCGCCCGGAAGCCCTCAGGCGCCTCCTGCTCTCGGTGGCCGAGTTCGCCCCGACCGCAAACGTCACCGTCGCCGACCAGTCCTTCGACGCGAAGGCGTGGGAGGCCCTCCGCCCCGCGCTCAAGGCGGCAGGCCTCAAGAACGACGTGAATGTCATCGAGATGCCCCACGACGCGGGGCTGTCCGCCTCCCGCAACCGCCTCGTGTCGGGGTGCGGGAGGGAGATGGTGTTCCTGCTAGACGACGACTTCGTCTTCACGGAGAGGACGGACGCGGCGAAGCTGGCCCGGAAGCTGAAGGCAGAGGGACTGGACCTCGTGGCCGGGGCGATAGACCTCGGAGAGGGCAGGCTCCAGCATTACGAGGGGCGCTTCGAGAGGGACGGCGGGAGGCTCAGGCAGGTCCCAGCGGACAGGCCCCCCTACGACTACGTCTTCAACTTCTTCGTCGCGAAAACGTCGGCGCTCAAGGCGTGCCGCTGGGACGAGGGCCTCAAGGTCGCGGAGCACATGGACTACTTCCTCTCCCACAAGGGCAAGCTCAAGCTCGGCTACGACCCTTCCGTGAGCGTGCTCCACCTGCGCGACCGGTCGCCGGAATACTCGCGGATGCGCGGGCGCTCCTACGCCTTCACCGCGAGGATGATGGTGAAGCACGGCCTCGACTTCATCCGCACCCACTCAGGCGACGAGATCAGGCTACCCGACATGAGGGAGAAGGCGGCGGAATTCGAGGCGGCCGAGCCGAAGCGCGAGGAGCCGTGCGGGAGGGTCGCGGTCTGCCGCAGGCCCGTGTTCGTCGGCAACCGCCGTTACTTCCCCGGCGCTGTCCTGCCGGAGAAGGCGCTCGACCTCCTGGACGACGCGCAGAAGGCGCGGGCCGTGAGGTGGAGGCGTTAAGAGGCAAAACATTATGGAAGTGAAAAACAGGCCCATCGGCGAGATCATCCCCTACGCCGCAAACGCCAAGAAGCACGTCAAAAAGCAGATTGAGCAGGTGTCAAAGTCCATCGAGGCGTTCGGCTGGGCGCAGCCTCTCGTCGTGGACTGCGACGGCAACCTCATCATCGGTCATTGCCGCCTCGAGGCCGCGCTTAAGCTCGGTCTCAAGGAGGTTCCGACCGTCACGATGGCCGACCTTTCCCCCGAGCAGGTGAAGGCCTTGAGGCTGGTCGAGCTAGACCCACACTACTGCGACGTGATAATCAAGCGCTGGGAGGACTACACCAGCCGTAAGGCAGAAAAGGCATGAAAGTCGAAAATCCAGTCAAACTGACCGATGAGGTCTCTCTAAAGCTAGAGCAGGCCGCCGCCATCGACGCGACTTGGGAGGAATGCGCGTTTTACGCGGGCATCAGCCCTGCCTGCCTTTACAACTGGCTTGAGAGCGTCGAGGGGTTGAGGGAGCGATTGGAGGCGTTGCGCAACAAGCCGGTTCTCAAGGCCAGGCAGTCGCTGGTCGGCTCGCTCGACTCCCCGGAGATGGCGCTGAAATACCTAGAACGCAAGCGTAAGGTGGAGTTCGCCCTGCGCCTCGAAAGCACGGGCGCGGACGGGGAGGCCCTGTTTGCCGACGTGACCGAGACGCTCAAGTCGCTCACCGAGCAGCTGCGCGCCGACGAGGACGCTGAGGACGCGGACGCGAAACATGAACAAGCGAAGACAGATGCCGAACCTAGACCCGAAACCGCCGCTCCCGCCGCTGTCCGGCCGTGAGCGGGCCTTCTGCATGGCCGTCCTCGCCCTCCTGAAGGTCGGGGAGCGTCCGGCCAGCGAGTGCCTCACGGAGTCCCAGCTCCGCATCTTCGCCGCGCTCGTGATCAGGCGACACCCGCGCGTCCAGATACTCATGGGGACGCAGGCCGGCAAGAGCATGACCGTCGGCCTCGCGTGCGTGGTGCTTACCGCCCTGCTCGGCCTAGAGGTCACGGTCGTGGCCCCCTCCGGCGAGAAGGCGCTCATCATCATGCGCTACGTCATCGAGCACCTCGGCGACCACCCGATATTCTTCTCGAAGCTCGAGAAGCGGAGCAGGCTCGAGCGCCTGCGCCTCGAGGAGAGCAAGCGGCGCATACGCTTCAACAACGGCGGCTCGATATTCGTCGTCAGCACGGACGAGAAGAACAGCCAGAGGAAGATTGAGGCGGCCATGGGCCACGGAGCGGGGATAGTCATCGAGGACGAGAGCGGCCTCATCTCCGACGACAGCGAGGCCACCATCTTCCGCATGATGGCGGGAAGGGGCCCGTCAGCCACCTACGTGAAGATAGGCAACCCGTTCTACAGCGCGCCGCCGCACTCGCACTTCTTCGCCTCGTGGGACGACCCGACATACCACCGCATATTCGCCGACCACGACCTCCTGCTCGCCGAGGGGCGCTACACGCCCGAGTTCGTCGAGGAGGCGCGGCGCAAGCCGATGTTCTCGGTGCTCTACGGCTGCGAGTTCCCCGACGCGAACGCCACCGACGGCGAGGGCTACGCCCCCATCGTCTCGTGGGGGCAGGTGAAGCTCGGCAAGCACTCGGCGGCCGACGTGTTCAGCGCGGCGAGGGCGAAGGGGGGGCAGGCCCTGCTCGGCGTCGACGTGGGCGCGGGGAGCGACGAGACCGTGCGCGCCGTCCGCTTCGGGGACATGGCGGCGGTGCTGGGGCGGGGGAAGACCCCCGACCTCATGGGCGTGGTGTCCCTCGTCGAGGCCGACATGAAGCTCGGCGGGATTTCCCCGCGCAACGTCTTCATCGACGACATCGGCGTGGGGCGCGGCGTCACCGACCGCCTCCGCGAGAAGGGCAGGCAGGTCGTCGCCGTGAACGTGGGCGAGGCGGCCAAGCTCGCGCCCGACAGCTTCGCGAACCTCAAGGCCGAGATGACGTGGGCCATGCGCGAGTGGCTCCACGCGGGTGGGACGCTGGACGAGGCGAACAGGGGCGGGTGGGAGGCCCTGCCGCAGGTGCGCACCAAGCCAGCCAGCGACCGCAAGCTCGCCGTCGAGCCCAAGGACAGGCTGCGCGCTAGGCTCGGGCATTCCCCCGACGTCGTCGACGCCCTCGCCCTGACCTTCTTCCCCTCTCGCCCCGTGGCGGTGGAGTGGCTTTAGTTGTAGATATTTTTCGAGAAATGCTAGCGTGAACATATGGGTAACATCCGAGAGAGGATAGCGAGCTTCATCGGCGGCAGGGCGAAGTCCTACGACTCCGGCGGCTTCGAGCTGCTGCGCCGGCTCACGGGCGGCAGCGTGGAGGCGAAGGGCCTCGAGACATACCGCACCAGCCTCTACGTCTTCGCCGTCGTGTCGCGCATCGCGACCAAGGCGGCCAGCGTCCCATTCCGCCTCTACCGCGTGAAGGGGTCGAAGGGCGATCAGGAGGAACTGACCGCGCACCCCGTCATCGACCTGTTCTACCGCCCGAACCCTACGCAGACGCGGAGCGAGTTCGTCGAGATGGCCTTCACCAACCTCCTGCTCACTGGGGAGGCCTTCGTCTACAAGGTGCGCAACTCGCGTGGCGTCCCTGTCGAGCTCATGAACCTGCGTCCCGACCGCATGACCGTCGTGGCGGGGAAGGACGAGCCGGTCGCCCGCTACGAGTTCGCGAGGAACGACGGCACGAGGGCGGTGTTCGCGACCGAGGACATCATCCACGTCAAGCTCCCGAACCCTTCCAACCAGCTTTCCGGCCTCTCTCCGCTCGTGGCCGGGTCGAGGCGCGTCGAGACCGAGATTTACGCCTCCACCGAACAGCGCGACCTTTTCCTCAACTCCGCGCGGCCCGACGCCCTGCTCAAGGTGGCGGGGGGCCTCGGCAAGGACGACCGCGACGAGCTCCGCGCCGGGTGGAACAGGCGGCACCAGGGGCCGGGCAAGAACGGCAAGGTGGCCGTCCTCTCCGGCGACGTGGAATACCAGCAGATTTCCCTCTCCCCGAAGGAGCTCGACCACATCGAGAGCATGAGGCTCCTGCGCGACGACATCTTCCTCCTGTTCAGCGTCCCGAAGTCGGCCATGGGCGTCACCGAGGACGTGAACCGCGCCAACGCGGAGGTCGGCATGGAGCTTTTCCTCACCGAGTGCGTCGGCCCCCACCTCACGCGCTGGTGGGAGAAGATGAACGAGGAGATGATAATCCCCGACTTCGGGGACGAATACTGGATTGAGCCGGTCGAGTTCACGCAGGGCGGAGAGGAGCGCAAGCTCGCCCGCTACGCGAACGGCATCGCGAACCGCTGGCTCCTGATCAACGAGGTGCGCGCCATGGAGGGCCTGCCGCCCGTGAAGGGCGGGTGGACGCTCTACGGCTCGCTGGCCGAGATGCCGATAGGCGGGCTGGACCAGTCCGCGCAGAAGGCCATCGACGACGAGGCGCGCGAGAACGAGCGCGTGATACGCGCCCACGCATCCCCCCGCTTCGGCTTCAGGGGGCGTTCCATGCTCAAGGCGAAGCTGGAGGTGCGCGAGGCCATGCTCGCCCCGAGGGCGAAGTCCGAGCCGCGCCGCCTCATCGCGGGCGAGGCCCGCAAGGCCTACTGCGACTTCTCCCTCAAGCGCATGGAGCAGGGCGAGAAGTCCCTCCGCGCGAGGGTGGACGAGTTCGCGGCTGGTCAGGCGGCCCGCGTCGCCAAGGCCCTCGACAGGCTCAAGAGCAAGGCCGTGAAGGTCACGGTCTCCCGCATCTTCGACAGGGACAAGGAGGACGCGCTCGCCGTCGATTTCCTGCTCCCCGAGCTCCGTTCCATACTGGAGCGCGCGGGGGAGGACGCCCTCGACCTCGTGGAGCCGCAGACCGACTTCGACATGACCGCGCGCATAGAGAGGGCGATAAAGTCCCACGCCGCGAAGCTGGCCGAGGAGGTGAACCGCACCACCGTCGAGGGGCTGGGCCGCGACCTCGCCGAGGGCCTCGCGCAGGGCGAGGGCATAGGCGAGATATCGGGACGCGTCGCCGCGCGCTTCGAGGAGTTCCCCCTCTGGCGGAGCGACCTCATCGCCCGCACCGAGACCACCAACGCGCTCAACCAGGGGCTCGAGGAGGGCTTCCGGCAGTCCGACGTGACCAACGCGAAGGAGTGGGTCGCCACCATGGACGACCGCACGCGCGACGAGCACCTCGCGCTCGACGGCGAGGTCGTCAAGCTCGGCGAGGCGTTCAGCAACGGACTCCAGCGGCCAGGGGAGCCTAACTGCCGGTGCGCCATCGCCCCGGCCTTCATCGAGGATTAAACTTATGGAACAGAAGCTATACCAGAAGGAGCACGCCTTCACCGTGAAGGCCGTGGACAAGGGGGAATACCGCATCTCCGGCGTCTTCTCCACCGCCGACAAGGACTGGCACGACGAGATAATCGACCAGTCGGGCTGGAAGCTGGAGACATTCAGCGCGAACCCCGTCATCCTGTTCGGCCACGATCACGGCCGGCCGGCCATCGGGCGCGGCGAGAACCTGCGCGTCAACGCGCTCGGCCAGCTTGAGGGCGACATCGTGTTCGCCGTGAAGGAGCACACCGACGGCTTCGCGGAGACGATTTTCAACCTCTACGCCAACGGCTTCATGCGGGCGTTCTCCGTGGGCTTCCGCAACGAGGTCTACGAGGTGGAGCAGGAGAGCGACACCGTCGTCCTCAAGGTGAACGACCTCCTGGAGATTTCCTGCGTCAACGTCCCAGCCAACGCCTTCGCCCTCGCGAAGCAGAAGGGCCTCGTGATGGGCGGCGTGGGGGAGGGCGACATCAGGCACAAGCAAGCAGTGGGCGAGCGCCCAGCCGGGAAAGACTGCGAAAAGGTCGAAACCCCCGCAAGGGGCGGCAACAATACCAACAGGCACAAGCGCCTGATTAACCGCGCCGTCAGGGAACTCCTGAAGGCGAAGAAGACCAACTGATATGACCATCAAGAAGAAGAACGACGAGGCGGCGGTCGAGGCCGTGGAGGCCGAGGTCGTCACCGCCGACACCGAGGACGTTGACCTCGACGCCGTGAAGTCCCTCATCAACGAGAGCGTCAAGAGCGCGTCCGACAAGTCCGAGGACGAGAAGCGGGAGGCCGTCGAGAAGGCCGTCGCCGAGAAGGTGGACGCCATCGCCGAGCAGGTCGCCGCCAAGTACCACGACAAGGTCAAGGACAACCGCCGCAAGGCCCTGTCCGCCGACGAGGCCGCCGCCAACCGCAAGAAGGGCGTGACCACCCGCAAGTTCTTCCGCGCCCTGCTCGACGGCGACAAGGCGGGCGCGAAGGCGCTCACCACGTCCGATAGCGGCACGTCCCCCGACGACGCGCAGGCGGGCCTCACCATCCCCGAGGAGCTCCTCACCGAGGTCCTGCGCATCAGCGAGTCCGGCGTCTACGGCGTCGCGCGGCGCGAGTTCCGCTACCTGCCATTCACCGGCCCGGGCAACTCCCGCGTCATCCCGGCTCTCGGCACCACCGTCAGCCTCTCCTGGACCGGCGAGGGCGACGCCAAGACCAGCACCCAGCCGAAGTTCACCGTCGTGACCCAGGTCCTCAAGAAGCTCGCGGCCATCGTCCCGATGACCGAGGAAATCCTCGAGGACTCCGGCATCGACCTCGTGGCCCTCATCGGCGAGCTCATCGTCGAGGCCGTCAGCAAGGAGGAGGACACCGAGTTCTTCGTCGGCGACGGCACCGTGTGGACCGGCATCCTCTACAACGGCTCGGTCAACAGCGTGACCACCGCCACCGGCTCCCTTTCCGCCGATGACCTGCTCGACATGCAGGACAAGACTCCCGCCGGCGCCTTGGCCAACGCCAAGTATTTCATGCACCGGTCCACGTTCAACGCCTGCCGCAAGCTCAAGGGCGACGACGGCCAGTACATCGTCCAGTCCCCCGTCGGCGACCAGCCCGCGATGATCTGGAACAGGCCGGTCGTCCTCGTCGAGGCCATGCCGGAGTACGGCACCCTGACCGCCGACGACGAGTTCGTCATCTTCGGCGACCTCAAGACCGCCGCCATCCTCGGCGACAAGCAGCAGATCCGCACGAAGCTGCTCACCGAGGCGACCATCCACGACACCGACGGCCAGACAGGCATCAACCTGGCCGAGCAGGACATGGTGGCCCTCCGCTTCGTCGAGCGCGTCGGCTACGTTCTCGCGGTCCCGACCGCCGTCACCGTGCTCAAGCTCGGTGAGGACGTCAGCGCCTAGACACCCTGACCCGACTGGGGAAGGCACGGCACCGCGCCGCGCCTCCCCGTCGGGGAGGTAAACAACACAGCAATGGCCACATTCACGTTCAGCCTACAGGGCGGCACGCCCACCGAGGTCGAGGCGACCGACATCCTCCAGTTCGCGGGGGGGACGTTCGACAGCCGTATCGTCGTGGACGCCTACAACGCCTCCACCCACGTCAAGACCGCCGTCGGCGCGGACAAGTCAGCCGCCAACACCCCGAAGAACAACAAGTTCATCTCGCAGGCCGGCGGCGGCGGCGGCGACTCCCAGGTGGACGTCGGCGCGGGCACGGTTGACCTAGACTCGGTCGCCGAGGCCGACGCCGCCCTCAAGATTAACTTCGCGGACGCCGCGCTCGTCGCGGTAGTGGACGCCGTGGTCTACGGATACGACGGCACCACCCCCGCCACCGCCCCTGTCGGAGTAGACCTCCGCCTCGCCGAGGTCGGAAACGCCAACTTCACCGAAGCGGAGGGCTCCGGCTCCCCGTGCGCCCTCGCCGACCAGACCACTCCGGCCACCAGCCACGACTTCTTCGTCGTCGCCTCCGCATCCCCGGTGAGCGTCGGCCTCAAGGACGACTTCTCGGTCGCCTGCGAGTTGACCTACTACTAGGCCCCGCCCCTCCCGCAGGAAGCCCCGCAGAGGCTGGGCAAAACTCAATGGAGGCGCGGAAACGCGAAAGACGGTAAGTAGGGCCTTCCGGCCCGAAAAAGCTAACAGAGGCTCGCACAGCCGAGACTCGACAAACGCATGAAACCAAAGGCGCTATGGTGCGCGTCACTCTCGGACGGCACCACCCACTACGAGGGAAAGGGCGACTTTGCGGCAATCCCTGGGGAGCAGTCGCCATTTTTGCGACTGCTCTCCTTGATTGCCTCGAAAAACCTCGCGATCACGTCGCTTTCCCTCTACTCCGATGACGGGAGGCACTGGGCCCTGCCGTCCGCCGGCCATAACCCGAAGTTCCGCGCCTTCGACTCGGCGCGCAAGCCGTGCCGCTACTCCTTCTTCCGCAAGGTTCGGAGGGTGGCGATGGGCAGGGGGACGGGGCAGGAGGACAGGTTCGCCGTCATCGAGGCCGAATACGGCGACGGCACCCGCCTCCAGCTGTGGGTGGAAGACGGCACGCTTAACTGCTGGACGCTTCCCGCGTAAACAACCGACACAAATATGGCAGACCTCAAGATAACGGAACTCGGCGCGAACGGGGCGGTGGAGGACACCGACCTGCTGGAGATAGTCCAGGCGGTCCCCACCGTGCCGGTAAACAAGAAGTTCACATGGGCCAACGTCAAGGCGACGCTCAAGACCTACTTCGACACGCT
>Ga0265297_10005683_pt1 | contig 18746 bp, 23 predicted proteins | sample Munlanlwell13791_FD_192502 | JGI IMG/M metagenome (GOLD analysis project Ga0265297, IMG submission 192502) | Leachate microbial communities from a municipal landfill in Southern Ontario, Canada - Leachate well 137-91 | ecosystem: Engineered > Solid waste > Landfill > Unclassified | place...
GCAGCTCTTCTCCTGATCCAAACCTCCATTGGAAGCCAAAGCGGTGGATGCCAATAATGCCGCTCCAAGTCCCAAAAAATCTCTTCTGCCGTGTTTCATCTTTTATCCTTGGGCGCGGTAATCATTCCGCCGGTCACATACATCAAATCGGCATAAGATTTTCGGTATTCTCCGAGTGCACTTAAAGATTGCATTTTTGCATCCGCATAACGCCTCTGGTCTGAAAGAAGTTCGTATATCCCATCGAGCATCCCGTTATAAAACAGCTGAGTCTCCTCTAAGATACTTTGATCCGTCTTGACTACAGAATCTTGATACACCTGTGCAATATCGTAAGCATAACGGAGTTTTGCATATTCCTCACGCGTTTGACTGCGGACATTCACTGCCAGTTCGTAGAGATGATTTACGCTTTGGTTATAACGGGCCTGTGTCCGGCTAATGCGCCCCTGCCCGATATCAAAAATAGGAATAGGGATTTTAATACCGAACGTATTAAAACGCTCTTCCCCGCTCCCCTTCTCACTCTGAGCTTCCAGCGTCACCTCTTGAAGAAGACGGGTGTTTTTCGTATAACCGGCCTCCACAGCCGCATATTCTACCGCTTTGCGTGCCGCTGCAATATCTAAACGGTGTTCCATAGCAAATTTTTCCAATGCATCCGGAGCCGGCGGCTGAACATTCAGCTTTAACGGTTCATTGCTCAAAGTATAGTCCGTGTGTTCACCGTACAGACCCATACGTTGGTTCAACGCTTCGCGTGCCACCGCATAGTCGCGGTGCAGACGCATCGACTCGATCCGTGCTCGGGCATATCCGTCTTTTATTTTCAGAAGATCCCGTTTGGAGAGATTGCCCGCCGCATTCTGACGTGCGGCCAACTGCAGGGCCGCCTCATACGATTTTAGGACATCCCCGTTTAACCGAACAAGCTCATCTGAAATTCGTACATCGATATAACTTTTTTTTGCGTCCCGAACGGTTCGAAGTACCTCATCGGCAACATCCATTTTGGTCTCTTCAAGTGCTAAACCGCCCAACTCTTTGCGTAACGGTATCCACAGCAAGTCTAAAAATGCCAATTCCAGCGTCACACCTGTTTTGCCGATTCCACCGCCGTGTCCAAAGGAATACCCAAGCAACGGATTTGTCATAAGCCCTGCTTGTACCAACTCGCTTTGCGCTATGCCGATCCGTTCATATACCTGCTGAAGTGCCCGATTATTGATAAGGGTGATACGTACCGCATTTTCCTCATCCAACGGTAAAGAAAGCAGTGTCTTGAGAGATTTTTCAGCCGCTTCCGCTTCCTCAGCCGTCTTGATCCATTTTAAATCCTCCGCCCCTCTCTCGACACTCATCCGTTCCATCGATCCAAACACTTCGTTTTGAGAAACCGTAGAACATCCCGAAAAGACAACGATACATGCAAGGGGAAGATAAAACTTGTTTCTTATCATCTCCCGCCTGCCCTGCTCCTATTTTGGTCGCGCTGCTGAATGAGTCCCTCTTCACGGACATCGATCGGCTTGGCAAGAGGAATATACACGCTTTTCCCCTCTTTTGCATTTACCGAAACAGGTGAAAGCGATGCCTTGGCGCCATAGAGTATGGCACTCCACAGGAAAAGCATAGAAACCATAGGGTTCATTGACTTATCTTGATGATGATATTTTTGCCTTCTTGTTGAACAAATTCAAAATTCACCCGCTTCCCCACCTCAATCGGGGAGAGAAGGACCTGATCGCGCACCTCGAACGGCATATTCATCGCAGGCCATTTCAGTGCCGGAATGGGATCGTGAAATATCCGCAGTTCCCTATGGTCTTCTGCAATCGATTTGACGATTCCACTTGCAGAAATGAGATTTTCTTCGGTATTGACGGTAGCTGTTTCATGATGATGCTCCTGTCCATTCAAAGATGCAGTCATGACGAGTGCCGACCAGACGAATATAAATGCGAGATATTTCACCACCCGCTCCTTTGATAAATTTCGCAAGTCTACCCTACTCTTGTAAATACTGAATCCCTTCTTCACAACCGATCAGAACGTTGATGCGTCTACATACGCTTTTTGCGCTTGAGAGGCACTGCTTAATGACTTAAAGTCCGACGCCGTCGTTTGCGCGTTCCCTTCCAATGCAGTCAGGCTGATCGACACCCCGCCCCCTAATGTAGGTTTGACGCTTGACTCCGCGGGAAGCTGCTTTTGCTCAGCCAGTACCGGACTCTCCTGCGTACTTTGCGATTCGCTTTTTTGTGCGGCAGGATCCGGCCGTCCTACCTGTACCGGACTCGAATAAGGAGACTGGAATAGATATGAAGCAATAGTCATAATACACCTCCATTTTTATAAAGATAATCCATACTGATATAAAAAATGCTTAATTTTGAGTGTTGTTTAAACAAATTCATATTAGAATGATTTTTAATCACGTTTGAAGGGGTTCCATTGACTACTATATTAATCATCGCCGGGGTTATCACACTCATCGCCGTTTTGATGTATAACTCGCTGATCGGCAAAAAAAATCAGGTCGAGAACATCTTCGGCGGTGTCGACGCCGTCTTGAAAAAACGGTTCGACCTCATTCCGAATCTGGTCGCATCGGTAGAGCGGTATATGGAACATGAAAAATCGACACTCGAAAAAGTGACGGAACTGCGTTCTCAGGCGATGAAGCCGGGGATCAGCGATGATCAAAAAATTGCACTGGATGCCAAACTCACCGCGGCATTGGGGTCCATCAGCGTTGCCATAGAAAACTATCCTGATCTTAAAGCAAATGAAAACGTTATGCACCTTCAGCGCTCTTTGCATGAGATCGAAGAACAGATCTCCGCCGCCCGCCGCGCCTATAACCAATCGGTGACCGATTTGAATAATGCCATCGAGATGTTCCCGACCAATATGATGGCTTCGTGGATGGGTTTGGAACGTAAAGCGGTCTTTGAAATCACCGTGAATGAACGTCAAAACATCAATGTTCAAGCGTTGTTTGATCGTTCATGAAATCCACATCCGAACTGACCGACTTTTATTACCAGGAACTCTATCCGAGCCTCAGCGAATTAGAAGAGAGACGCCTGCACATTCTCTCGCAGCTACGATGGTATGGGGGGATGGGAATTGTCGTTTTCCTGATAGCCATCCTGTGGATGAAAAAAAATTTCGGGCTGTTCCACCCTCTGATGATGGGGATCGTTATGATATTTGTTGTCATTGCGTCCATTACCTATCGCTTTATGACAAAAGGGTATGCCCAAGACTTTAAAGCCCGCATTATCACTCCACTTATCGGCGCGATCGATCCGCATCTGCTCTACAATCCCGATTTTATGATCTCGCAGCGCCTGTTTGAACGCTCCGATCTCTTTCAACATACTATCGACCGATACAGCGGCAACGACTATGTCAAAGGATCGATCGACGGTGTCCCTATCGAATTTTCCGACGTCCATGCCGAATACCAGACCCGTGATTCCAAAGGGCGTACCCAATGGCATACCCTCTTTCGGGGGCTTTTTCTCGTTGCCGAATTCAATAAAACGTTCACCAGTAAAACACTCATTCTCCCCGACATGGCTCAAAAAAGTTTCGGCACCCTTATCGGTGGGTGGCTCCAGTCGATCAATTTTTCCCGCGATGATCTGATCCGCCTTGATGATCCCGAGTTTGAAAAACATTTCGTCGTTTATGGAAACGATCCTATCGAAGCACGCTATATCCTCACTCACTCGATGATGAAACGGCTGCTGGAATTTCAGCGCCGTATATCCCATCCCCTCTTCGTCTCCTTCGTCCATAACCATATCCATGTCGCGATCGGCACGGGCAAAGATCTTTTTGAACCCGCTATTTTTACCTCTTTGCTCAACTTCAAACAGGCAATGGAGTATGTCAATACCCTGCGCAATACGATCGGATTGGCGGAAGAGTTAAAACTCAATGAAAAGCTGTGGAGTAAAGAGTAACCTAGAGCCGGCGTATCGTGCGCCCAAGTGCATTGTAGAACTGCTCTAAATTCTCGGCTGTCGCTTCTAGCGTAAATTCCGCTCCGCTTTCCCCGAATAGTTTGGACACGATTCGGATATTATGATGTGTACTCTCATACTCTACGAGTGAGATATGGGAATATTCGCATTCTATTTTTTGAATAAAAAGCTTTTCATAGGGCACCAAAACCGCTTGTGCGTATGCCGCATTGGCTGCTTCGGCATACGCACGCACGAGTCCTCCCGGTCCCAATTTCGTACCGCCGAAATAGCGGACGGTAATCACCGCCGCATTGATCAGGTCATGCCCCTGAAGAACACTCAAGGTCGGTTTTCCGGATGTCCCTTTGGGCTCTCCGTCATCACCGGAATATTCGACAATCTGGTCAAATTCGTTGAGGCTGCGGGTGGCGCTGACGAAATGGACCGCTTTGGGATGGAGTTCGCGAAGGTGCCTCATCTCCTCTTCATACACGGATATCGGCATCAAAAACGCGATAAATTTGGATCCTTTTATCTCTATAGTATCGCTGCTAATAACACTTACCGTAACCATACAACCCCTTCTTAATAGTGCAATTATATAATATCGCCATGAAACTTACCCCTCAACAATCGCTATTGCAATGGTATAAAGCCTATGGCCGTCATGATCTGCCGTGGCGGACGACGCAGGACCCCTATGCCATCTACCTCAGTGAGATCATGCTCCAACAGACGCAGGTCAAAACCGTCTTGGAGCGGTTTTATTTCCCATTTTTGGAACGCTTCCCTACCCTTGAAGATTTAGCCGATGTACATCTCGATGACGTGCTTAAAATGTGGGAGGGACTGGGATACTACACTCGCGCCCGCAATCTCCACGCGGCAGCCAAGCAATGCGGAGGAAGCCTTCCGAAAACAGCTTCTGAGTTGCTGAGTCTCCCGGGAATAGGACGCTCGACCGCCCATGCCATAGCGGCTTTTGCCTATCACGAACCGCTGCCGATACTGGATGCGAATGTAAAGAGGATACTTCACCGCTATTACGCGATACCACATCGGGATGAAAAGACTCTATGGAAAGCGGCTTATGATCTGTTTGATCCGACGCACCCGTATGCATACAATCAAGCAATGATGGATGTCGGTGCAACGGTCTGTTTGGCTAAAAAACCGCTGTGTTCCCTCTGCCCGTTTGAAAAAAGCTGTAAGGGAAAATCGGATCCCCTCTCCTACCCCGAATCCAAAACGGCCAAAACCAAGCCGATCCGAATCCGTAACATTGTCGTATATGAAAAAGAGAACCGCTACGCCTTGTATCAACGAAAAGAGCGTTTTTTATCGGGATTATGGGGATTTTATGAAGAAGAAGAAATCAATGCCCTGCCGTTGCGGCAATTAGGAGAGATCACACAGCACTATAGCCATTTCACCCTTCAAGCCACTATCTACCACTCCGCAGAAGATATCGTACCCGAGGAGTTTGAATGGTTCAGCCTCGAAGAGATTGGGCAGCTATCACTCAGCCGCGCCGATCATAAAGTCATAGCGAAAATCGTGTCGGATCGAAAAACGTATCGTCGCTGATATGACCGAAAGCCGAATTGATCGAGACAAACAGATCGGGATATTTCTCTTCCATCTCATGGAGCATCGTTTTCATACTGGCTCTCGCATGCGGCATCTTGACATCAAACCGCATCGACGGGCACGCTTCATCCCCGATGGTAGGCATCTCATTCTCCAATGCACATGCCGCAAGCTGACGCTCTCGTAGCTGGATCAGAGGGCGGATGACGACCAGACCGTTGCCTGCTTTGTATTTCGGAGCCAATGCCCGCATATGACCGTTGTAGATCAAGTTCATAAAAAAACTCTCCGCCGCATCATCAAGATGGTGCCCGAGGGCTACCTTGTTACATCCGTGCGTTATTGCAGCGCTGTAAAGTGCGCCGCGCCGCATACGGGAAAAAAAACTGCAGAACGAGGAATTTTGACGAATTTTATCCGCGGCAATGTCATACGTATTCGTCTCATGAATGATGTGAGGGATACCGTGCTGGGCACAATGTTCACTGAGGGCGCGCAAATCTTCCCCCATACCGTACGTTACCGTTACCGCGACCAATTCAAATTTGAAAGGGGCACGCCGCTGCTGCTCTCTGAGGGCATGGATCATCGTTAGCGAATCTTTCCCCCCGCTCAGGCCGACAAGGATTTTATCCCCCTCTTCAATGAGACTGAACGCCGCATTGGTTCGTCCCATCTGACGCATAATTTTTTTGCTGAGTTTAATCGCCAATGCGTTTTACCATCTCTAAAACAAATTTCGCACTTACTTGTGCCGAACTTTTTAGAAAGGTATCGAAATCTTCGCTCGCTCCGCCGTCAGCCGTATCGCTGATGGCGCGTAAGACAAAGAACGGGATACCGAAGTTTTGGCATACGCACGCGACACTTGCCCCTTCCATCTCCAACGCATCGGCATTAAAAGTTTTCTCGATCCACTCTTTACGCTCGGAACTTGCAACAAACTGATCTCCCGTAGCAATGATCCCCTCATAAAGTCCGATCTCCATATCAACAGCTACTTCGGATGCCAACGAACGAAGAGACTCATCCGATTCGATCATCACCGATCCCTCCGGGATAAAACCGTACGGATGGCCAAATGCGGTAATATCGACATCGTGCTGACACAATGCGCTGGCCATAAGCAAATCCCCGATTTTCAGTTCTTTTGAAATTCCACCGGCTACTCCGCTGAACAGCAGTGCTTTTGAACCGTAACGCTCGATCATCACCGATGCGGTGATTGCCGAAAAAACTTTCCCGATTTTCGAATAGGCGATAGTCAGCTCATGACCTGCGTAGCTGCAACGGTAAAAAATGTTACCTGCGTATTCTTCAGACGTATACTCCCCTACCGCTTCGAGAATCGGCTCGATCTCTTCACGCATTGCCCCCATAACGGCTATTTTCATATTATTCCTTCAGTATTTAAATTAACTCTGTTTCGCTAAATATCGGCCTAGTTTTTTCAGGTTTCCATCCAGATAAAATGTCTTCTGTTCCGGTTCAAAAAGCCCGAGCCGATACTCCGTTTCGCCCATTGGGGTGATCACTTTGCTCCCCCCCCAGAATCCGAGGCCGTCTTCAAAACCGATACGATTGACGAAAATAACATAATTGTGGCTGAGCAATGCCGTCGCTTTTAGCAGCGCATCCCATTGAGACTCGATGGCAAGACCGGTCTCTTCAAATCCTCGGGCCGGCGATGCGGCCAGGACATATACGATTTCGGCTTCGGATGCAGCGATTGCCGCAATCGTCTCGGCACGCCAAAGATCTTCACAGATGACCATAATCGCTTCACCGTATCCGGTGGAAAACGATTTCAATTCATCTCCTGCAGCAAAATAGCGCCCCTCTTCGAACATCCCGTACGTCGGTAAATGATTCTTATGATGGAGATGGAGCAATCTACCGCCGCTATAATACAATGCGCTGTTATAAACATGCCCGTTATCCCACAATGCTGCCCCTATGACAATATCGCATTTTTGGCTCGCATATGCCAGCTGCTCCAATTCCTCAACGCGCCAGGCATCTTCATAAAGCTTGTCTTGCAGCATATAGCCGCTTAGCGCCAATTCAGGGAATACAATAACATCAGCTTCTTTATTTTCCTCGATCTGCTTCAACACCTCTTGAAGATTGGAGCGATTCAACTTGGGTGAGGATTGGATTAAAGCAACTTTCATGAGAGTGCTTCGCAGACCTTCTGTAACGAATCCATATCCGAGATCCCGTAGGTTTCGATATTCGGAGCGTTGCGTTTATTTAACCCTTTGAGGACCGCCCCGTTGCCGAATTCGATCATAAGATCGATATCACCGCAGATTGTTTCGATCGATTGTTTGTATCTGACCGGTTTTACCAGCTGATCTTTGAGCAATGACACCGCTTCCGCTTTCGTCGCATATTTTTGCGTCGTCACGTTGGATACGACCGGAGCGACAAAGGTATCTTTCACCATCTTTTCCATCTCGAGAGCCAACAGCTCTTGCGCCGGTGCGAGAAGCGGACAATGGCTTGCAATCGACATGTTCAATAGCAACGCACGTTTGGCTCCCGCTTCTTTGAAAACACTCTCCATCGCCTGCAAATCGGCTTTAAGCCCTGCGACGACCAATTGTCCGTTTTGGTTAAAGTTGGCAGGCCAGACCTGTTTCCCCTCATCATTCGCTTTGGCACAGATCGCTTCGACGGCTTCATCATCGAGCCCTAAAACAGCCATCATACCCGCTTCAATTGATTCACAGGCACTTTGCATCAAACTTCCGCGCTTATGGACCAATTCGACCGCATCGACATAGTCGATCGCTCCGGCAGCACATAATGCACTGAATTCACCGAGTGAATGTCCTAAGAGTAACACAGGTGCAGTCGGATGCACCTCTTGAAAAAGTCGGTATGCAATCATCGAGACCAGCAAAATCGCCGGCTGCGTGTAAGCTGTTTGATCCAATTGTTCATTCTCTTCAAACAAAAGCTTTGAAAAATCGACACCGATACGCTCTCCCGCTTTTTCAAACATTTCCCGTGCAACCGCACTGTTTTCATAAAACGATTGACCCATACCGATCGTTTGACTTCCCTGACCGGGAAATATCATCGCGATTTTTTTAACTGACACTAATTCTCCTTGATTTCTAATTGATAAGCCGAATGTTCCGCAATCTTTTTACGCAGAGTATTACGGTTTAATCCCAATTTATCGGCAAGCTGCAATTGAGATTTAAACCTTTTGATCCCCGCACGGATCAATGGGACTTCATACAGATGTAAAAATACCCTGTAGTCATTGTTGGTGCCGAGTTTATCCAACATATAGTGTTCCATAATCCCCATCAAATCATTTTCATTGATACTGTCAAACAGATAATGCAGATAGACCTGCCGTCGAAGCGAAATCGCATTTTCGCTCAGATCCGGTACAAATCCGCTTAGATCAAATGGCTCAGATTTCCCGAGTGTTGCACGCGCTTCTTTCACAAAAGCATCAATCAATACTTCGACATCTTCACTCCTCTGGGATAGTGGAGGCAATGCAAGACGAATTGTAAAAATCTCATCCAACTGATCTTGAGTATAGCGTCCGCCGCCGGTCGCAATCACACGTGTCTTATTCTTCTGGATTATCTCCATCAACCGCTTTAAATTAGCAACATCATCGAGACGATGAATGATTAATTCACGATGGGTCTCTACCGCATCAAGCAATTCGTCAAAACGACTTGCGTCTATAACAGGAGCATGAGGGAGGATATAACGGGCAAGCGTAAGCTTGCCTGTCCCGCGTTCACCGAATATCATGGCATTGACACCAAGACCTTTAAGTAAATTCGCGGTTTTAAACGCCTCTATTGAAGCGTTTGATGCGGTTAAAAAATTAGTGGCATCCACAGCCGTGATTACCGCCGCTTCCACAACATCCGCTGTCATCAACAGCATTTTCAGCAGGGATACCCGTCATCGCCTCTTCAGGAGACGCATCGCGTACATTGCTGATCGTTACAGTGAACATCAAATCTTTCCCGGCTAAAGGGTGGTTAAAATCAATGACAACCGTATCGTCTTGGATATCTTTTACCGTTACTTGTACGGTGCCGCCGTCTTCGCCTTGCCCGTAAAGAGTCATGCCGACATTTAAATCGATCCCGGCAAATTGCTCACGCGGAAGTTCTTGTTGAGCTTCTTCGTTGTAATCGCCGTATGCATCGGCAGCTTTTACCAATACATCACCTTTATCGCCCATATTCATATGAGCAATCCCTGCCTCAAGACCCGGGATGATTTGGCCTTTGCCAAACATAAATGTCAATGGGTGACCGCCAACATTACTGTCAACAACGGTACCGCCGTCACGTACTTCGTATTCGATTGATACAATTTGATTATTTTCAATTGCCATTATAAGAACCTTCTTTTAAGATTGTGCGATTTTAGCAGAAATAGCTATAGGGAGCCTGAAAAGGCAAAAATACTATTTTAGTTTTGATAAACGTGCATCTGCCTCTTTGGCTGCACCGCTGCCGCTGAATTTTGCCATAGTGGCTTGGTAAAATCCTTTTGCAGTGGCGGTATCACCGAGTTTTTCCATCGAAATCCCCGAATGCAACAGTAACGTAGGCATATAGAGGGCTTTATCATTTCGAGCGGCACTCTCTTTATAATAGCCGACAGCCTCTTTATAGGCTTTGCGTTCGAAATAGGTCTCACCGATCATAAAATTCGCTTCGGAAACTTTATATTTCTTTTTGATCAGCGTTTCATAATTATACTGTGCATCGGCGTATTTTTTTTGCTCAAAAAACTTTTTAGCCTCTTTTTCAATACTCGCGTTATCCGTTTTGACTGAAGCAGATGCTGGAATAGTCACTTTGAGCTGTTTGATCAATGCGGAAAACTCTTCTCTCGAGACATAATCGGTATTAATACCGTCAACCACATGGGAAAGCTCTTCGATCAATGTTTTTAATTGGGTGATATTTTCCGTATTGGCTACAACCTGCTTTTTCATATCACCGATGCTCATCGACTCGTTTGCGTCAGGAGCAGTGATCTCTTGCAGCTTTTTAAGAGCGATTCTTTGCTCATTATTTGATTGTGCAAGCCCCTCTACAATCGCCTGCAATCCGTCAAGCCGTTCGGTAACTGTCTCAACTTTTGCATTTTGGGCGTTATGCTTTTGAAGGACATCCTGTAACTCTTTTTTATTTTCGAGAATCAGTTTCTCTTCATGAGTAAGGCCGTATGGATTTGGATTGTTAAGATCACCCGCACCGAAGGCCGAAGGCTCCGATGCAGATGCAATGAAAGAGAGGAGAAGTGTAAACGCGATTAACGAACGCATTTATGGAAGTTTGAAATCTACGCGACGATTTTTAGCCCAGCACTCTTGAGTTTTTTCCAAGCATACAGGGTTGCCTTCACCAAGACTGACCATAGAGATCGAATCCGCATTCATACCTGAATTGACCAAAGCCGATTTAACAGTATTTGCACGTTTTAGTCCAAGTGCAAAGTTATATTCGTCACTTCCGAATTCATCACAGTTACCTTCAAGTTTAACTGTTTTGTTTTTTAGCAATGCAGCATCCGCATTCATGGTTCCTTCCATGTCAGAACGGATATTGTATTTGTCAAAATCAAACAAAATACTAACCAATCCTTCTGAGCCGTTTGTCGCATTAGATGCACTACTATCTTCAGAAGAAGCCGTAGTAACCGGAGCGATTACATTACTCTTCTCAGTACCAACTGTTGAAGAAGCCGTTTGAGTTGTTGTACTCTGTTTTGCTGTTGCATCAATTGCCGGTTCTTTCGAACATCCGCTCAATAGCAACATCGCTACTGCCGCACTTAGAAAAGCTACATTTTTTATCATGCTATCACCTCAAGATTTGAAAATACCGTTATCATACCGAAAAAAAATTAATACTACCAATCAATCGATTGAATTTTCCCAATTTTAAGCGGAAAGGCAAAACTTTTGTTAAGAACCAAACGGATAATTCCGACCGAACTTCGAGATCCCTCTTGTTTTATAAACAACACCGCTTCACCATCCCCCGAAAATCGCGGGAAGTCGTTTTCCCCTCCGGATGTCAGCCGTCGCACACCATTGGAACGAAGCGACAAAAGATGGAGGTTAAATACCGTCCCTCCGTATCCACCGGTACTCTCCCGCACTTTATAAACCAAATAATCTTTGTGCGCACTGAAAGATGAGTTGTTTTTTCCCTCGTACACCAACTGCGTGATAGCACTGCCGTTTATACTTTTTGAAAAAATATTCGGATAGCCAAAACGGTTAGAGACAAAGGCTACGGTCTCATTGCTTATAAACTGTCCGCTGACATCGATCCCCGAAAAATCGGTCAGGCGCGTTTTGCCATGTGTATCAACATCATACAGATAGATATCGGGTTGTCCGCTCGGTGCAAGGGTCAAAAGGAGCTTTTTACCGTCTTGGCTGACATCCGAACACACCGCCATTCCATCAGCAGAGATGATTTTCTCTTTTTTTCCGTTGACAAGACTCATTTTGTATATAGTCGGTTTGAAATCAGCCAGTGACGTGTAATAAAAATCGGTTTGCTCGTTGTTTGCCCACTTCGCAAATCCGTACATCCCGCCGCTAAGAACTGTTTTTTGATACGAAAGGGTATAGTCGGCAGCAACAATATCCGAATGTCTCGGGCTGCTGTGACGCACCAATAGCACTTTACGCTTCATCCATTCCAACGGCCCACCGCCGAGTTTTGTATTAATATCATACGCAATGGTATGGGATAAAAATACCAACATCTCGCTTTGTTTGAGAATATAGCTTTTTTCAAAAAGTTCCGTGCCGTTTTGAAGCAACCGTATATCGGTTCTTAACCCCCCTGCTCCGTCATCAACCAAACGGTAGCGCAAAACGTACTGAGCGTTGGTGTGATTGGGAGCCGGCGTTAATGATTCATAGGTAGAAAAAGCATAATGATCGTCTACATTGAACAGTGAGATAACATTCATATCCGCATTGAGCATCGCATACATTCTTTTAGAGGTGTCATTTGCAATTGCACTTCCGTCTTCAATAGCTAGATTGGGAAGAGATTGGACACCTTTGACGACCTCTAATGTCGCGTCGGCAGACCAAAGCCATCCGAACAGTACCGCCCAAAACGCTATATATCTCATATTATTCCTTTGCTGTTAAAATGATCTCAAGAACCGTATCTTTTCCATCGGGGTGCGGAGGAAAAACCACGTTATGGAGGCGATCTTTCAGCCAATCCACTTCGCTGTTAAAAGCGGGGTTTCCTGAATACGACAGGACTCGGTAAGCAGTCAATCTGCCTGAGGCATCTAAATTGATTCTTACACGGGATTTTTGCCCTTGTGTCCCGGATGGAGGAAAATAATTGGCATAGATTAATGCCTGAATTTTAGCGTGATACTCATTTACTAACGGTCCCGAAGAACCGCTGTTCGACACGATAGTGATCGATGGCTTGACCAGTGCCGTATTTTTCACTTTTTCGGCTAATTGAGGCGTATTTTGGGCCCTGTTTTTTATTTGCTGTTCAAGCTTGTTGAGTGCCTCTAGTTTTTTAACAGAATCATCGGTTTTTTTGGGTATTTTTTCCGCTTTGACATTAGAAAAAAGATCTGAAATATCAGGGATGCTCTGAGGCTGATTCTCTTGCGGCTGTGCTTCCATTACTGGTGTCGGTTCAACTACCGGCATCGGTTCTTCGACCTTTTGTTCAACCTTGGAAGGAGATTTTTTTGGAGGGATCATATCAAGGGAGATAGATACATACTGACTTTGAGTCAATGCAAATTGTTCAATTTTGGTCGATGAAGCGAGCGTATAACCAATCAATACAATTAAAAAAGCAAAAAAACCGAACGCAATACCACCGCCGTAATAAAAATAGCGCTCATCATTGAAACCCATTTTACAGCACCTTCCTATGAGACTCTAAAATACGTTTAACCAATGGTAGCGAGAGAGACTTCTCTAAAACCTGCTTGCTTCACAGCTCCGAGTACAGCCATGACTCTGCCGTAATCAAGAGACTGATCCGCACTGATCAATACGGTTGCGTCTGTATTGAGTGTTTGGGCATAAAGGTTAAAATTATCGCTAAATGTATCCAGTTTAAAAGATTCATTGTTCACGGTTACATCGCCGTCTTTGGTTATATTGATTTTTACTGGAGGGATTTTTGAGAGCTCTTTTTGTGCTGACCCTTTCGGAAGGCGAATCAACTCTTCATAAATAATATTGGGAGAAATCACCATTAAGATTGCCAGCAACACAAGCATCACGTCGACAAGCGGCGTGATGTTCAATTCCGGTTTTTCATCCCAATCAAACACGCTTTAATGCCCTTTGGATAACAATGCATCGCTTTGCATTCGAATCAGGCCGGATAGCTCATACGACTTACGTTTCAAAACCTGATGATAGGTATACGCAAAAATAGCGACAAAAATACCTGACGCCGTAGCGACCAATGCATCCGAAACGCCGCCGGCAATAATACTCATCGTACCGCTCGCCCCTCCGATGTGTTTAAATGTATCCAAAATAGCGACAACAGTACCGAATAGACCGATAAACGGCGTCGTCGAAGCAACGACGGAGAGAAACATCAACCCCTTCGTTGCCTCTTTTGTCGCGGCATAATGGGCCAAATCAAACAGTTCTTTGGAAAAAGAAGAGGCAGATTTCGTAAAATGGGCAAGGTAAGCGTAATCGGGGACTCGGTTACTACCAAGCAGAAGTGCTTCAAGCGATTGGTTTTCTTGCGAAATCCACTGGTTAAGAGAAAATAAGCGGTAATAAAATGTCCAGTTAATCGCTATAAAGTAGATGGAAAGAACCAGTAACACACCAAGTGTTACCGGATGGCTTTTTGCGTAAAATTCAGCGAATGCTTCAAACATTATACTAGATTATGAGCGGCAGATTCGATACGTGCCGATACGGTTGCAAACATGACGTTAGAATCGGTAATACTGTTGATGAGCGATTTTGCTTCATCAAGAGCTTTGGCGATATCGCCTTCGCTCTCACCGCGGATTGCGACAGCGCCGTCTACCAATACGACCACTTTGTTGTTACTGATTTGGACAACGCCCCAGTTAACAACGATTGATTCGGTTGTGCCGTTCTCCTTGTGGATATCAACGACACCCGCTTGGAGCAAAGTGGTTAGAGCGACGTGTTCAGGAAGAACTCCGAACTCCCCTTCTTCACCCGGCAATGTGACACTTTTTGCAGCCCCGTTAAAAATCGGGCCGCTTGGTGTTAGCACTTCTAATTGGAGTGTTTCCATAGTGTTTCCTTTAAGGCGAGAAGCAATTACTTGCTTTTCATTTTTTCAGCTTTCTCAATCGCCTCGTTCATATTACCGACCATGTAGAAGGCACCTTCTGGCATATGGTCGAATTCACCTTCAAGAATACCTTTAAATCCTTTGATAGTGTCTTCAAGTTTAACATATTTACCAGGAGCACCGGTAAATACTTCCGCAACGTGGAAAGGTTGAGAAAGGAATTTCTCGATTTTACGTGCACGTTCAACAGTCGATTTGTCATCTTCTGAAAGTTCGTCCATACCGAGAATCGCAATAATATCTTGCAAATCTTTGTATTTTTGAAGTGTTTTTTGAACACCGCGAGCAACATTGTAGTGCTCTTCACCGATGATTTGCGGATCAAGCAAACGAGATGTTGAATCCAATGGGTCAACCGCTGGATAGATCCCTTTTTCAGCGATTTTACGGTTAAGAACCGTTGTCGCATCCAAGTGAGCAAAAACCGAAGCCGGAGCCGGGTCAGTCAAGTCGTCCGCAGGTACGTATACCGCTTGAACCGACGTGATAGAACCTTTTTTAGTCGATGTAATACGGTCTTGAAGAGCACCCATTTCACGTGCCAAAGTCGGTTGATAACCAACGGCTGAAGGGATACGTCCAAGAAGTGCCGACATCTCAGAACCTGATTGTGCAAAACGGAAGATGTTATCGATAAACATCAATACGTCAAGACCTTTCTCATCACGGAAATATTCCGCCATAGTAAGACCGGTAAGAGCGATACGGTTACGTGCTCCCGGCGGTTCAGACATTTGACCGTAGCACAGTGCTACTTTGTCCAAAACGCTTGATTCTTTCATCTCGTGGTAAAGGTCATTCCCCTCACGAGTACGCTCACCGACACCGGCGAAAACGGAAAGACCGCTGTGTCCTTGAGCAACGTTGTTGATCAATTCCATGATAATAACGGTTTTACCGACACCGGCACCACCGAACAGACCGACTTTACCCCCTTTACCGTACGGAGCCAAAAGGTCAACAACTTTGATACCCGTTTCGAACATCTCAGTTTTTGTACTTTGATCAACAAGCGCCGGAGGGTCACGGTGAATTGACCATGTATCACAATCACTGATTTGATCTCCGCCGTCGATCGTTTCACCGATAACGTTGAAGATACGTCCGAGAACTTTTTCACCGACCGGAACTTTAATCGGAGCACCTGTTGCTTTAGCCGCCATTCCGCGTACCAAACCTTCAGACATATCCATAGCAATCGTTCGTACACGACCGTTACCAAGGTGTGAAGCTACTTCCAGAACCAGACGGGTTGTAGTACCTTCTACCGTTACATTTACTTCGATTGCTTCGTTGACTGTAGGCAAATAACCTTCAAAATCAACGTCAACAACCGGACCAATTACTTGAGCAATTTTACCAATCATTCTTTCCTCCATAATTATTTCATCGACTCAACGCCGCTGATAATCTCGATTAACTCAGTCGTGATCGACTCTTGTCGCGCTTTGTTAAATTTGACTTTCAACGAATTAACCATCTCTTTTGCATTATTCGTTGCTGCATCCATTGCCTGCATACGTGCACTGTGCTCTGCCGCAACTGAATCGATCAACGCGTAGTACATATTGTACTCTGCGTATTTCGTTATCAAAGAATCAAGCATTTTCTCTTCATCCTGTGCTTCAAGTTCAAGCATTGAATCTTTCACCTGATCACAATCATAACCGTCTACATTGACGGGAAGAACTCGATTTACATGTAGCTCTTGAGTAATAACGTTCTTATAACCGTTATAGACAAGATAAACGGCATCTACAATTCCCTCTTTGAAATCGTTAATCGATCGCGTCATAAATTCACTCGAGCGCTGCATATCGGGAGCAGAGCTTAAATTTTTAACTTCATCAATCATCTCGACTTGATTGTAGTTAAAAAATTCAATCCCTTTTTTACCGATACCGCGAAGGCGGATTTTTACGTTTTTATTTTTGTATTCGCTCATCAAACGTTTGACTGCTTTGATAGTTTGCATATTGAAACCGCCGCACAGACCTTTGTCCGCAGTTACAAAAATAATATCGATTACTTCAGGAGCGTTATTTTCAACAAAACAGCGATTTTCAATCCCGCCGACTTTGTTGCATTTAATACGCCCTGCGATTTCAGCTATCACTTGATTCGTTTTTTGTGCAAACAGACGAGAACGCTTCGCCAGCTCTTCTGCACGGCGGAGTTTGGCCGTAGAAACCAGCTTCATTGCACGTGTAGTTTTCTGCGTGTTCGATACGCTCTTAATCTGTCGTTGAATCTCTTTCAAGTTAGCCATAACGATCCTTATTCAGCAACAAAAGTAGATTTAAACTCTTCGAGTGCTTTTTTCATCATTGCCATCGTATCATCATCAATTTTAGATGATTTAGCGATGTTTTCGAATATTTGAGAATATGACGCCTCGATAAACGGATATAGATCCGCTTCGAATTTAACAACAGCTGAAGCCGGCATATCATCAAGATAACCTTCGTTACCTGCGAAGATAACCAATGCTTGTTTCTCTGCTGAAAGAGGAGAATACGGAGGCTGTTTCAACACTTCAACCATACGTTGTCCACGCTCGAGCTGCTTACGGCTTACTTCATCCAAATCAGATGCAAATTGTGCAAATGCTTGAAGTTCACGATATTGAGCAAGGTCAAGACGCAATGTACCGGCAACTTGCTTCGTTGCTTTAATTTGTGCAGCACCACCGACACGTGATACGGAAAGACCTACGTTGATCGCAGGGCGGATACCGGAGTTGAACAAATCCGTTTCCAAGAAAATCTGACCGTCTGTGATCGAAATAACGTTCGTCGGGATGTACGCCGCAACGTCACCCGCCTGAGTTTCAATGATTGGAAGAGCGGTCAAAGAACCTGCACCCATCTCATCGTTCAATTTCGCTGCACGCTCCAAAAGACGAGAGTGTAGATAGAAAACGTCACCCGGATACGCTTCACGGCCCGGAGGACGGCGAAGGATCAATGACATTTCACGGTATGCTACCGCGTGCTTAGAAAGATCATCATAAACGATCAAACCGTGACGCGCGTTATCACGGAAATATTCACCCATTGTCACACCGGTGTACGGAGCAAGAAACTGAAGCGCTGCGGCTTCTGATGCAGGAGCATTAACGATGATGGTGTAATCCATTGCACCCGCTTCTTCAAGACGACGTATTACTTGAGCAACCGTTGATTCTTTTTGACCGATAGCAACGTATACACATACAACACCGTTACCTTTTTGGTTGATAATAGTATCAAGAGCAACAGTAGTTTTACCGGTTTGACGGTCACCGATGATCAACTCACGCTGTCCGCGTCCGATCGGAACAAGCGCATCGATCGCTTTAATACCGGTTGCCATCGGCTCATGTACCGATTTACGAGCCATGATGCCAGGCGCTTTTTCTTCTACGAAACGAACTTCAGTTGTTTCGATCGGACCTTTACCGTCGATCGGCTCACCAAGAGCATTGACAACACGTCCAAGAAGAGCATTACCGACAGGAACACGCAACAATTGGCCAAGACGCTTAACACTCATGCCTTCGCGAAGATCTTTACCTTTACCAAGGATAACAACACCTACGCTGCTCTCCTCAAGGTTCATTACCAGACCGCGGGTGCCGTCTTCGAATTCAACCATTTCACCGGCCATTACATTGTTCAAGCCATATACTTGAGCGATTCCATCTCCATATGAGACGATTTTTCCGGTTTCATTAATATCTACATTAAGTTCGAAATTCTCAATTCGTTCTTTAATAATCGAACTGATTTCGTCTGCTTGTACTTTTGCTACCACTACTTTC
>Ga0265297_10005684_pt1 | contig 18744 bp, 15 predicted proteins | sample Munlanlwell13791_FD_192502 | JGI IMG/M metagenome (GOLD analysis project Ga0265297, IMG submission 192502) | Leachate microbial communities from a municipal landfill in Southern Ontario, Canada - Leachate well 137-91 | ecosystem: Engineered > Solid waste > Landfill > Unclassified | place...
CGACTGTTTCATCCCCCCCGGGCGGGCGGCGCAGGTGCAGGCGTTCATTCATCCGCATTACGCCATCGGCATGCACACCCACGACTTTTTCGAGATCAACCTGGTGCTGACCGGCCGGGGGCGGCATTATGTGCAGGAACAGGCGCTGGACACGATCCCCGGCGATGTGTTTGTGATTCCGCCGGAGGTTTCCCACGGCTACCGGCAGGACCGGACGATGGACGTGTTCCATCTGCTGCTGCATCCCATTTTTGTCCAGCGACATCTGATGGAATTACGCAGTCTTCCCGGCTTCCTGATGCTGTTTACGGTGGAACCGTATTTCCGGCAACAAGCGGGGTTCCGCTACGGCCTGCACCTGGACGGCAGCGCTTTGGCCCAGGCCCGGCACACCATGAAACTGCTCAACGCGGAACAGGCCGCGAACCGACCCGGCCGGGAGCTGGTTCTGGAATCCCTGGCCCTCTATTGGCTGGCGTTTCTTTGCCGGGCCTACAGCGCGCAATTGCCGGCGGGAACGGCCGCCGGTCTCGGGCAAACCCATCCGCAATGGCGCGCCATCCAGAATGTGTTTGCCCTGGTCGAACAACGTTTCCAGGAACGCCTCACGCTGGACGACCTGGCCCGGGCGGCGCACATGCAGCGGCATTATTTCTGCCGCTTTTTCCACGCGGCCACCGCCATGACGCCCATGAAATTCCTCATGCAGCACCGCCTGCAGAAAGCCCGCGACCTGTTGCGCGACACCACGCTGAGCGTCACCGAAATCGGAACCCGCTCCGGCTTTTATGACAACGCCCACTTCTCCCGCGCCTTCACCGCCTGGCAGGGCCAGTCCCCCTTCCGCTTCCGCACCGCCAGCCAAGGCCAATGACAGCACGGGAGCCGGATAGTTTGATTGGGGCCACCCTTTTGAAAAAGGGTGCTCCCCAAGCCCCTTCCCAAAACTTTTGTTGCTTAACCCCGGAGGGCGCTTCCGCCACAAGCTCTCACGCACCAATACCACAATGCTGACCAGAATAGCTTGTGGCGGAAGCGCCCTCCGCGTTTTAAGAAACAAAAAGGTTTGACGGAGGGTTTGGGAACCGCCTTTCCTCAAAAGGGGGTTCCCAACATCGTCCAACACGCTCATGCATCCGGCAGGGCGCGCGGGGTGCGGAGCCGGTCGAAGACTTCGGCGCAGGCGAGGGTATCGCGCAGCGGGATGAGCGGGCTTTCCAATGCTCCAGCCCGCACCAGGCCGGCGAAGTGGTCGATCTCGTAGATAAACCCGTCGGTGACTGACCGCTCGAACGTTTCCACCGGCCGGTTCTCCCGGTCGAACAGCGCGCACTTCTTCGTGCCGAAAAAGTCGTACACCACGATCCGGCCATCGGCGCCGACCACGGTCGCATCGGTGGAGGCGGCGCCGACCAGGCCGCAGGCCAGGGCGGCCACGGCGCCGCCGGGGAAGCGCAGGCTCAGGGTCGTGCAGTCGTCCACGCCGGTGTCGCAGAGGTGGCAGACGCCCTCCACCTGGACCGGATGCTCATCGAGGATGCCCATGGCAAATTCGATGGGGTAGACCCCGACATCCAGCAGCGCCCCGCCGGCCAGGGCCGGATTGAACAGGCGCTTCTCCGGATCCCGGGGCGCGTTGAAGCAGAAGGCGGCCTGGATCAGGCACACGGGGCCGATGCGCCCGTCCCGCACCCAGACCCGCGCCTGCTGGAAGGCGGGCAGGCAGCGGGTCCACATGGCCTCCATCAGGGTCAGCTTACTTGCCGCGGCCAAGGCGGCCAGCTCCCGGACCTCGGCGGCCCGGAGGCAGCACGGTTTCTCGCAGAGCACATGTTTGCCGTGTTCCAGGCAGAGCCTGGCCATTTCGTAATGGAAATTGTGGGTCAGCGCGATATAGACCGCGTCCACGTCCGGGTCTTCCGCCAGCGCCTGGTAGCTGCCATACGCCCGGCCGGCGCCGTACTGCGTTTTGAACCGCTCCGCCCGCTCCACATCGCGGGCGGCCACTGCGGCCAGCGCCCCCCCGGAGGCGGTGTTCAAAACCCGCGCGAACTGGTGCGCAATGGCGCCCAATCCAACAATGCCAAAGCGTACCGTTCGCATGGCCACACCTCATCACTTTTTTGGGGAAGAGGCGACACCGGCCACCATTTTTTCCAAGGCCCGGGCCAGCTGGTCCGGGCAGGAGGTGCCCTTGTCGCCGCAGCGGATGCCTTTCAGCCGCCGGATGACTTCCGCCACCGGCCGGCCTTCCGCCAACCGGCAGAGGCCCTGCGAATTGCCGGCGCATCCGTCCTCAAAACCGGCGCGAACCAGAATACCGTCGGCGACGGCCAGGCGGATCCGGGTGGAACAGACCCCCTGAGGTTCATACGTCATTTCATGCATGATGCCCTGATCTCCCGGCCAATCCGTTGGCCTGAACCGGCAAATATTACCGCGCCCGGCCCAATTTCCATGCCCAGTGCCATGCGAATGCGAGAAGCGGACGCGCTTCCATTCCGCACTCTGGAGGTTACGGTATACGTTTGCCCGTTTTATGCTGTGCCAGGGTGAGATTTCATAACCTTCAGCCTACAGCCTAACCCGCTTCAGACTAGCGAAGCGTAACCGCCGCCATGCCTGCTCCAATGACCTCTTCTGTCTCCATTCCAAACCGTTCCGCCGCCGAACCCCGCCGTTATTTTCTGCGCACCTACGGTTGCCAGATGAACGAGCGCGATTCGGAGGCGGTGGCCTGCCTGCTGGAGGCCCAGGGGCTGCTCCCGGCCGCCAGCGAGGAGGAGGCGGATGTGCTGCTCTACAACACGTGCAGCGTCCGCGACCAGGCCGAGCGCAAGGTGCTGGGCAAGCTGGGACTGCTCAAACGGCTGGCGCAGCGCAAGCCGGGCCTGGTGATCGCGGTGTTCGGCTGCATGGCGCAGCGGCTCGGAAAAGAGTTGGCGGCGGCGTTCCCCCATGTCCAACTGGTGGTCGGCACCGACCAGATCCACCGCCTGCCGGAACTCCTGCGCGCCCCCGCCGGCAGTGCGGCCGCGACGGCGCAGCAGGTTGCCGTGGACCGCGGCACGGACGGCCTGGAATTCATGGGGCTGCACCATCCCGGCCAAACCTCGGCGTACATCGCCATCATGCGCGGCTGCGACCAGCGTTGCACCTACTGCATCGTCCCGGAGGTGCGCGGGCCCGAACACAGCCGGTCGCCGGCGGACATTGTCGCCGAAACCGAGCGGCTGGCCGCCGCCGGCACCCGCGAAATCTTCCTGCTGGGGCAGAACGTCACCGCCTACGGCCTGGCCGAAGCCCGCCGCCAGCCCGGTTACGACCGCAACGCGTCCCCCTTCGGTGAGCTGTTGCGCGCCGTGGCCGCGGTGCCCGGTGTCGCCCGCGTCCGCTTCACCTCGCCCCATCCGCGCCACATGAACGCCGCCTTTGTCGCCGCCGTCGCGGAAACCCCGCGGGTCTGCGACAGCTTTCACATCCCCATGCAGTCCGGCGCCGACCGCATTTTGGAGCTGATGCACCGCGGCTACACCGCCGCCGAATACCTCGACCGCGTCGCCGCCCTGCGCCAGGCCCGCCCCGCCGCCACGTTTTCCACCGATATCATCGTCGGCTTTCCCGGCGAAACCGAGGCGGAGTTTGACCTCACCCGCGCCGCCATGGAGACCGCCGGTTTCGACAATGCCTTCATTTTCCGTTATTCGCCCCGCCCCGGCACCCGCGCCGCCGCCATGCCCGACGACGTGCCCGACGCGGTCAAAATGGCCCGGCTGAAACTGCTGCTCGACGATGTTAAGCGGCGCGCCGAACGGCACAACCGCGGCTATGTTGGCCGCACCGTCGAGGTACTGGTCGAAGGGGTCAGCGCCCGCAATGCGGAACGCTGGAGCGGCCGCACCTCCTGCAACAAGGTCGCCGTCTTCACCCCGCCCCCGGGCTGCCAGCCCGGCACCCTGCTCACCCTCCGCATCACCCGCACCACAGCACAGACCTTGTTCGGCGCGGTGACGCCGGAAGAATCGGGTGCATGACATGGTTGTCGATTGGGGCCACCCTTTTGAAAAAGGGTGCTCCCCAAACCCCTTCCTAAAACTTTTGGATCTTAAACCGGAGGGGCGCTTCCGCCACAAGCATTCCTCTCTGATCTGTATTTTGCCAGAATCACTTGTGGCGGAAGCGCCCCTCCGCGTTAAGGCACAAAAAGGTTTGACGGAGGGTTTGGGAACCGCCTTTCCTCAAAAGGGGGTTCCCAGTGTCGCCCGCCCAAGCACAGGCTAGATTTCCGCAACCGGCATAAGCCACACCTTTGGAATTAAACTATTATGGCGACAGTCACCGAAAAAACCCGGGTTGAGGCGGCACAGGCCGGACGGGTGGACCGCGTGGTCCAGGCGCTCACCGGGCGGACGCGCGGCGGCGTCCGCGGCCTGATTCAGCACGGCTGCGTCACCGTCAACGACACCCCTTGCATCTCAGACTTCCAGCCGGTCCAGGAGGGCGACCAGGTCACCGTCACCTACGAGCCCGAACGCAAGTATGCGGAGAAGCCGCTGCCCGCCGCCCACGCCCCCTTCAAGATTTTGTTCGAGGACGAAAAACTGCTGGTGGTGGAAAAGGCGGCGCACCTGCTGACCGTGCCCACCCCCAAACGCGAGTCGAACACCCTGGTGCATCTCTTGCAGGAATACGTCAGCCGCGGCCTCAAGAAACGGCGCCGCGTCGAGGTGGTGCATCGGCTCGACCGCGGCGTGTCTGGAGTGCTGGTGTTCGCCAAGGACGGCGCCACCGCCGAAATGCTGCGCGAACAGTTCGCCGCCACCAAACCGGAGCGCGAATACACCGCCATCGTCGCCGGCCGCATGGAGGCCGATGAGGGCACTTTTGACAAAAACCTGATGACCGCCGTCAAGACCATCCACCGCTTTGCCACCACGCGGCCGGACCAGGGCGAGCGCGCCGTCACCCATTACCAAGTCGTGCGGCGGCTACGCAACACCACCCTGGTGCGGGTGCGGCTGGAAACGGGGCGGCGCAACCAGATCCGCGTCCATTTTGCCGATGCCGGCCATCCCGTGATCGGCGACCCACGCTATGCCCCCGAGCGCGCCAAGCATCCGCGCTGGCATCCGCGCCGGATGGCGCTGCACGCCGCCTGCCTGGCCTTCACCCATCCCCACAGCGGCGAGGCGCTGCGCTTTGCCAGCCCCCTGCCCCGCGAGTTTGAGGACTTCCTCGCCACCCAAGGGTGAGGCCCGTTTGGCGTCACCCGCCTGGGGCCTCACACACCTCGCGGCTCAGATTTCCTTCAAGGCCTTTTCGACGGCCGGCACGAACTGGCTGTCGGCAATGCGCAGGATGCCCATTTCGCGTTTGGCGTTCTCGGGGCTGTCCGAGGCGTGGGCGGTGTTGATCATGATGTCGGAGCCGAACTCGCGGCGAATGGTGCCGCTGGGCGCCTTGCTGGGATCCGTCGGGCCAAGCACGTCGCGGATCTTTTGCACCGCGTCCTCGCCCTCGTAGATCAGCGCCATGCAGCGCGCCCGGCCGGGGTTGGCCCATTCGTCATGCGGCACCTGGCTGGGCCGGCGGCCGCTCATGAATTCGACGATACGCTCGAACTGATCCATGGCGTAGGGCACGCCGACCTTCTCGGTGAGCGCCTGGTCGGCGTCGGCCGGAATCTTGATGCCGAGTTCGCGTTCGAGGATTTCGCGGGCCTTGGCGCCGATTCCCGGCGCGAGCTTGCGCCGCAGGGCGTCCTGGACCGGCCCGTAGAACTCCATGGCCTGGGCCACCGAGATCTGGCACGGTTTGCAGGCGATGATGCGCAAGCCGGTGCGGCTGAGCATGTCGATGATGGCACCGGGGCGCGACGACTGGTGGAGCCAGCTGTCGGGCTTGATGATGACCAGGGTCTGCTCGACCTTGGCCGGGTTCTGGTAGGTGCAGGTGTTGGTGAGCAGGGGGGACTGGGTGCGGGCGAAATCCAGCCACAGCCGCAGGTCCTTGAGGATCGCCTCGGGGCCGTCGCCGATGAGCACGCCGGGCTCGAAATAGCGCACCGAGCCGTCTTCGTTGCACACCAGGTCGCCATAGGCGTCACGGATGGTCTCGCCGGAAGCGGAGCTGATGCGGAGCTGGCCGACCACCTGGCTGAGCTCGGCAACCGCGTCGGGGCCGCGAAAGACCAGCATCAGCAGCCGGTGCCGGCGGCCGTCGCTGTCGGGGGTGAAGTTCTGCCGGATGTAGCCGCGGATCAGGGCGCGGTACTTCTCCTGCTCAGGCGAGCCGCCCGGCGGCACGCTGGCGGCGTAGGCCTCGGCCAGCTCGCGGGTGGGGGCGAACATGCCGGCGGCAACCAGGTCGGCCGAAACCCGGCCCAGCAGGCGGGACAACACCGCGCCGGTGCGCGATTTGCGGATGGTATAGGGGGTGACAATGGCGTAGGCAAGTTGCTCTGACATCGCTGTATAGCCGTCGTTGGACGGCCCTCCGTCCGCGCCCGTCGCGGAAGCCGGGTACTATACAGCGGCCTCCGCGCGCCTGCCCGGCCACCCGGGGGGGGGGCGACCGAGGAGCGGGGTATGGGCAGTGGCACGGACGAGCACGGACCTGCACGGACGCACACGGACATCGGACCGGTCCACAGGCGCCCCGTCCGTGAAAGTCCGTGTTCGTCCGTGCGCCGCCCGTCACGAGTCACGCCTCACGCGTAGGTCATCCGCAGGTGGCGGAAGGACAGGGCGGCCTTGAATTCCTTGAGCGAGGGACGGCCACTCTTGGGGGTGAAGACGAACCGCTGCGGGACACCCGGCAGCAGGGTCACGTCGTTGTCGTCGAACTCGCCCCGGATGCCGGCCGCGTCCAAGGCGAAGAACAGGGCGACCGCCTTGGCGGCGGCGGCCGTCACCTCAAAGCGGCCGCCGGCCAGCGGTTTGACCGTCAGGGCGACTTCCGCCAGGGGCAGGTCGAAGCTTTTCCACGGCACCAGGAAGGCGTCGTTGGCCGCGGCCGCCGTCGGCCCCGTGAATTCGATGCGGGCAAAGCCCTCGTCGGGCTGGAACGGCAGGTCGGCCGCCGCCACCGTCGCGAGCAGGGTGGCGGACTCGCGGGGGAGCTTCGCCGGCAACTCCCGCACCGCCGCCACCGTGCCGTCGAGCCGGACCAAGGCGACCTTCAGCCGGCCCGCCACCGCCTGGAGCCGGTCGTTGACGCCCCACACCTCAAGACCGCCGGCGGCGGTCTTGATCCCCGTGATCATGACCGGCGCGTAGAAGCGGGCGGCCAGATAATGGAGCAGCTTCCATTTGCCGCCGTATTCGAGCGAGGCCCAGGAGCAGACCGGCCAGTTGTCGTTGAGCTGCCAATAGAGCACCCCCATGCAGTAGGGCCGCAGGCGGCGCCAGTGCTCGGCGGCGGTCTTGATGGCCAGCGCCTGCTGAACCTGGCTGAGGTAGACAAAGTTCGCAAAACCCTCCGGCAGCCGGAAATACTGGGTCATCGTCGCCACCACCTTGGTGTTGCCGCCGGGATGGCGCTGGTGATGGTCGATGGCCGGGGCGGACACGTTGAACTCGTCTGCCGGGGCATAGCTCCGGATGGTGTCCAGCGAGGGAAAGGACTGGAAGCCGAACTCCGAACAGAAGCGCGGCTTGATCTTGTAGAACTCCTCGATCGGCTTGCTCTCGTGCCAGACGCCCCAGTAGTGCATGTCGCCGCGGTTGTCGGTGTGCCAGCAGTCGGTGTAGTCGTCGCGGCCGCCGCAGGGGGAGCTCGACCAGAACACCCGGGCGGGGTCCAGCGCGTCGACCGTGGCGCCGAGGACGCCTTCGTTGAGCCGGTCGTAGTCCACCAGATAGCGGGCGGGGTTGGCCTGGCTTTCAGGGTACCACTTGAGGGCGCCAACGTCCTCGTTGTTGCCGCACCACAGGGCGATGCAGGCAAAGTCGCGGAGCCGCTTGACCTGATGGACGGCCTCGGCGCGGACACTGGCCAGGAACGGCTTGTCGCCGGGGTACAGCGAGCAGGCGAACATGAAATCGTGCCAGACCAGGAGCCCCTTCTCGTCACAGAGCGCATAAAAGGTGTCGCTCTCATACTGGCCGCCGCCCCAGACGCGGAGCATGTTCATGCCGGCCCGGACGGCACTGGTGAGCAGGTCGTCGAACACCGCGGGGGTCTGCCGCTGCGGCAGGGCGTCGCAGGGAATCCAGTCCGCGCCCTTGCAGAAGATGGCGGCCCCGTTGACCTTGAAGACCATCGGCACGCCGTGCGCGTCAGGGCGGCATTCCAGTTCCAGCGTGCGCAGTCCGAGCTTTTTGACAACGCGCTGGCCGGCAACCGCGACCGTGAGCTCGTAGAGGGGTTGCTCGCCGTAACCGTGCGGCCACCACAGCCGCGGATTCCGCAGCTCCAGGGTCACGGACGCCGTATTGGAGCCGGGGACGAGCGTGAGCCGTTTCGACGCGGACACCCCGCCGAGCGTCACCGAGAGGGTGGTCTCACCGCCCTTGGGGGAGGTCAGTTCGCAGCACACGTCCACTTCGCACCGCCCCTTGGCATGGCGCTGCGTGGTATAGACATAGTCGATCCGCGCCGTGCCAACGGCCTGCAGGTAGATGTCGCCGACAATCCCGGCCACCATCAGGCAGGGCCCCCAGTCCCAGCCGGCATGGCACTGGGTCTTGCGCAGCAGGTTGCGGTGCGGCGACTGCACGGGAAAAGTGGAATGGGGCACCGGATAGGGCAGCGCCTTGGCCCGTTCCGCCGCCGCCTTCTCCGCGGAGGTGAAACGCACCTCGATCGTGTTGCGCCCCGCCTTCAGCAACGGCCCCACCGCCACCCGCAGCCGCACAAACATGTTGTCGGACGCCGCCGCCGGCCGGCCGTTGATGAACACCTCCGCCACCGTGTCGAGGCTGTCGCAGTTGAGGATGATTTCCGGGGCCGCCAGGAACGCCTTCGACACCTCAAAGGTGCGGGTGTACGACCAGTCGGCGCGCCCGACCCACTGCACGTCCAGTTCGTTGAGCCGGTCGTAGGGGTCGGGAATCCGCCCCGCCGCCAGCAGCGCGCTGTGGGTGTCGCCGGGCACCTGCGCCGGCACCGTCTCACGGCCGCCAACCTGGGCCAGGGTCCAGTCGCCGTTCAAGTCGATCATCTGGGAGGTCATGGAAGAGTTCCGTCTTGCGTATCACGATTATTCAGCCATCCCGTTAGTATAGCATGCCGCAAGCATGGCACCTTGACTCTTCCGCCATCAACCTGTATTATTCGGACATGACACTGACCCTCAAGGCCAGGGAACAGTTCGGCGGCGCCGCCGATTTCCTGTCCCTGCGCATCGACCCCCTCGCCAAGGGCTACCCGGCCCATGCGCACGATTACGTCGAGATTGTCATTGTCCTGGAAGGCAGCGCGTTGCACCGCATCGACCAGCGCGCCTACCGCCTGGCCGCCGGCGACGTCTACGTGCTGCGCGGCAACACCGTGCACGCCTTCGAGGACGCCTCCGACGATTTCCGCATCGCCAACCTGATGTACCTGCCGGACAAGGTCTGCTTCCCGCAGCCGCTGCTGCAGCAGCTGCCCGGCTACCAGGCGCTGTTCGTGCTCGAGCCGGCCCGGCGGCTGGAGGGCGGTTTCAAGTCGCGGCTCCGCCTCGACGCCTTCAGCCTGAAAAACCTTCTGGCCGGCCTGCGCCTGATGGCGGAGGAATACGCCGCCCGGAGCCCCGGTTATGACAGCCTGCTGCAGGCGCGGCTGCTGGAGCTGGTGGTGACCCTGTCGCGGGCCTATGAGAAATCGGACGGGGGCGGCGGCCGGCACCGGCTGCTGCGCATCGGCGAGGCCGTGGCCTGGTTGGAAGGCCACTACCTGGAACGGCTGTCCGTCCCCGAACTGGCGCGGCGCGCCACCCTCTCCGAACGCCAGTTCCTGCGCGTCTTCCGGCGCCTCTACGGCTGTTCCCCGGTGGAGCAGATCCTCAAGCTCCGGATCCGCCACGCCTGCGGCCTGCTGCGGAGCGGCAGGGTTTCGGTCGCGGCGGCCGCCCGCGCCAGCGGTTTCACCGACAGCAACTACTTCTCGAAGCAGTTCCGCCGCGAAACCGGCATGCCGCCGCGGGAGTTCCTGCGGCGCCACGCCCCGGCGGCCCGGCCTTGAGATCGGTCGCGGTCGCCTGCAATCGGTCGCAATCGACCGCAAACGGCACTTGGAGAAAGTCGTAACACGTGAAATCGTGAGGCGTGAGCCAGGAAGTTCACGCTTTCACGCGTCACGTTTCACAAATCGCCTCAGTCGTCCAGCAGGCCGGGGACCAGCCCGAGCGGCAGCGCCGCCGGCTGGGCGCAGCGGTGGGCAATCTCCAGGGTACGGCCGTCCTGCGAGGCGCGCTCGAAGGCCAGCATGACCTCCAGCACGTGCAGGGCGAGCTCGCCGGAACAGCGGTGGGGCCGGCCGGAACGGACGCCGTGGGCGAGGTCCGCCGCGCCGATGCTGCGGGAATTTTCGCGGTAGCCGTGGGAGAAGCCGAACGGCTGCCACTGGCCGCTGTCGGGCCGGAACACCTTGACGTCGCCGCCAAAGCCGTTGGGGTCCGGCACCTGCAGACTGCCCTCGCTGCCGTAGATCTCGATCGGCGAATGGCCGTGGGCATGCACGTCAAAGCTGATGCACACCGTGACCACCGCGCCGCTCTCGAAAATCAGCGTGCCGCTGTTGTGCGTGGGCACCTCCACCGGCAGCCGTTGGCCGAACTGCTGCGGACAGGTGGCAAGGCGGTCGGGAAAGCTCTTGACGGCCACCGCGGACACCGCCTTGACCGGCCCCAGCAGATGCACCAGCGCGGTGATGTAATAGGGCCCCATGTCCAGCATCGGCCCGCCGCCGCGCTCGTAGAAGAAGGCGGGGTTGGGATGCCAGCCTTCCGGACCGCGCCCCATCATGAAGGCGGTGCCGGCCAGCGGCCGGCCGATCCAGCCGTCGTCGATCACCTTGCGGCAAGTCTGCAAGCCCGCTCCGAGGAAGGTGTCCGGGGCGCAGCCCAGCCGCCGCTGCGCCTTGGCGGCGGCCTGGACCAGCGCGGCGCCCTCCTCCAGGGTGATGCCGAGCGGCTTCTCGCTGTGCACATGCTTGCCGGCCGCCAGCGCGGCGCGGCTGACCGCGGCATGCACCTTGGGAATGGTCAGGTTGACCACCAGGTCGATGTCCGGGCTGGCCAGCAGCTCGTCCACCGTCATCGCCGTGACGTTGAACTCCTTGGCGCGGGCCTTGGCCGCCTCGGCGTTGAGGTCGGCACAGGCGGCCGCCTCCAGCAGGCGGAACATGCCGCACCCCTTGAAATAGGCCGGGGCGATGTTGCCGCAGCCGATGATGCCAACGCGCATTTTGTCCATTTTGAAAACTCCTTCTTCGGTCGTCGATATCCCTCGATATCCCTCGATAACCATCGATAGCCATCGACGGCCATCGACGGTTATCGACGGTTATCGACCCCGGCAAGTCTCGCCAAAGCGGGCCGGCCGGTTATTTGTTGCCGGCGGCCAACTTGTTGCGGGTCAGATAGGTGTAGCTTTGGCCGATGCATTCGAACATGTCGCCGGCATAGGCGTCCGCCTCCACCACCAGCCACTGCAGAACGGCGGGATCGGCCGCGCCCACGATGCCGGGAATGTCGTTCTTGCCGGCGCCCACGGCGGTCATCGGCGTGTCGCGCTCGAAGGTGCCGTCCTTGATGTGCAGCAGCGGGCAGCGGCTGGCAAACTTCGCCACCATCTCCGGGGCGCGGTTGGCGCCGAAATTGGCCGCCCAGTAGGTGTCCAGCTCAAACGCCACCTCCGGGCAGAGCCCGGCAAAGACCTCGTATTTCAGCCGGCCGTCGGCCAGCCGTTCAAACTCCCACCAGTGGTTGTGCAGCAGCAGGGTGAGCCCGGCCTTGGCCAGCGGCGCGCGGATGGCCGCCACCGTGTCCGCGGTTTTGCGGATGGCCGCCTCGTCGGCAAAGTCCGGCGGGCCGAAACCGCCGATCACCAGCCGGGTGCCGAGCACGCCGGCCGCATCGATCACTTCCTGGGCGTTGGCCGGGCCGGCCCACGGCGAATGGGTCGAGGACACCGTCATGCCCAGATCCTTGACGATTTTGGCCACCTCCGCCGCGGTGAGGCCGTAGAAGCCGGCCGGCTCAACCCCCTGGTAGCCCATGGCGGCGACACGCTTGAGCACGCCGGGAAAATCCTGGGCGGAGGCGTCACGGAGCGAATAGAGCTGGACGGAAAGCGGTTTGGGGGCGGCCATGGCAGATTCCTGGTGGCAGACGGCTAATGGTATTGACAAAAACTACACGATGGAATAGAATATATTTCTATGCATGGTAAGCAAATTGGCCAAAACTACTATTTATTGACCGAAACCACCACGCGCCTCCCGGCCGGCCACGGCCCGGGGCCCGGGTTCGTTTCGTTCAACCACATCCGCCGCCTGGAGTCGGTCGGGTTCTTCCAGTGCCCGGCGGTGGCCGCCGTAACGCCGCTTGTGATCTCCCCCGGCCTTGAATATTTGGAACTGCTGACCACCGGGGTGGTGCGCGACGGGCCGGCCGGTGCCGAACGCGAATACGGGCCGGGCACCCTGTTCTGGCACCTGCCCGGCGAACCGACCGTCCACCGCACCCGCCCGGACGCCCCCTATGGCTGCCTGTGCGTGCAATTCGCGGTGACGGACGCGCGCCGGCGGGTGCCGCGCCGCACCGTGGCGGGGGACGCGGCCTGGGCCCGGGCACTGGCCGACGAGCTGTTTGCGGCCTTTCATGACACCCGCTGCGATCGCGACGCCCTGGCCCTCTACGCCTACGCCCGCCTGCTGTGGGCCGCCAAAACCGCGCCGGCGGAAGACACGGGGGACGCCCCGCCGGCGCCGCTGCGCCGCATCCTCACGCTGCTGGACACGCGGCCCGATTTGCTGGTGGCGGGCGTGGCCGAGCTGGCGGCGGCGGCCGGCATCAGCCGCTCGCACCTGCACCTGTTGTGCCGCAAGCACTGGCGGAGTTCGCCGCACCGGCTGCTGCTGGAACGCCGGCTGCAGGCGGCCAAGCGCCTGCTGGCGGGCGGGCGGCTGCCCGTGAAGGCTGTGGCCGGCGACTGCGGCTTTGCCAACGTCGAGAGCTTCTGCCGCGCCTTCCGCCGGCTGACCGGGCTGGCGCCCGGAGCCTACCGCAACCGCCACACCCGCCCGGGGTGATCCCCGGGGCTCGCCCCCATAAGCGCCAACATGTTTGTACTGCGTTAGTTCTACGTTGTTACAGGCCTGATTCGTGTGCGCGTTGTCGTTTTCGTGGTTGTCCATCGTACTCGATTCGATCACGACAACGAACACGACCACGACAACGATTTTTCTAATCTACAAAGTAAAATTAAGCTTGGATTATTCATGATTTGAACAGAAGGTAGCGAAGACCGCAAAGGGAATACCGCACAACCGCCAAGCCAGCCTTCGCTATCTTTGCTGCCTTCTGTTGCAAAATAAAAACGCCCCCTCGCTTGTTTGTGCCCTCTTTATGTTCGAAGTTCATGAATAATGCAGGTTAGGGGCGCGTTTCGTCCCGTAGGGACTGAATGAAAATAGGCAGGGGCTTCAGCCCCTGTTCCGAAAAAAGGAACGATGGCGTGCCGTAGGTACGCCGCGATTCGCCGCGTACCTGACGGCACGCGAAACCGGGGATGACAAAACAGGGGCTGAAGCCCCTGTCTATTCCCGCCCCGTCCCGCTGGGACGGGAAAACCGCAACCGTTGAGTTCTGCCAAACTTCATGTGGAGTGCGGCGCCTCGGCGCCGCACTCCAAAATTGAACTATATCATCCTACTCGCGGCAGATGCCCCCGGTGGGGCCCAATTTCAGCCCATAAAAAACCCGCCGTGGATAGAGTCCGGCGGGTTTTCTGCGTTTCGGCTAAGCCGAAGGCAACATCACTTCTTGACCGGCAGAATCTTGTAGACGCCGGTGGCGCACTTGGAGCAGCTGCCCTTGAGGGCGGGACGGCCGTTCTTCATCTTGACCTGCTTGGCATCCTTGATGTCAACCTTGGCCTTGCACTTCACGCAGTACGCTTTTTCCGCCATGTGATTCACTCCTCTTGCGTTGCCTAGCCACTGATCCCTCTGTTCCCCGTCCCGGAAGCCGGCTATATTGACCCCCGCTTGGCGAAGAACCCGCCCGGCACGTGCCGGACGTAAGCTTGGGAACAAGATATACCACAATCGCGAGATTTGGCAAGTGCGCACCGCAAAAAAAAATCCTCCCGCCCCCAAACGACTTTCCGACCAGGCTCTTTTGAGCTTGGCGCGCAACGTGTTCGACACCGAGCTTGAAGGTGTCACCGCCGTGCGCAACAGCCTGGGGCAGCCCTTCGTCGCCCTGACCCGGCTCTGCCTGCGCACGCTGGCCGCCGGCGGCAAACTGGTGCTGACCGGCGTCGGCAAGAGCGGCCACATCGGCCGCAAACTGGCCGCCACCCTGGCCAGCACCGGCTCGCCGGCCGTCTTCATGCACCCCGTGGAAGCGATGCACGGCGACCTGGGCGTGCTCGGCGCCGGTGACCTGCTGCTCGCCCTCAGCTACAGCGGCGAGACCGACGAACTGCTCGCCGTGCTGCCCGCCGCCAAGCGCCTCGGCGTCCCCATCGCCTCCCTCACCGGGGTGCCCGATTCGCGGCTGGCCAAGTGGAGCGACCTCACGGTGACCATGGCCGTGCCGCGCGAGGCCTGCCCCTTCAACCTCGCCCCCACCAGCACCACCACCGCCCTGCTGGTGCTCGGCGACGCCCTGGCCATCACCCTGCTCCAAGCCCGCGGCTTCGCCAAGCACGACTACGCCCTGCTCCATCCCGCCGGCGCCATCGGCCGCGGCCTCACCCTGCGCGTCACCGACCTGATGCGCACCGGCCTCCGCTTCCCCACCGTCCGCGCCACCACCCCGATCCGCGACGCCCTCGTCGCCATGACCCGCGCCCGCAGCGGCTCGGTCGCCATCACCGACCGCCGCGGCCGCCTGCTCGGCATCTTCACCGACGGCGACTTCCGCCGCCACGTCACCGAGGTGCCCGATCTGCTCCACCGCCCCATCGGCGACTTCATGACCGCCGGCCCGATCACCATCGGCGCCGACGCCATGGCCATTGAGGTGATGAAAATCTTGGAGACCCGCAAGATCGACGACCTGATCGTCACCGACGCCGACGGCCGCGCCCTCGGCCTGGTCGACATCCAGGACCTGCCCCGGTTCAAGGTGATGTGACTTCGGCATTCGACATTCAACATTTGCGGTGACCGCGCGCCCATGTTCAAGCCTGAATTCAAGCTGTTATGGGTCAACGTATTATGGGGCGTCATGGCCGCCTTTGCCGCGCTCCTGGCCGGCGCCATGCTGCTCTATCCCGACGCCACGGGGCATCCCGGCGGCTACCCGTTCTTCCACGAGTTCATCAGCGCCCTGGGCATGACGAAAACCCATGAGGGGGTGCCCAACCTGCTCCCCTGCATCCTGTTCAATGCCGGCCTGGGCGCCGCCATGCTGGCCCTGATCCCGTTCTGGATCATGCGGGCCGGCTGCCTCCGCGGCGGCCACTGGACCCGGGTGCCGGCGGTCCTTTGCTGCTGCGGCCTGTCCATCGGCATCACCGGCGTCGCCCTGACCCCCTACAACCTGCATCCGGACCTGCACAATTTCTCCGTCTACAGCGCCTTCGCCCTGATCGTCCCCGGCATCCTGATCATGCTGCTCTTCGCCCACCGCGACTACTGCGGCCGCACCTACCAGCTCGGCTGGTGCGCCGCCGCCGCCGGCATCCTGCTCGCCGAAGGGGTGGCGCTCGTCCTGGTCCGGCACGGCCAGTGGCCGGCCCGCCCCACCAACCCCGTCATCCAAAAGATCAACGTCACGGTGTTCATGCTCTGGGTGGCGGCCGAACTGGTCCTCTACCGCCGCCACCTTGCCAGGCGGCAAACCGCCCCCGCCGCGGCCGCTCCGCCGAATTAGCCCTGTCTATCGCAGAGTGGCGGGCGGCCCGCTACATTACCCGTTGCAAAGTGGCCGGGGGTGCCGGCCGCCGGTGCGGTCGTTGCCCAGCAGGAGATTGACCCCATGTTATCCCTCCGTTCCGCTTGCCGAGGCCTGGCAGTTGTGGCGGCCGCCCTGACCGTCGGCTGCAGCACGCCGCCGGCCACCACCCTGATCCGCTGCTGGAGCGACGGCAACGTCCCCGAGCCGGGGTACACCAAGATCTTGATCGCCAGCGCGCTGGAACGGGCCGACTTCCGGCGCCAGGCGGACGACGCCTTTTTGGCCCAGATGAAAAAGAGCGGCGTGGTGGCGGTGAGCAGCCTGGACTACGCCCCGGCCGACGGCCCGATGACCAAGGAAACGCTGACCCGGGCGGTCAAGGCCTGCGGCGCCGACGCCGTGCTGGTGCTGCGCCGCACCGGCATGGAAACCAACACCATCACCACGCCGGGCAAGGACATGCCGCCGGCCGGCAGCCCGCTGTACGACCACTACACCGACGCCTGGGGCAAGCATTATGAGCCGCCCACGGTCGAAGTGCAGGAAATCGCCACCGTCGAATGCCGGCTCTACGGCGTGCCCCAAAAGACGGTCGTGTGGACGGCCACCTGCAAGGTGGTGAATCCGGCCCAGGCCCCCAACCTCGCCGCCGATTTTGCCCGCCTCATCACCGAGGGGCTGGTGAAGGAACGCCAAATCCGGCCGACCCTGAAACAGTGACCGGACCCCGGGGCCGGTTGGCCGCGACCGCTTGACAGGCGGCCAGCGGCGGCTATGGGTAACCGGTTTGAGCCAACCCCAGAACGGAACCGCCCGCCGCATGCCCCCTGACATCGCCACCGCCGAAATCGCCCGCCGCCGCACCTTTGCCATCATCTCGCACCCGGATGCCGGCAAAACCACCCTCACCGAGAAGCTGCTGCTCTACGGCGGCGCCCTGCACCTCGCCGGCTCGGTGCGCGCCCGCAAGAACCAGCGCTCCACCACCTCCGACTGGATGGAGCTGGAAAAGCAGCGCGGCATCTCCGTCTCCTCCACCGTGCTCCAGTTCGAGTACGGCGGCTGCGTGGTCAACCTCCTCGACACCCCCGGCCACAAGGATTTCTGCGAGGACACCTACCGCGTGCTGACCGCCGTGGACAGCGTGGTGATGGTCATCGACGCCGTCAAGGGGGTCGAGGAACGCACCCGCAAGCTGTTCGAAATCTGCCGGCTCCGCCACATCCCGATCTTCACCTTCGTCAACAAGATGGACCGCCCGGCGCGCACCCCCCTCGACCTGATGGACGAGCTGGAGAAGGTGCTCGGCATCGCCGCCTTTCCGGTCACCTGGCCGATCGGCGACTCCCACGACTTCCGCGGCGTCTACGACCGCCTGTCCCACCAGGTCTACCAGTTCGAGCAGACCGAGCACGGCGCCCACAAGGCCCCGGTCCGGGTCTCCGGCATCGGCGATGCGGCGTTCAAGGACCAGATGTCCCCCGAGGTCTACGCCGCCTGGCATGAGGAAGTCGAAATGCTGGCCCTGGCCGGCGAAGAGTTCGACCTCGCCAAGGTGATGAGCGGCCAGATCACCCCGCTCTTCTTCGGCAGCGCCATCAACAACTTCGGCGTCCAGCATCTGCTGGACTATTTCGTCAAGTTCGGCGCCCCGCCGGCGCCCCGCCGCGTCGGCGAGCAGGTCATCGACCCGGCCACCCCCGCCTTTTCCGGCTTCGTCTTCAAGGTCCAGGCCAACATGAACCCGCGCCATCGCGACAGCCTGGCCTTCGTCCGCGTCTGCTCCGGCCTGTTCGAGAAGGACATGACCGTGCCCGACCCGCGCAACCCGGGGCGCACCATCCGCCTGGCCTACCCCCAAAAAATGTTCGGCCAGGAACGGGAGTCGGTGGAATGCGCCTATCCCGGCGACATTGTCGGCCTGGTCAGCCACGGCGATTTCCGCATCGGCGACACCCTCACCACCACCCCCGGCCTCGAATACCACGAGATCCCGCGCTTTCCGCCGGAGGTGTTCTGCTACATGCGCAACCCCGTGCCGTCCCGTTACAAGCAGTACCGCGAAGGCATGGACCAGCTGCTCGCCGAGGGCGTCATCCAGGTCTTCAACCAGCTGGACGCCCCCGGCACCGCCCCCGTCCTGGGCGCCGTCGGCCAGCTGCAGTTCGAGGTGGTCCAGTACCGGCTCAAAACCGAGTACAACGCCGAATCGCTGCTCGAGCCGGCCCCCTACAGCCACGTCCGCTGGTTCGCCCCCGGCACCCGCAAGGACCAGCTGGGCAGCCTCTTTCTCGGCACCGGCGTCAAGCTCGCCACCGACATTGCCGGTGCCCTGGTCATCCTCTTCCCCACCGAGTGGAGCATCGGCTATTTCAAAGAGAAAAACCCCGACTTCGAGCTCCACTCCGTCTCCCCCGCCGACCGCGCCCGCATCGTCCACAGCGTGTGAGGCCGCAAAATTAGGGGAGCCCGCGTGCTGTAGCCGCGGCTGTGTCAGCCGCGCGCTGGAGTTTGGCGAAACTCAACGGTTGCGGTTTTCCCGTCCCAGCGGGACGGGGCGGAAAATAGGGGTAGGGATAGGGCTTTCGCCCTACCCCTCCCTCCGAACCGGACAGGCGGATTTCCCGCATCCGGCTCTCCAGTTGACGGTTGTCCTCTCTACGAGGGTTGGCATTCCGAAGCGCGAC
>Ga0265297_10005685_pt1 | contig 18743 bp, 12 predicted proteins | sample Munlanlwell13791_FD_192502 | JGI IMG/M metagenome (GOLD analysis project Ga0265297, IMG submission 192502) | Leachate microbial communities from a municipal landfill in Southern Ontario, Canada - Leachate well 137-91 | ecosystem: Engineered > Solid waste > Landfill > Unclassified | place...
ATGTAATTCGTTGATTCATCCCCAGCCTTAAGGATGCTTTTTGTAAACCAGCAATTGACATTTTCTGCAACTTCAAGGGAATAGTTATTCTTCGCGCTCTCGACATCGTCAAGGACAATCAGGCTTGGCCGGTATTTTCCATATTTTCTGCCGGTTATTGGTTGTTGGGCACCTAAAGCAAGGACTTTAATGCCATTTCTGGTTTCAATCTGCCTCTGTGTCCAACGAGGCGGTTTCGGTATGCCATGATATTCAAAAATTTCGGGGAAATCCTGCCGAAGCAATTCGTTTTCAACTAATTCTCTCTTAACGTTTTCAAGAAGTTGCTCAACCTGGCTTGTAGTTTCAGAAATAATCACGATAAAATGCTCTTTTGAATAGCAAAGGGCATATAACACATAGGCAAAGCTTATAACTGCCGATTTTCCGAACGAACGCGCCGCGCCGACCGCAATCTTCCTGCCGCGATTACACATAATATCGAGTAATTTAACGCAAATTTCCAGATGTGCCTGCGACAAGGGGTACTTAAAGTGATGCGCCAAGTATGTTTTTATAAAAAGTTGGATTGATTTTGCCGCTTGTTCTTTCCTAAACTTACAAATCAAATTTCCGATTTTATTGATTTTCTGATTCATTTTGTCCTCCATAATTTTGTTTTTGGTTTTTATTTAGAGTATCTATTTCTGATTCAATCTCTGCTTTTTCAATTTTTAATTTTATTTGTTGTATTCGTTCCTGAACCTCTGCGTCAAAAGCTCCAGTTTCTTTTGTCGCAGTTTCAATATCGCTCAATGATTTCCTAAGTTCTGATAAACTTTTCTCGGCCGTCTCATCATCTCGATGATGGAAGAATTCACCTTCGATGCGTTGTGCGACTTGTGGTAGATACCCTAAAGACTGAAGTTTCTCCACTAACTCCTTAAGCACCCTCCAAGCACAGAATTCAGTCTGTGCCTTTTCAGCAGAAGAATTATCTCTATCTCGTGCCTGGCGCATAATGTAGCTATAATGATTCATAGCTTTTTTAAAAAAATCGCCTATAAATTCCTTGGCAAACTGGATATTCGGCGATAGCTCGTTTCGGACGTGGATTTCCTTAACATCACGAGAAACAGTTTTCTCGGAACACTTTAATACTTGTGCAATATGTGCCTGGGTGTAGCCTTCCATGATTAAAAGCTCAACACATTGCTGTCGACTTGGCTTATCCAATAGACTTGGGTTGAGTACGCCGGAATTGATCTCTTGCAGTAGTTGTACAGAAGATTTATTTAGATTGTTTACATTGGCATCGCTCATATTAAACCTCCCTTAAGTATTTTTCACGAATCTCTTTGGAAACTTTTTCGGGACCAGCAAAATTAATGTATCTCAATACAATTACATCAACATATTTTGGGTCGAGTTCCATTCCTAAGCAACGGCGGCCAAGGCTTTCAGCAGCCATCAGAATAGATCCGGATCCCAGAAATGTATCCAGAACAATATCGCCAATCTTGGAACTATTCTGTAACGCACGCTGGCCAAGTTGGATGGGTTTTTGGGTCGGATGCACATAAGATTTTGTAGGATCTCTTTTTACTTCCCACACGTTGCTTTCGCCGGCCTTGCCTGCCCAATAATGCGCTGCACCCTTCAAATATCCATAGAGACATTGTTCCGTCCTGTAGCAATAGTCGGCATACGTGATAGCCGCTGACTCTTTTAACCAACATATGAAACAGGATATGTGGAAATCGAGATCGAGTAACATCTGATACATTGGCGGAAGCTGACGAAGCCCCTGCCAAACGTAAATCGCGGCGCCTGGCTTTAAATATTGTTTTATAAGGCTAAGCACCTTCCTCATCCACTCTTCGTATTCGGCTTGAGGCATATCGTCAGAATAAATTTGCGGCCATTTTCTGGATTTTTTTGGGCGGGTGTTTGGATTTGGCTTAGATCCTCCTCCATAATTTACGTTATATGGAAAATCGCAGTCTAATATATCTGCCTTTTCGTCACCCATGAGGGTTTTCATATCGGTAGGATTCGATGAATCTCCGCATAAGATACGGTGCATTCCGAGCTGAATTAAATCACCTTTTTTTGTTACTGGTTCTTTAATGCTTTCAAGGGTTGCATTAAAATCAAAATCGTCTCCATCTTTCTGCTCGCCGTAGCGGTCTAGAATTTGGCTAACCTCCGGCATAGTAAAACCAATTGACTCAAAATCAAAATTGGGAACATTTGTGAACTCCTCTAAAATTGCCGATAATTTTTGATTATCCCAAAACCCTGTTATGCGATTTAAAGCTATCATAAGTTCTTTTTCTGCTCGCTCATCGAGATCAACAAAAACAACATAGGCCTCTGTCACACCTTCGGCTATATCAACAGCCATCCTTTGATTTCCGGAAAGACAATAGTTGTTGCGTTGGTTAACGATATACGGCAGAAGACGACCAAATACTTTGTAGCTTTTTTGAATCTGAAGAAAAACTGAATCTTTTTGAGATAGTGGGATGCGTGGATTATTGGGATGGGGGAAAATTTGCGAAAGTGGTACTTTTTGAACTAACATTAGAGCCTCCTTCTTAGGTTAAATAGTTATTATTACCTAGATGAGGCTCTATAAAAAAACGAACCCCAATCCTTAAATTTACGCGTCATCCTGACGCCTTAAGAATTGGGTTTTATTATTTCTTAACCCTTTTAGTTATCAATGCGTTTCCGCATTGCGGTTAGCATCGCGCTTACGCGCAATATAATTCATCTCAATTTTTTCTTTCAATAATCTTTATACTACTTTCTCAAAAAAATGCAAGAAATATTTTTATATCTAAATAGAAACAGCGGGGACAATTCAGGAATAATTCTATTTTTGAATGAGAAAGCTTAATCATTTTTTTACTTTCTACACCAACGCAATAATTTATTCCCAAGATTTTTTAATTCTTTCAACTCTGCCTTAGTTAAATCTTTTAATTTCTTTTTGGACAAATTCATAGCCTTATCCAATTCTTTACATTTTTTCATAAGCCCTTTACTCTGTTTTAATAACTTTTCCTTCTGTTTATTAGTCATTCCCATCCCCCCTTATCTTCCTTAACCTCTTAATGCTCTATTTTCCATCCAAGCTCTATTTTCCATCCAACAAAAAAAAGACAAAACCTTCTATTTAAAAAGCTACCTACCTTGGTCATCTGCCAGCCGTACAATCGCGACTATGCAAATTCTTATTTAGAAACTTGTTATTTTTCCTTTTTTTCTTCTGTTTTTTCGTCCTCTTTTTTCTGAGTAACATTGACTGTGCGAGGCAATTGATCAACCGGCTGTAAATCTTCTATATCTTTTTTACCACCAGAGCCTAATTCCTTAAATTTTCGAGCAGAAGAAAGTAACCTTGTTTCAAATGAGGCTGTTGCATCGTTATATGATTCAACAGCCTTTCGCAGTGATTTGCCAACATTATTAATGTGCTCCACTATCGTTGCTATGCGATCGGAAATTTCCTGACCCAATATACTAATCTTCTGCGCATTTTCAGCAAGCATCTCCTGTCTCCACCCAAATGCTATCGCTTTTAATAACGCAATGAAAGTGGTAGGAGTTGCAATAACCACTTTTTTAGTAATGGCTGATTCTACAAGATTGGGGTCCTTTTCGGCTGCTGCAGCAAGGAAGGAATCATTTGGAATAAAGAGCACAACGAATTCTGGAGTTAGCGGGAATTGATCCCAATACTCCTTTGCGGATAATTTTGAAATATGCTGGTTGATCTGAGCTGTGTGCCGTAAAAGAGCTGCTTCGCGCTCAACATCAGTCTTTGCTTCTAAAGACTCTAAAAAACCAATTATTGAAACTTTTGAATCAACGACAACTTCACGTCCGGCAGGAAGTTTTACAATCATATCCGGCCTCAGCCTGCCATCCTCAGTTGAAACACTCTCTTGCTCAATAAAATCACAATAACTTGACATGCCTGCTAATTCTGCGGTTTTTCGTAACGCTATTTCTCCCCAGCGACCTCGTATATGAGGAGAACGTAAAGCGTTTACTAATTTAGCAGTTTCATTCTGAAGGGTTACCTGTGCGGTAGCAAGTGAAGCCAATTGTTGCCCAACAGCTCCTAACTCCTGAATACGCTTTGCTTCCAATTTTTTCGCTTCGTCCTGATAATCAGTCACTGCCTGGCTTAAGGGAGCTACAAGCGTTTCTATTGCTGTCTTTCGTGCATCCAAGTCAGATTCAGCGGAAGCTTTGAGCGATTTAAATTTCTCTTCTGCAAGAGTCAAAAAACCTTTGTTATTGTTTGCTAAAGCCGCAGATGCTAATGCGTTAAATGTATCTGAAAGTTTTGTTTTTGCGTCTTCGAGCAAAGCTTTTTCTTCAGCAATATATTTCTCAGCGTCACGAACCTTGGTTTCGGCCTCAACTTTAGCAGCCTCAGCTTGTTCAAGCCGATGTCTTAACCCATCAAATCCTGCACCCGCTGCCTCAACTTGTTTACGCAACTCTTCCACACGTGCATTGGCAGCCGCAACTTTGAAACCGGAACTTCTTGTGCTTATAGCCCATGCTACGACGGTTCCTATTAGTAGCCCACTTAAAAACATTAGAAATAACATAAGCTAATCCTCCCTCAGCGTTTTATAAGGAAACAAAAACATAGTGAAATTTCCTTCTTTTAATCATCTGCCAGCCGTACAATCGCGACCACTATTAAGAAAATAAATGTTCGATTCGTTTATCTGCGCTGGCTATCCAGAGAAGCCTACGAGCTCTTGATGCAGCTACATAAAAACATCTTCCATCTTCATGATAATCACCGCTCAATAAATTTTTATGCTGTAAGATTTTTCCTAATTTTCCAATAGATAGCTTAAAATTGCCACTTCCGCTATCGATAAAAACCATAACCGCCTCGAATGTTCTCCCCTTGATTTGGTGAACATTCTCTAAGGTAACATTATTTATAGCTCTGAATGGTATCCCAGTTCCGAATAATTCACAATATATATTAAAGTTAGTAACCTTCTTCGTTTTCTTAATCTCAATTCTTCTACTTATTCCTAATTGCTGTGCTGTTTTAGAAATCAGTATATTCACCTTACAAATCCAATCATCAATCGCAATTTCTAAAGGCGGTAAATTAGTACATAAAGTCCAGAGAGCCACTCTATTTTCAATTTTATCTAATAAATGCCCCCTAATGTCGTCAGACGAAGCCAGATGTTTATCTTCAATTAAAAAATAGAAGAATTTTTCAAGATAGGAATATGCTTTTTTATAGTTTCTTTCAATAAAAGCGATCTTGCTTAAAAGTGGTAATGAATAAACTTTACGTGCATTAGTAATAGCATCATCTGAATTTTTCCAGATATTCAAAGGATCAATATTCATTTTTCTGAAATTAATTTTTGAGGCATGACCGCCATATAAAATTGCTACTTTTTCTTTTAGGATAGGAATATTTTTTCGTTTAACATCTTCCAGAAAATTATCGCAAAGAATCTGCGTATCAGTGCAATGAACAACTTTAACCTCGGCATCATTTAGCTCTATTCGAGCAACATCTTGTTTAATAGCTCTATTACTATGGAATTTGTTTAAAAACTGGCATATAGCTTCTCCACTGCGTTGGCTAAGCAAAAGTTCCTTCTTTTGCCAATTATTTGCTGTCTCTTTTTTTACAAAAAGTAGTGGATCAGCATCTCGCCACTCATAAATAGCTTGGTATGCATCGCCTACCAACATGACTTCCGCATGGCCCCGCTCAACGAGTAAATCGATTATGCCCATTTGGATTGCAGAACAATCCTGAGCTTCATCAATGATAAAATAGGGATATTTATCAATTAGAGCCCTATTTATATTCAAATGTTTTTTTAAAATTTCATAACAAAAAAAATTAACATCGGCCTGTGTAACAATACATTTTTTTAATAAATCTTTCTTCAGCCATTCAATATACTCTTGCTGTTTTATATCTGCTAGTCTTCTAGTTTGATAAACAATCTCTCCATTAATATTAAAAGTTATATTCTGCGGGTTGATCTTAAATTGTGCCGAATTCGGATAGATGATGTTAAGCCAATCTGAGTGAACATCTAGAATTTTTATCTCCTTTTTCCCATCCCCAATTAATTTATGGGAAAATGGTTTAAAAATTACATTATTTAGAAAGCTATCGATTGTTCCAACATAATGAGGGCTACCTATCTGTTTACCAGTTATTTCCCAATATTCCTTAATAATTGAATCTTTGGCAATATTGGTAAAAGATAAAGCAGTAACGCCCTGATAGGGCAATAATCGTTTTTCGCTGACTATTCTTTTAATGCGGTGGGCAACCGTGAATGTCTTCCCACTACCGGGACATGCAGAAAGCACGCACAGACCTTTTTGGTCTATCGCAACACTCTGCTCAATTGTAGGACTAATCATCTTTAAGAAAATTAAAAGCTTGAATTATATAATCAGGTATTTGAATCCCTAAGTTTTTGTTCGAAGCGCGACCGAGGAATCGTAATATTCGATCAGCAAACTCGGATTTCAAATTTTCATCACTGATCTTTCTCCAGATATCAATAGCAAAATTAAGCTGTGGCATCGTAGAAGACTCAGCCATTGGTATAAGACTATTGAATAATTTCCTAATCTTTTCATTTGTCAGTGCAAATTCGATTTCAAAAGTCTTCCTTGATAAGAATATACCAACCCTAAATCCCTCTTTTTTCAATTTATCTACATCACTCATTAATGCTGCGGCCCTTGAAGAAATAGGCGCATCATTAAAAATATTGACGATCTCCTGGGTCGGTCGAATCTGATCATTGGTTACAAAACGTTTATCGATGGGACAATTTCTGCCAGAACCCCTATCATCATCGGTAATTAAAACCGCCCTTACATCAGTTTCGGCAAAAACATTTTTTATTAAATCTACATAGGGTTTAAAGGCAACCCCTTGAATATTAACAATTTCTATTCCCTGCCGATCAAATTTCATCTCGATATCTTTAAAAATATAATTCCAAAATGTCTTCATTAACATAGCTTCCGTTACGCCCTCAACAAAAATTATCTTTCTTGCAAAGAACATTTGAGATTTCGTAACATCCAAAAATCTTCTCAAAAAGGCTTTGTTCTTGTTTTCTAAAGTAGTATTTTTTATTAGCACACTCTTCATGATATCTTGCGATTTAGCTAAAATAGTCAAATTATCAAAATTTACCGCAGCAGCCAACGATGGGGAATGTGAGGTTAGAATAACCTGTATTGCTTTGTACTCGGTCTGTAGAAAATCGAGTAGCAAAGCTTGTAGCTGTGGATGCAAATGCGCCTCCGGTTCCTCAATCAACAAACAATTAAAGATGTGCGATTCATATTTTTCTTCAACTTTCAACTCAGTCAAAATCGTCGAAATATAAATTAAATTATTATATCCCAATCCATTCGTTTTAATATCGAGTCCTTTTTCCGCGGTTTTCATTATTATGTTTGTCAAAATTTTTGTAAATTCTTGTTCGACAAAATCTAATTTTATTTTATTATTATCACTTCCTAGAGAAAGTTTTACAATATTTTGATTTGTTTGTCCTTCTAAAATCGTCACAGGATTCTTCTCGCCTTGATGCTCCAAAGCTTTCTTATTTGCCTCCTTAAAAATTTCCTCAAAAGACTTAGAATCGGGGAATTCTTTCTTCACTATCTTAGTGATACGACTTTTGTATCCTGGCTGGAATTCTAAATTCACATCTCTCAAGGCTTGCAAATGTATGCCCCTAAGATATTTCAATAAATCATATGGGTTAGAAGTCAAACCAAGCTCACCACATTTAATTTGTGACTGGACTTTTTCATCTTTTAATTCAAAAGAAAATATAAATCTTAACTGATTATTTTTTGCTTCATCGTCAATGACAAGTGCCTGTAAAAATGCCGCTTCGTGCTGAGGTTTCAATCCACTAAACTCCATTAAAATCTCAATCGGCGAGTCCGGATTATTAAAATCCTCTTTTCTCAACCACACCCCTCGCTCTACACTTCCGTAATTTAGACATAATGAGACTGCATCTATTATGGTTGTTTTCCCGATATTGTTTTCACCAATAATTAAATTCAGTCCTTCTTTAAAGCCGATAACTACCTTTTTATCAAAAGGAATTTTTCTAAAATTTTTGATTACTACTTTTGAAATCCACATATGTTATTGATTTGCTCGTCTTAGACAAAAAAAGCACTAGAACCCATCTAGTGCTTAAAAACATCAAATTATGGTAATAGGTTCTTATTTATTTGATCTCAACTACCTTCATTGCCTCGTCGCCGTAGTGATTAATGACTTTTACAGCAATCTTGCCGGTTTTGGGTTTAGGAAATGGCCGGGAAACGGTTGAATACAATTCTTCCCAAATAGATTCATCAATATCAGCTCTTAAGGCTTTTTTAAGTTTTTCGTAGGGCTTATCGCCGCCCAGAAAATATGCATGAGTTATGAAAAATGCTTCGCCATTGTAATTGGTATCAATAAACCATGCGGCAATATCATGGTCAGGATCGCCGGAGCCGCTGGAACGGATTTCGCTTTTAACCGGGTCATAGACATCAACGCCGATGATTTCAGCGGTTACGCCTTCTTTTGTTTGTTTAACTTTGATTTCCGGCTCACCGAAAGCAAGGAATAAATTACCAGAACCGGTTTTTTTGAGCAAATTACCCATAGAAAGATCGGGGTTGATTTTTACCTTCATAATCCGTAATTTGTCAATTTCCGCTGATTCAGCCAAAGCCGCGGCTTCAAAGGAAGTAGCGGCTACGACTAAAAGGTCGGCGAATTTTTTTGCGGTTTTCGCGGCATCACGAATAAAATCATCATCAACACTGCCAAATTCCGGGCCAATAGCCACGGCAACTTTTTTTAGGCCGTCTTTAGTTTTGTATTCGCCGGAGGCCTGAATTTCCGGGCCGCCGGGTAAAATATCCAGATTAACAAATTCTACTCTTGCGCCTTTCTGGCCGGTTTGCACTCCGGCTTTTAAAAGATTGGCGACAACAGTTTCCACAAACCGTTCGGAAGAAATCATTTCTTGCGCGTCAGATACCCGATGCGGAGAAAGAGATTCTACGGTAAACGGCCCGGTTACTCGGACAATATCTTTACTTTCAAACGGCTGATCGTAAAGGATTTCTTGTTCCGGTTCTTCGTCATTAGCTAGAGATTTTAAAGTAACATGGGGTACGGTTTTATATTCAAACCCGGCGCGTAAATTATCTTTTTCTTTTAGTTTGTAATAGGGGAATCTTGCGGTCATCAGCCGGGTACGGGCTAAAGCCAAAGCTACCCGCGAAGTATCAATGGTAATCCAACGCCTACCCCATTGTTCAGCAACAAAAGCAGTTGTGCCAGAACCGCAGGTTGGATCAAGCACTAAATCACCGGGGTCGGTGGTCATAAGGATACACCTCTCAATAACTTTAGTGTTAGTTTCAACAACATATCTCTTATCTGTTGCGAATCCCGCAAATCCAGTATCTAGCCAAGCGTTAATTAAAGGCTGTACGGGATGATCCTCCAAATAACGCACATAATTTAATGTTTCACCCGATACTTCTATGCGTCTATTATTTTTCAATCTTTCCATACCAACTGGATAATTCGCTTTCCAGTGATTATTGGCATTAGGGCGATAGGTTTTACCTTCGAACTTAAAGGGCGCGTCATTCTTGGCAGCACCAGAACTTTGCAAGTCGCTTAATCGATATATGCGCGCTCCCTCCGGTAAAGCTTTTCCAGAACAACGCTCTTCCTGAGACATAATTCTTCTTGTACCATCTTTCAACTCTATATATTTGTATGCTGTTTCATTAGGATCAAAATTCTTTAATGTGAATAAAGACCTGTGCTTTAATGATTTTCTATTTTTCCCATACTGTATAATATAGTCTCCAATCCTCGTAAGGCTTCCAGATGGAAACCCACTAGTTGTTGCGAAATATATCATTATCACAAAATTATCAACCCCAAATACCTCATCCATCACCTCTCGAACATGATGTACATTTTCATCGTTAATTTGCACAAAACAACTACCGCTTTCGGTTAAAAGTTCCCGCGCCGTAATTAAACGATCGCGTAAATAAGAAAGATAAGAATGAGTCCCTAATTCCCAAGTATCGCGAAAGGCTTTGACTTGTTCCGGCTGACGCACAAAATCTTCAATTTTATTATCTTTAACATCACGCTTGCGGGTAGAAACTTGCCAGTTTGAGCCAAATTTAATGCCGTAAGGCGGGTCAATGTAAATGGTTTGGACTTTACCGCGTAAACCTTCTTTTTCTAAAAGGCTATTGATCACCAGTAAGCTATCGCCCAAGATCATGCGGTTTTGCCAATTATCTTCGTGTTTGTAAAATTCAACGGCTTTGGAAAACTGCTCGGCGGCAGTTTCGCCAAAAAGAGTTAATTGCATTTCATGTTCGGTTTCATCACTGCGTTGTTTTAGACGGGCAATTATCGCTTCGGACGCGACTTTTTCCTGAACATAAATTGGTACAGTAGAAACTTCCATCTCTGGCCCAGCTTCTTTTTTGCCAGCCCAAATAAGCTGGGGGTCCAAAGACGGATCATAGTCGTAGCGCTTTTTAACCGGCTGTTTTTCTTTGGTAGGAAGTTTTACAGATTCTTCTTGGGTAGGGATACGGCTGCGCTTGTCTTTATGTTTATATGAAGATACTGGCGCGGCTTGGGTAGGAGTCTTAACTTTACGTTTTCTTGCCATAATTACCTAGGTAAATTATCAAAACCTTGGGCCATACCAGCTCGTATTAAATTTTGCACTTCATGGATATCCTGCACTTCTAAAATAGCCCATTTATCAAATTTACCGAAATTATTTATCGCAGGAATCCATAACTCACGAGCTGTTTTAATTTTTATTATTTTCTTATCGTCTTTCTTCCCAGTTACTTCAATGATAAGGTTTAAAACTGATTTATCGGGTAACTCAATTTTTACAATAAAGTCTGGATTATAATAATGTGCTGCTCCTTGGTGTTCATATGGAATAGTAAACCCTAAATTTTGATTTTTGACATAGGTTAAAACTTCGGGCATCTGCTCTAACCTTTTAGCAACCCCTTGCTCCCACTCTTTGGTATCGGCCACTACATAATTAATATGACTTTTTACTGTGCCTTGTACTTCCTTAGTAGTCAAAAAATCAACATATCTAGTAGAACCCAGTGTATCGTAAGGAGTTAAAACCGGGAGAAGTTTCTTTTCTTTTTGCTGCGCTATATACTCAGATACAATCCCCTGCTGAATTTTAGTCAATGCCCCAGAGAAATATTCACCCACAGACAGATAGCCAATTACCATACGATCTTTTAGAACAACGTAACCCTTTACATATTCTTCGCAAATTCTTTTGAGTTGCGGAAATAACCAATATTTTTCTGTACCGTCAGCGTCCATATAGTAACGTTTAAGTAAAGCTTCGGCAAGGCGTATTATTACTTCGCCATCTCTACGGCTTTTTATTTTTTCAAGCTTTTCTACGGTTGTATCGCCAATAATACCTCCCGATGTAACTTCTGTAGGTTCATTTTCAATAACAGTTTTTGATTCGTCAGTAAATCTAGCTTTTAGTTTTGCCTCATCTAGCTCATATCGATACCCTTCAACGCGAGGAAAAGTGATTTCATATTGTTCGCGTTCCTGTAAAGAACGAACACGGTGGATAACCTTGGGTGGTTGAGGAGGCGTAACCCCTTCAGATTTCAAGAAGCTAAAAGGCACACCATAAACCTCAGCATACTCTGTCGTCATGAGGCCCGTTCCTTCGTCAACGCTATAATCAACACGCCTTAAGGCTCTTCCAACAACCTGTTCGCATAAAAGTTGAGTCGAGAAAGCTCTAATACCTAAAATATGGGTAACAGTATTTACATCCCAGCCTTCAGTAAGCATAGAAACAGACACTACGCATTTAATGTTTTCACCTAACTTTCCAGGCTTACCGACAGTATTCATTACTTCTCGCAAAAGCTCTTCATCGCTGGGATCGTCTCTACCGGAAAAACGATGGCGATATTCTTTATGAAAATCTTCAATTTCTTTAGTAAAAATCTTTTTAAACTCATCGTTTATTTTCTCTCCACTTTCAAGCTGCGCACTATCAATCAATAGCGTATTGGGCCGATCTAGAAACTGCACACCATTCTCATTTCGAAATATCTCTAGATTACCTTTCTCTATTTTAATTCTTCCTGTTGCTGTCTCAACCTCATATCCAGCAATCCAGCGATAAACTAATTCTGAAACTGCCGTATTGTTACACACAACAATCATAACTGGAGGCATCACTGAAGGGTTAGTTTTCTTTACATCCTCATAACGTCGATAATACTGCTCATAATTACCATACAATGATTCCAGCGCTTCTTGTAATTTAGTAGGTAAGACTAGGGTCGAAAGGTAATCTTTACCTCCAGTTTTTAAACCTTTTTTAGGTAAATTATCGCGAACATATAGCCATAGATTACGAAACTCAGGCTCTTCTTCTTGCCTTATTGTATCTGATTCAATTGGCAAACGCGGAATCTTTACTATCCCACACTCTAAAGCATCCAAAAGGGAAAAATCATAAACCACCCAAGGGAATAATGTGCCTTCTTGATAACCAGAACCACTTAAAAAATAAGGGGTAGCAGAAAGATCAATGATCCCGTTAAGAACAATTTTCTTGGAAACAGCATCTATTCCATTAAGCCAAACCCGCGCTGCTTTATTGTTCTCATCAGCTTCTTCTCGTTCTTCTCCTACTAACTTCTTGTCGGTTGGCTTTTCTTGATAACAATGATGAGCCTCATCGTTAATGACTAAAATTCGCGGTTTTCCAATCAAGCTCTTAAACGCTCTATTAACCATAGCGCTCGGTGTTTCCTTAACCGCTTCTTCCTTAATTATATCTGCTGCCTTCATAACCGAACCAACTTGAAATCGAGGATTTTGTCGTAATTCTAATTGATGAAAGTTGGTTATATGAATTACCGCCTGCTGTAGAAGTTCAAAGTCCTGATATGAAACAATATCTCTCTTCCGGTAGTAATTATGCACATCATTTGGTAATAAAACATTAAGTCGATCGCGAATAGTAATCCCGGGAGTAATAATTACAAATGCGTCGGTAAACCGTGTATCTTGTGGATAACGGATTTTATTCAAAGTATGATATGCGATAATCATCGCCATGACAACCGTTTTGCCAGAACCGGTTGCCATTTTGAAGGCAATACGATACAAACCTGGATTAGCATCGGAGCTGGCCTTCTTTAGCTCATTAATTATCCAACTATCTCCAGATTTCTCTGCAACTTCATTTATAAATATTAATGTTTCTAGAGCTTCTATCTGGCAAAAAAACAGCTTGTTTTCCCTAGTTTCATCACACCAATAAACAAGCAAATCGCGAGATGTCTTTGTAATACCTTGGTAACCACCGCTCCTCCATTCTTTTATTTTTACTCTGATTTTATTTATAAACTCGTTTTCCTTTTGCAGCTCACTACCAAAAGCACCTTCCGCTATGTTGAGCTCAAGCTGTTTTTCTTTTGTTTTAGCGCGCGGAACAGGAATATAAAAACTGCTAGGCCGACGAGATTCTATAACCTCTTCAGTTATTCCACGGTCATCAGATTTGAAATGATGATTGGGTTCGCTGTATGGAGAGTTTAGTATGGGTGATTTCATATTAATCTTGTTTGATACTATGTCTCATGAACAAAAAATCCTTCACCGTTTCCAGCGAAGGTTTTACTTATTTTAATGTCCAGGTTCCCCCTTTAAACTCAGGACAATGCCTAATTGTGATAATACTGTATCTCTAAAATCTGGCTTTGTCAATATGCCCTCCATTCCCAAGTTTTCAAATTATACACCTATATATGCCTTTTCTCAACCCAAAAAAATACCTCTCGAATTCCCCTTGCTATATCTCTCTTTCTATGCCTATATATGACCTGAGGTGGATATCGATGGAAAAGGCTCTAAATGCGAAAATTGAGGCTTTGAGGAATAAGACTGCTTCTGAACTCCAGCAGGAATTTGAAGTGCTCTTTGACGGGCAAAAGGCGAGTTCGGATAATAAGGTTTATTTGATAAGAAGGATTGCTTATCAATTGCAGGAAATCGAATACGGTGGGCTTTCTCAAAAAGCGCAAAACAAGCTAAAAAACCTTATGGCTATTTATGATCCAATTAACAATAAGGCGCTTAGGCCGAAAGTTACCGTAGAAACGCAGACAAGAGTTAAAGCGCGCGGACGAGACAGGCGACTGCCTATTCCGGGAAGCGTAATTCTCAAAGAATATAAGAATATGAATATCCAAGTTAAAGTTTTAACGAATGGGTTTGAGTATAACGGAAAGATTTATAAGACTTTATCGGCTATTGCCGAAGAAATAACCGGCGCGCATTGGAATGGCTATCACTTTTTTAATCTTTAGATAATTATGGAAACCGAAGAGAAAAAAAACATTGGTTGCGCTATTTACACACGTAAGTCTACCAGCGATGGATTGGAACAAGACTTTACAAGTTTAGACGCGCAACGTGAATCTGCCGAAAACTACATTGCCAGTCAAAAGAACCAAGGCTGGGTTGCACTACCAGAACGCTATGATGACGGCGGCTTTACCGGAGCAAATACCGACAGACCGGCGCTACAGAGGCTTATTACTGATATTAAGGCTGGTAAGATAAACTGTGTTGTAGTTTATAAAGTTGACAGGCTTAGCCGTTCATTGCTTGATTTTGCGGAATTGCTTTCTTTATTTGAAAAACATAACACTACATTTGTTTCAGTAACCCAGCATTTTAATACGCAAAACTCAATGGGGAGGCTTACCTTAAACATACTCCTCTCTTTTGCACAGTTTGAACGTGAAATAATCAGCGAAAGGACGCGAGATAAAATGGCTGCTGCCAAGAAGAAAGGTAAATGGATCGGCGGCAGGCCACCACTAGGATATGACATTGATAAAGAGAAGCATAAACTCTTCATAAACCACAAAGAAGCAAAGTTAGTTCGTGAAATGTTTGATTTGTATCTTGAGAAACGTTCCGTCCTTGCTGTAACTATAAATATGAATAATAAAGGATATATCACAAAGCAATATACGTCTGAAAAAGGATTACGTTTTGGAGGGATTAAATTTAAAGTTACCGGCGTTTATAATATATTAACCAGTGTGCTTTATGTAGGCAAAGTTGAATATCACGGTGAATTTTATAAAGGGGAACAGGAACCGATAATATCAGAAGAAGCATTCCAAAAAGTTCAAAAAATACTCGCCGAGAATAAACCTGACTGTAAGATAACCAAAAGGAATAAACACGTAGGATTGCTTAGCGGTATGCTGAGATGCAAAGCCTGCGATGCTCCTATGTATTTTACCTATAATGTAAAAGCTAATAAATACAAATATCATTATTATGCCTGCATGAATGCCAGCAAACGTGGATATAAAAGCTGTCCAGTTCGCCTGCTAAACGCACAAAAAATAGAAGATAAGGTTATTGAATCGTTAAGGACAATCGTGCGTGAGCCTAAGCTCAATGAAGATACGTGGGATAGGTGGGCGGTTCAAGAAAAGATAGCCATAATAAAACCTATATTAAAAGAAGCGGTTTATGATGGCAATAATCAAATACTTAATATTTTTCTTAATAAGAATAACAAAGAACATAGCTTCAAGGTTGCGCTCACAGAACTAAAAAATATACCAACTCCTCCTCATAAAGAAAGCATCAAGAAAGAGCCGCAGCTAAGGCAGAATTTAATTTTGGCTCACCATATACAGGAAATTATGGCAGACGGACAGGCTAAAGACTTAAAACAGGTGGCTAACTGGCTTAACATAAGCCGTATAAAGATATATTTGATCATGAATATGCTTATGCTTGCGCCAAGCATCCAGGAAGAAATTCTTCTCTCCGATAATAGCAGTATCTCTCTTATACCTGAATATAGGATCAATGAAATCTCACGAGAGATAGATTGGGCAAAACAAAAAGAACTCTGGCAAGAATTAGTCAAAAATCCTACCGCTTAGCAAGGGAAATCCTCTCTCCTTATATAATGCCCCATAGCGCATAATAATATGCAAAATGTTCGCGATATTTTCAGTATATAGCGAGCAGTATATAAGAGATAATTTGGCTTATTTGGGAGATAAAATAGCGAATTATGGGAGCGTTTATATACAGGTTGGCAGATATGTTTTTTATTTTTTAAAACGAATAAATCGAGCGCAATAAAGTTTTAACAGGACGACAAAAATTAAATCCCTGGTCACTTTAAGTAACCAGGGATTTAATCCTCTCTCCTCTCTGTTAGAGACGAGAAAGACTGGGGTAGGTGAAGGGATTTATACTCGCGAGGAAACGCCTCTCTATTTTATTCTTGCTTAATTTAGGCTTTATAGTTGTGCTATAAAATACTTCTCTATATCCCTTGATATATCTCGAATTGTATGCCTATATGTGTCATGAGGACGAGATAACACACTAAAGAAAGGAGGCTAAACACATGCAGGAAACTTTATCGACTCAAATCGAAACACTTAAGCAGGCGCCGATAAATGAGCTTAAAAAGCAATATAAGGAGCTATTTAAAGGTGCAAACAGCATGCATCAAAAAACATATCTCCAAAGAAAGATTGCCTATAGGTTGCAGGAGCTTGGACGCGGCGGCATATCCGTTAAAGCCAAAGAGCGGCTAGAGAAACTCATACAGGAATATGATCCAATTAATAATAAGGCTCTTAGGCCTGATAAGCCTGCCAGTAAACAGCCGGAGATAGTTAAAGACAAGCGCCTGCCTATCCCAGGAACCATTATCACCAAGAAATACAAAGGTTCAAGTTGTCAGGTTAAGGTCTTAGAAAAAGGATTTGAATATAATGGGAAAATCTATAAATCATTAAGTTCCATTGCCAAGGAAATAACCGGCGCGCATTGGAACGGATACTTGTTCTTTAATCTGTAAGGAGGCAGGATGGAAGAAACTCAAAAACAAGAAAAGAAAATTGTCCGCTGCGCTATTTATACGCGTGTTTCAACTTCAGAAGGCTTAGAGCAGGAGTTTACGTCACTTGATAACCAGCGCGAATCCGCTGAAAACTATATTCAAAGCCAAAAGTCTGAAGGCTGGGTAATATTACCGGAACTTTATGATGATCCCGGCTATACCGGCGCCAATACCGACCGGCCTGCCCTGCAAAAACTCATAGCCGATATCAAAGAAAGTAAAATTGACTCTGTGATAACCTATAAAGTTGACAGGCTTTCCCGTTCTTTGTTGGACTTTAGTAAGCTCCTGGAGTTCTTTGAGCAGAATAAGGTAACATTTGTTTCAGTGACTCAAGCCTTTAATACCAATACCTCAATGGGCAGGCTTACTTTGAACATCCTCCTCTCCTTTGCCCAGTTTGAACGCGAAATAATCAGCGAAAGGACCCGCGATAAAATGGGTGCTGCCAGGAAAAAAGGCAAATGGTGTGGCGGCAGGCCTCCCTTAGGATATGATTTAGACAAAGTAAACCATAAACTAATTATAAACCAGCAGGAAGCCGAGGTTGTCAGAAAGACATTTGAACTTTATCTTGAAAAACGCTCGCTACTGAAAGCAACAACAGCACTTAATGAAATCGGCTATACTTCAAAAATCCACTTAGGCTTAAAGGGCAACAAATTCGGCGGGATGAAGCTGGCAACTCCAAGTGTACAAGCAATCATAAAGAATATTTCTTACACTGGCAAGGTTAGATACCACGGGCAGATTTACCAAGGCGAGCTGGAACCTATCGTATCCGATGAAATATTCCAAAAGGCTCAAGCTATATTGGCTGATAACCGCCGGGCAAGAAAAATAGCCGGGACTACAAAACATGTAGGCCTGCTTAACAGCATCCTCCACTGCAAGGCTTGTAACAGCACCATGTATTATATCTACACCAAGAAAGGTAAAAATAAATATAACTACTATCTATGTATGAATGCGCAGAAACGCGGATACAAGAGCTGCCCTACGCGTATTGTTGCGGCTCAGGTGATGGAAAATAAATTTATGGAGTTCTTAAGGCAAATGTCGGATGATTCAAGAATTGAAGCAAAGGCCTGGGAAACGCTTGCCTTGGAAGAAAAGATACCGATACTTAAATCAATCGCCAAGGCTGCGCATTACGACGCACGTAACGAAACTCTCGAGATAATACTCAATAATGCAGACATAAGCCGCCAATTCGCGCTAAAACTGGCTGAATTAAAGCATATACCGCATCATCTACAGCAAGCTAAAATCAGCAAAGAACCGCTGGTACGCCAAAACTTACTTCTCGCACATCAGATAGGCCGGGTTGCAGCCGAGAAGAACTGCAGCATAAGGCAGATTGCCAGATGGCTAGGCATAACCCACTCAAGAATATGCCATATAGCAAGTATGCTGCTAATATCGCCGCAAATCCAGGAAGAAATACTTCTTTCGGATGATAAGACGCTGTTTGACGTTCCTGAGTACAGGCTGCGCAAAGTAATCGAAGAATTGGACTGGGATAAGCAGCAAGAAATCTGGAAGGATCTCCTTAAAACCCTGGGGAAATTAAACCCGCCACATCAAGCCATTCATTAGAGATAAATCCGAAGAATAACCGTAAATCCTTAGTAAATGGCTTTTCTGCGGATACAAACCAGC
>Ga0265297_10005686_pt1 | contig 18743 bp, 15 predicted proteins | sample Munlanlwell13791_FD_192502 | JGI IMG/M metagenome (GOLD analysis project Ga0265297, IMG submission 192502) | Leachate microbial communities from a municipal landfill in Southern Ontario, Canada - Leachate well 137-91 | ecosystem: Engineered > Solid waste > Landfill > Unclassified | place...
GATTTTTTTAGAAGAAATCAAAGTGCCTTTTTGGATTTTCATGTAGCCCAAATTTTGGCAGATTTCTACATTAGCTTTCATGGTTGATCCATCAAGAGCCACATAGCGTCCGTATTTTTCTGATAAAGTAATTAATTGTTGAACTCTGTTAATTAATGATCCAAAAGTGGAAGCAATAATCTTGCCTTTGCTTTTTTGGAAAATAATTTCTAGGTTATCGCCGATGGTTTGTTCTGATAATGAATGACCATCTTCTTCGGCGCCAGTTGAGTCAGACATTAAAACTAATGGTTTTTGAGCTGCAATTTTTTTCAAATTATCAAAATCAGTTGGTAGCTCATTTACTGGGTGATCGTCAAATTTAAAGTCTGATGTATGAACAATATTGCCAATAGGCGTACGAATAACAACGCCCATATTATCTGGAATGGTGTGAGTTTGTCTAAAGAATTCAACCTCAAAAGGTCCAAGCTGATATTTATCGCCAGACTTAACTGGCACGATATTTAACTTGGGCTGATTGGGAGCTTCGTCTTGGCGTTTAATAATAATAGCCTTGGTTAATGGGCTAGCATATAAAGTTAAATTAGGGGTCCAGAATGTTTTTAATAAATAGGGGACAGCTCCAATATGATCATAATGCCCGTGAGTAAAAACAACTCCGACAATATTTTTTTCTTTGCCTTTCAAATATTCTGTGTTTGGAATAACACAATCAATTCCTGGCATGTTTTCATCTGGGAACATCAAGCCAACATCCAAGATTAATATCTGGTTGTTGTATTCAAACAGAGTCATATTTTTGCCTACCTCTCCCAAACCTCCTAGGCAAATTATTTTTAAAGGCTGATCCTGTTTTTTAGGATCGTCTTTTTTTATCTGGTTGGGGGGGATTGAGGGGCCCCTGCGACCAGAACGAGAATAATATCTTTTTTCCATAAATTAATTTTTTAAGTTAGAAGTTAGAGTAATATTTTTTTGTTTTTAATTCTGAATTATGAATTCTAAATTCTTAATTCAAAATTCATGAAATGAATTTTGTAGTGCTTTCGGTGGCCCGCCTTCTCCGCCTTGGGCGGATACGGCGAGGCGAGCATCAAGAAGCAGAATTATTACTATTTATCGCGTTTTATTTTTAGATTTGTATTCACAGTGCTTTCGGTGGGAGTCGAACCCACAATCCTTGCGGAATACGCTCCTGAAGCGTACGCGTATGCCAGTTCCGCCACGAAAGCATGGGAGAATGACTAAATCCTAATAACTAATTACTAATGACGGGAAATGGAAAAATGGGGAGAATGACTAAATCCTAATAACTAATTACTAATGACGGGAAATGGGAAAACGACTAAAATATTAATTACTAAAAACACAAGAGATAGTTTGGGATAAGTTTTAGAAAACCTTATTCAGTTTCCAACCCATTGCTTTTACGGTGTCTCCGTAATTCTTTAAAAGGTTTTGAGTGTCTTTATCAGTTTGGTTTTTGCCAATGATATAGTAAGTAGTTAACATTAAACCCAAATATGAATTGATTGTCAATAGGTAGGTTGTGTCTGGCAATGGGTAAAGCTGGTTCATTAAGAATATCAATCTATCAGGATTGGGCTGTCTTAACATACCGTGAGAGCCATGGGTGAATCCATCGGAATTGGCTCCAATGCCTTCTAAAACTTCGGCTGCTTTTCTTTCAGCCATATCTCCGATAATGGCGTATTTGTCGGCTGCTAAAAAGAAAATATACTTATATTTTTTTAAATTAGGAATCTGTAATTGGCTGATAGTTTTTTTGATCTCATCTAAATTCTCATTAAACAGCCAATAGATCATTGAAGCATAAGTGCTGGTATTGTAGGTGGGTGGTTCAATAAAAGCAGGGAAGACATAAGACTTATTAACCAGTAATTTAGCTGGCGCATCATCGTTACAAGTGATCAAGTTAGGTTTAATGCCCATTTCATTCAAGAATTCGGCCATAGCAATTGTATCTTTTCCGCCCGAAGCGCTAACAATATTAACCGAAGCAAAATTTTTATTAATAGCTCTTTGAAAAAATCCCTTGTAGTCTGATGCGTTTAAGGCAAAACCTCCTAATTTGTATGTAAACAATTGGGCAACACAAGCAGCTGATCCGCTTCCTAAAAAAATATTAGTGTCGTCTGGAGTAATGTCAACATCAGGATAGGTCCATTTATCTAGATTGTTGAGAGCCTGCATTACATAATAATCTAACTTTTCTACTTTTTGATTATTTATTATTTCCATATTCTTTTTGTTTTTATGTACCAATTGTTTATTTGAGAAAATTTTTGAGCAAAGTCAGTGCCTTTGCCGTTTTGAATTCCTTGCACCTTAGAAGATGCTAAGAAGTAGTTATTTGGATTATAAAGGAAAATTGCTGGGGCGTCATCAAGTAAAAGTGTTTGAAACTTTTCATATTTCTCCTGTCTAGCAATTGGATCGGGTTCTTGTCTGATTTGTTCTAACAATTTATCAACAGTATCATTCTTATAATTAGCTAAATTTAATCCTGGATCCTCTGTTTGTGAAGAGTGCCAAAATGGGAAAGGATCAGGAACCATTCCTAGAACTTCTCCGAAAATTAAGCCTTGGTAATTTCTTTGTCTAATTATTTCTTGTTTTAAATTAGAAATTGGTTCAACAACAATTTCTACTTCTATGCCTAGCATTGCCCATTGTTGCTTTAATAATTCAGCGGTCTTGGCCAATGGAATAGAAGGGTCGTCACTAGTAGTTAAAAATATTTTAACTGGTTCGTTAGGCTTAGCGCGATTAAAACAAACTTCATTTAATTTAGTTCTTGTTCCTTCTTTAACTAAGCCATTGCCAACAGTCAGACCACTTGGTCTTAAAATATCATCAGCATATTTTTCTTGGAATCTTTTGACGGCCTCGGTTGTGTTTTTATCAAAAATTCCTGTAATCTTTCCAGAATAGATATCACTTCCTCCAGCTGGGGCAGTAGCTAAACATTCTTGCAATTTTTTCACTTCATCTCCTAAAGATCCCTGTTTGAGCGTGGTTTTAAATACTGCCTGGTCTTGTTTGGTTTTGATTAACTTACCATCAACAATTGAATAATTGGCATCTTTGAGTAAGGCTGTAGCTGCATTAAGATCATAAGCATAAGTTCGGGAGGCATTATTAAATCCATAGAATTCAGGCATTATTGGTGAAGTGGCAACCTCGGCTTTTCCATCAAAGACCTGTTTAATGATTTCTTCTCTATTGGTTGCCAAACTTAGAGCCTGGCGGGCTTGCTTGCTGGCCAAAAATGGATTTTGAGATTGATTGAAAAATACGGAAAAATATCTGGGAAGGTCAAAATTATAATATTTGAATTTAGAATTTTTAACTCCAGATAATTGATTGATTGTAAAACCATCAATTCTTCCAAGATTAGCATTTAAAACCAAGTCTTTTTCGTTGGCAAAAAACAAAAAAGTAATTTTAGAAATATAGGGCTTGGCTGGTTTGTATTTATCAAAGGATTCTAAATCAATAGCGCTAATATTGCCACTGTTGTCTCGTTTAATAGCTTTCAATTTATATGGACCAGCGCCAATGTGTTGTGAGAAATTATATAAAGATCTTGGAAACTGAGCGGCTGTTATATTCTCCCAAATATGAGCAGGAATAATTTTAACAGTTAATCTGTCAGCAAAATCAGGGTAGGCATTTTTTAATTTGAACCTAACTCCATAATCAGAAAATTTTTCTACTGTTACACCTAGCCAATTAGCTCTCAAAGGGCTTTTGTAATCAGAATCCTGGATTGTTTTAATAGTGTAAACAACATCGTCAGCAGTTAGCTTTTTTCCATCATGAAAAAAAACATCGTCGCGCAAATGCACTTCGTATGTTTTGCCGTTGTCTTTAATATCGGGAGTTGATTGAGCTATTTCGGGAAGAGTATTGCCGTTGGCATCATAGCGATATAAGCCAGCGAACATTAATTCCACCAGCGCCTTATCAGTCTCTGTGGCAGAAGAGTAAATTGGATTTAGGGATTCTGGTTGGCCCACCATGCCTTCGGTATAGGCTCCGCCGTTAGCAGGCGCTTCTTTAGTGTTGGCAAAATAAAAAGAAATAACCAGAAAGAAAAAGGATATTAAGAAAAGGACAAAAAAAACACTAAGATTTAACTTCTCTTTTTTGCTCAATATCTTAGGAAGCTTAATCCACTGTTCAAATGTAGGCCAATTCATTGTATTAAATTGAACACGAGCAAAGATATCCAGGCGACAAAAACAATAACTGTGATTATAAAGATTGTTTTTTGAGCGCCTCTTTGGGTGGCATAAAAGCCACCATCACCGCCAAAAGCTGATCCTAGAGCAGCGCCTCTTTGCTGCATGAGGATGAGCACTATCAGCAAAATGCTGAGGACTATTAATGCTATTAATAAAGTTGTTGTCATGTTTTTATTATTGCGTTAGCTAATTCGTTTAAAGTAAAAATAATTATTGTTGAAATGAATAGCGATTTGATACCCACAAAATCAATTGGCAGAACAAGATCTAATAGCCAAACTATCCCTATATTGATTAGGAGGCCTAAAAGACCAAGCGTTAATATCTTAAGGGGAATAGTGATAATGTCAACTACGGGCTTAAAAATTGTGTTAATGATTCCCAGTATTATGCCTGCGCCTAAATAGGTTGGCCAGCCTCCTAAAACTGAGACATTAGGCACATATTTGGCCGCTAAAAATAATCCAATAATGCCCGCAAGGGCTTTAACTGCGAGAGCGATAAGAATCATTGATTTACTTTATCATCGGAGATTATCATAGTCAAGTTGACAAAAGGATTTTGAAAGCTAAAATTATTTAACAATAATTGATTAGCAGTCGTAAGTCTTGACTGCTAATGAGGGGCGATTATAATAATACTGCCTAAAAATAAAAAATAACTTCAAGCACTATGAATGCAAAAATAAAACCATTATCAAATTACGTTTTAATTGAACCTGTAGGGCTAAAGCAACAAACTGAAAGTGGAATTTTTTTGCCTGATGCCAGTGATAAAGACAGACCAGAGCAAGGGAAAGTAGTAGCAGTGGGTCCAGGCAAAACAGATAAAAGCGGACAAGCTCAAAATATGAGCGTTAAAACTGGTGATATAGTTTTATTCACCAAATATGGTCCACACGAAATCAAAATAGATGGAAAGGAATATTTGATTGCTAGGGAAGATGACGTTCTGGCGATTATTGAATAAAATAAGAAAACAAATTTTCAATTTACAATTTTGCAATTTTCAATGAATTTTCAATTTAACAATGGGAACAAAATGAGCCCAGTTTGAAAATTGAAACATTGGAATTTGATTGAAAATTGCCTTGCCCGTAGGACGGGCTAGGCCGAGGGAAAATTAATACTTGAAAATTATAAAAACATATGGCAAAACAGATTTTTTATTCAGAAGATGCTCGCAAAAAACTTAAAAGTGGCGTTGATAAATTAGCTAATGCCGTCAAAATCACTCTTGGCCCCAAAGGACGCAATGTTGTTTTAGATAAGGGCTATGGCGCTCCTACAATTACTAATGACGGAGTTTCTATTGCTAAAGAAATTGAGTTAGAAGACAAAATTGAAAACATGGGCGCTGAAATTGTTAAAGAAGTGGCTCAAAGAGCCAATGATGTAGCTGGAGATGGCACAACCACAGCCACAGTGTTGGCTCAAGCAATAATTGCAGAAGGTTTTAAAAATGTGGCTGCAGGAGCCAATCCTTTAGCTTTAAGGTTGGGAATTGAAAAAGCTGGACAAATTGCTGTTGCCAAACTAAAAGAAATGGCTAAGCCTATCAGCACTAAAGAAGAATACGAACAAGTGGCTACAATTTCAGCCGAAAATGCTCAAATGGGAAAAATGATTGCTGAAATTATCCAAGAAGTGGGCAAAGATGCCCCAGTAAGTGTTGAAGAATCAAAAGGAATTGGATTTAGTAAAGAAGTTGTTAAGGGTTTGCAGTTTGATAGAGGATATGTTTCTGCTTACATGGCTACCAACACTGAAAAAATGGAAGCAGTATTGGAAGACCCTTTTGTTTTGGTGACCGATGAAAAAATTTCTTCTTTAGAAGAATTGCTTCCTTTATTAGAACAAGTTGTCAAAAGCGGAAAAAAAGAATTAGTAATTATTGCTGATGACATAGAAGGCGAGGCCTTAACTACTTTAGTTTTAAATAAATTAAGAGGCGGATTTAAATCATTGGCAGTTAAATCTCCTGGATTTGGCGACCGCAAAAAAGAAATGCTGGAAGATATTGCTATTGTTACTGGAGCCAAAGTTATTGCCAAAGAAGCAGGTTTGTCTTTGAAAACTGCTCAATTAGAAATGCTAGGAACTTGCAGACGAGTGGTAAGTAATAAAGATAATACAACCATTATCGATGGCAAAGGAGAAAAATCAGAAATTGATGCCAGAGTAAAACAAATTAAAACTCAAATAGAACAGAGCGACTCAGAATTTGATAAAGAAAAATTGCAAGAAAGATTAGCTAAACTAACTGGAGGAGTGGCAGTATTAAAAGTGGGCGCAGCCACAGAAACTGAACAAAAAGCTTTGCAAGATAAAGCCGATGATGCAGTGCATGCCACTAAGGCCGCTATCCAAGAGGGAATTGTTGTGGGAGGCGGAGTAGCTTTGTTAAGAATTGCTCAAGAATTATCCGAAGATATGGTTGATAATGATGAGCAGAAAATTGGAGTTAGAATTTTAAAACTAGCTTTAACTGAGCCAATTTTACAAATCGCTCAAAATGCAGGTAAAGATGGAAAAGTTATCGCTCACGAAGTTTTAAAAGAAAAAGGAAACTATGGGTATAATGCAGCCACAGATATATTCGAAGATTTGGTTAAGGCAGGAATTGTTGATCCAGCTAAAGTTGTTCGCTCAAGTTTAGAAAATGCTATCTCGGCAGCAGCAATGCTTTTAACTACTGAATGTGTTATTGCTGATAAGCCTGAAGAAAAGAAAGAAAACCCAACGCCTCAGATGCCCATGGGTGATTATTAATTAAGAATTATTAAATAAATTCTCCTTGTTACGGGGGGATTTATGGTTTATCATTATACTTAACAACATAAAAATATATGGTGTTTGATGAAATTGTTTTGCCAATTTTAATAGACCTTTTTGTTATTGTTCCGCTGATTATCGGAGCAGTTATGTATAATAAAATTGTAAAATGGGAGAACAGGGTGAAAGAATCTTGGGCTGATATTGATGTTCAATTAAAAAGAAGACACGAATTGATTCCAAATTTGTTAGAAACGGTAAAAGGATATGCTAATTTTGAAAAAACAGTTTTAGAGGATATTACTAAAGCCAGGACATCAGCTACTCAAGTCTTTGGCGCTATGCAAAGTTATAATGCTGAAACTCAGCTTAATAATGCCGTGCAAAAGTTTTTTGCCGTGGCTGAAGGTTATCCGCAATTAAGAGCATCAGAATCTTTTGTTAAGTTTCAAGGAGAATTATCTAATACAGAAAGCCGATTGGCAGCAGCCAGGAATTTTATAATTCCAATGTTAATGAATTTAATACTATTTTAGAAAAGTTTCCGTCCAACATTGTAGCTAAAATTTTTAATTTCAAGGCTCGCGAATTTTTCCGCTTACAAACAATCACCGAGCGCAATCCAGTTAATGTTAAATTGTAATTATGGCTAATATTTATAAAAATATTGATTCCAATGTTTTTAAGACCTGGTTTTTAATGGTTGGTTTTGGTATTTTTGTTATTGCTATCGGTTGGATATTGGCTCAATATTATGGCGATTTTAATATTTTAGTTTTTGCAATCATAATCGCTTTTGTTCAAACTTTTGGCAGCTATTGGTTTTCTGATAAATTAGTCATTGCTGCTACTCATGCTCAGCCGATAAAAGAGGAAGACGACCAAAGGCTTTATCATCTGATAGAAAATTTATGCATTACTGCTGGTTTACCAATGCCTAAAATTTATATTATGCCAGAACTTCAGCCCAATGCTTTTGCTACAGGTAGAGACAAGAATCACTCAGCTATTGTTTTTACTCAAGGGCTTTTAGATATGCTTGACGAATCTGAAATTCAAGGAGTAGCAGCCCACGAATTGAGTCACATTGGCAACAGAGACACGCTTTTGCAAACAGTTGTTGTGGGATTAGTAGCAGTTTTGTCCTTATTGTCCCAATGGTTTTTAAGAATAGGAAGATGGGATGGAGATAGAGATAATGATTCTCAAGCTGGAGCCATAATTGGAATATTGGCTTTAGCGGGAGTAATTTTAGCGCCCATTGTGGGAACATTAATTCAATTGGCAATTTCGCGTAAAAGAGAATTTTTAGCAGATTCGAGCGCAGTTTTATTAACCAGATATCCTGATGGTTTAGCTAATGCTTTAATGAAAATTAGCGCTAGTCCGATTGTTATGCAGATGCAAAATGATTCTGTTGCTCACTTATTTATTGCTTCTCCTTTTAAAGGAGAAAAATTATCAGGATTGTTTGCCACTCATCCGCCAATCCAGGAAAGAATTGCAGCTATTAAAAATATTGCTATTTAATTAAAATATGGAAAACAAAATTTTAGATACAATAATTATTGGAGCAGGGCCAGCTGGTTTGACTGCCTCTATTTATGCTTCTCGTTACGCCCTAGATCATTTAGTAATTGGTCATTTGCCTGGAGGAATGGCCAGCGAAGCAACAGAAATTCATAATTGGCCAGGAGATAAAGCCATTAACGGCTATGACCTAGCTCAGAGAATGGTTGAGCACGCCAAAGGATTAGGCGCAGAAATTGTTGGGGATATAGTTGTTGATATTAAAAAAGAAGGAGATATTTTTAAAGTTTTAACTCAAAATCAAAAAGAATTTCAAAGCAAAACTGTTATTCTCGCCTTAGGAACTGAACGCAGAAAATTAAATATCCCTGGAGAAAAAGAATTTCTTGGTAAAGGAGTTTGTTATTGCGCCACTTGTGATGGACCTTTATATAAAAACAAAACCATTGCTATCGTGGGAGGAGGGAATGCTGGAGTAGGAGCAGCCATATATCTTAGCAATTTGGCTAGCAAGATTTATTTGATTACCAATGAAAAAGAATTGAGAGCGGAAAACAAATTGCATGAATTGGTTAATAATAATCAGAAAATAGAAATTATTTTGGGAAATGGGATTAAAGAATTAAAAGGAGAGCAGAAATTAAAAGAATTAGTTCTAGAGCAAGAACATAATGGCCAGACTAGTTTTGCTATTGATGGAATATTTGTGGAAATTGGAGGAGTTCCGCCTAAAGAATTGTTGGAAAAAATCGGCATTCAAACTGATGAACGCGGATATATTAAAATAGGGCAGGACTGTTCAACTAATATTGAGGGCTTGTTTGCAGCTGGGGATATAACTAATGGCAGTAATGGATTTAGACAAATAATTACAGCTGCTGCTTCTGGAGCTGTTGCTCAAAACAGTGTTTATAATTACTTAAAGAGGAAATAACCACTCCGTAGAGTAGCAGAGAAGAGTGTTTTATGAAAAAAGTTAATAAAAATAAAATAACCCCAGTGAAATAATTTTCCGCTTTCAGCAGAAAATTAAAATTTATTGCATAAATTTTATTTCACGGGGCAAGAAAATATGGCAGAAACAATTACAAACAAGGAAAATTTTGAAACAGAAGTTTTGAAATCAGATAAATTAGTTTTGGTAGATTTCTTCGCAGAATGGTGCCCACCTTGCCAAGCTATGCTTCCTATTGTTAATAGGGTTTCGCAAGAACATGGAGATAAATTGAAAATAGTAAAAGTGGATATTGATAAAAATCCTGAAATTGCCGAAGAGTATGGAGTAATGTCTATACCAACTTTCATTTTCTTTGACAAAGGAAATCCAACTGAAACAATTGTTGGCGCAATGCCTGAAGATGAGATAATAAAAAGAATAAAATAATCGCGTATAACAAACAAAAAGACCTCTTAAAAGGTCTTTTTGTTTGCACGTGATTAACCGCGTGCGAAGCCCACAGGGCGAAGCTATACCTGCCTGCCGGCAGGCAGGCCTGTCTGCCGATAGGCAGGCGCGACAGTTATCTTAAATATTGTTCAATATTTGCCTTATGTTCTTCGAATGTTGTTGCCCAATGGACAACATGGTTTTTGTCATGGATATAATAAAAATAGGGAGTTTGTTCTGGATTGGCAGCGGCTTTAATAGCAGCTATGCCTGGATTGCAAATCGGGTGTGGTGGTAAACCTTTATTAGTATAAGTATTAAAAGGTGAAGTTACTTTTCTATCTGAGCTTTTAATAACTGGCCACCAATTTTCTTCATTGCCTAAAATATATTGAATAGCTGCATCAATACCTAAAGGCATTCTAATTTTAATTCTATTGTTAATAACTCCAGCTACTGTTGCCATTTCATAATCATTACCTGCTTCTCTTTGGACCAAAGAAGCCATTGTTAAAATTTCTTTTTTGCGATTGCCAAAATCAACTTTAGCTGTTTTCTCATTAAAATTATCAACTAGTTTCATAATAACTTTATCAGGGGTGGAGTCATTGAGAATCAAATAGCTGTCAGGAAACAAATATCCTTCTTGGGCTTTTTGAATGAATTCTTTTTCTTGGTCGCTGTTCCAATTTAGATTTTTTCTTAAAGTTGAGGCAATCTCTTCTTTGCGCTGGCCTTCGGGCACAACTACCCATTTGCCTTGACAAGAAGAAACCAAAACATCAACAAGCTGAAAGGCATTCATATTGGGAGAAATGAAATATAGGCCTGGTGTTATTTGTTTATTGCCAACAAGATTAGTGAAAAATTTTAGATTTCTAATATATCCTTTTTCTTCCAATGTTTTTATAACCTTGGCGTTGTTATCTTTTAAACCAACTACAAAATTATTCCTAGCCTGGGGGATAAGAGTGGGTGGACCAGCAAAATAATAAAAAATACCTAAAGCAAGCGCGATTAACAAAAGAAATAAAGGAGACTTCCAAAAAGGCTTGGTTTTCTTGAACGCAATTTGATTTTTCATGGCTAATTCTAATTGTGGAAAAAATATCAAATATTTGCAAAAGCCATCTGTGGAAAACTTTTTCTGCTTATTAGTAAATCAATGTTATAATAAAACAAATAAAATAAAACTTGCCTCATGGAATTTATTTATAAATTCTTTATGGGGTAAAAAATAAATAACCCCAGTGAAATAATTTCACGGGACAAAAAATATGAACAATATTTTAAAAAATATCTTGGCTGCGCTTTTTATTGTTTTGGGATTTTTTGCTTTCCAAGTAAAAGCCCAAACAATAGACGATTTCGTAATTAGGGATTATTTAACAGACGAGATTGTACGCTTGCAGCAACAAATATCTGCTTTAATAGTACAGCCTAGAGTGGCTGGAGCGACCACTATTTCTACAATGACCGTTGCTCAAACTTCTGGAAGTTATGCTTTTAAAGCCCAAGAAGAAAAAACTATTGGTTCTATTGTTTTAAAGGCTACTGGCAATGATATTACTTTAAAAAAGATTAGCGCGATTATTAGGGGACAATTGGCGGACAATTATACCAAGCTGTCCTTAGTTGATAAGGCAGGAGTAGTATTGGGATCTTGGGATAGCAGTCAATCACTTGTTTCTGGATCATATCCAGGATCAGTTGCTTTGACTTTTGATTTAAGTTCAGTTAGCCCAATTGTGGAGGTTGGCGTGCCCAAATATATTGATGTTGTTTTGAAAGCCAAAGATTCTGTTACTAATAGCACCCAATATTTCCAAATTATAGGGCAATCAATTGAAGGAGTTGATGCTAATGGTCAAGTAGTCAAAGTCGCGGCTAGTATTAATATACCTTTCATTTCTCAGGTATCAAGCGTTTTAGATTCTCAGATTGCTCAATTATTATCTCAAGCTAGAACAATTTATACTCAGCTTTTAGCTTGCAGAATTCAGAAAGGATTGCCATACATGCCATTTCCAATTCCAGTTCAGAATAACAAAGAAGAGTATCTTATTTCTATTCATAATGGATTGCAAGCATTACAAGCAGATTTAACAACTTGCCAATCATCAGAAGATTTGAATGCCAAGATTGCTACACTTCAAACTCAGATAAATCAATTATGGCAACAGATTGTTGCTTTGAAATGTACAACAGGAGTTACTTCGTATGTTGCTCCTTTAGCAGATAAAAATCTTTATGTTGCAAACTTGTTAGCTAAGATTGCTGAATTCCAAACATTATTGACCAAGTGCCAGAATGTTCCAACTGCTTGCGCAAAAGAAGGAGAAAAGTGGACATATTATGAATATGAGCCGGAGAAAAGTATTTCTTGTTGTTCTGGATTGACTGCTTCGGGCGGCAGAAATGGCTATTTATATAATGCAGTGACTCAGCAATGTGTTTATGAAGGTGTTCCGACTGTTGGGACAGGCACTTGTGTTAAATGCGGTGATAGAATATGTTCTGTCGGAGAAAACAAATGTAGTTGTCCAAATGATTGTAAAACTGATGCAAGAGATACCACAATCGCAACATTGATAGTTCAGATTCAGCAACTTCAAATGCAAGCAAAATCTTTGAATTGTGCGGCCCTTTCTAAAGATTATATTGACGAAACAACTAGGATAATGGCGACCATCTCCGATAAAGATATTATTATTGCGTCTTTGATGCAATCAGTTCGAATACTTCAAGATTATATTGTAAAATGCCAACAGCCGACAAAGTATGCTTGTATTGGTGGAAGTTGCATTGTGTCTGCAGGAGGATTGTATGGAAGTTTAAGCGCTTGCCAAGCAAGTTGTGGACAAGCTTCGAAATATTCTGTTGAATTAGTGTCTGCTAATATAACCAAAATATCTGCTAGTGGAGTAGCTGACCAGGCAGATGCCGAAATTAAGATTAGAATTAAAAATCTTTCAGGACTTAATATTTATATTGATAAAACGGCGGACTGGGGCGCTGGAATTTCTGGATTTAAAATTGGATTATCAAATGGACTTCAAAAAATAATTTCAGCTTCAGTAACCGCTAATGTTGGTGATTATATTCCAGGATATCAAACTGGGGAATATACTATTAAGGCTCATATTCTGCCAAGCTTGAATGGATATTATTCTCTGGCTCTAAATTTCTTTAGAATTAGAGAACCATCTGGGGATGTTTTAGTTCCTTTTTCTCCTTCTATTTATAAGACAAACAATCTTTATCTTTCGACAACAATACAAAAAGTTTGCGCCAAAGAAGGAGAGAGTTGGATTTATGATAATAGTAGCGCCCCTAATAATCCAAATAATAAAAGCGTGAATTGTTGTTCTGGATTGTTGAAAGTTGGAGGAGGCGCTATTTATGATTCTTCTTGCAGAATAATCGGAGGAATAGCTGGTGGTGGCTCTGGAACTTGTGTTAAGTGCGGAAATGGAATTTGTGATTCTGGAGAGAATCAATGTAATTGTCCAAGCGATTGCAAAGTATCTTTTATCGGGAAATTGGAAATGTCTTCTTACCCAGGCGATGTTGATAAAGTTGTTCAATTAAGCAGTTCTGGCGCAACATATGATGTTGAGCTTGGGAAAATAAGCTTTAAAGCTATTAATAGTGATATAAAATTAAGTCAGCTTTCAGGGGTTGTCAGTGTTTATAACAAAAACGGATATTTAAAATTAGCCAATACTATTATTCAAAGACTTCATATCTACGATGAAGATGGTTTAAACATAGCAATCGCTACGCCCGATATTGCTGGTAATTTTATTTTTACCGATGGAACTAATATTCCTAAATATGTTTCTCAAACAACAGGAATGATAACAACGGGCAATCCTAAAGTTTTAACCATTAAGGCTGACATTACTTCATTGGTTACTCAGGGAGATTTTGTAACTTGGAAAGTTACTAAAGCTGTTGGGATATTTGGTAGCAATACAGCTGTTGCTAATAATGTTGTTTACGGAAAGAAAACTCATTTATATTCTGTCTATCCATCTTTAACATTGGTTGGCACTAATATGACAAAAATATCTGGTTATGGATTCTATCCGCAAACATCTGACTCCGGAGATTGTTATATTACATTCAAAATAAAAGCTGTTGGTGGAGACATTAAAATAAAAGATAATACAGTTATTAATTCTGGAGTTACTATGTTATTGAATACCCCTCAATTAACAGCAGTGCTTTTGTCAACCAAAGATGGAGCTAGCTATTATAGTCCAGAAAAGTCTTATATAATTTATGCTGGCCAGGAAAAAATGTTTCAAATTGCTGGGCATATAAATCCTTTGTCTAGCGGGTACTATTATTGTTATATTAATGGCTTCCAATGGGATAATGGATGGGGAGTTATAACTAAGTGGACAAGGACTAATTTTTCTCCACTTAATGACTATAAAACAAACATGGCCTATCTTAATAAAAGATAATAGTTTGTGAACAAATCACTTAAAACAATTTTAATTATCATCTGCGCTGCCAGCATTGCTGGCAGCGCTTTAGCTAAGTCTCCAACTATTGCTGACTTATTGTCGCAAATAATTGCTTTGCAACAGCAATTATTGCAACTATTAATTCAACAACAGCAAACAGCAAAACCTACGCCCAAACTTTTATATGGCGCCCCAGATACTTTGCCAATCGCGGCTCCAACAACAACAGATAGCTCCTTTTTTAAATTTAATTCTGCTTCAATTGATAAAACTTCGGGCAAGGGAAAATTTTCTGATCAAGCAGACATTAAGATAAGTTTTAAAACGGGTTTGCAGGGGCAAGATATGCATATTAATAATGTGGACGCCTCTAACCCTGGAATTATTTTAAAATCTTCAGGAGATTTGCTAGGCGCTATATCTTGCAGCTCTCCAGACGGAGCCTATTATGATTATTCCAATAAAGAATTTATCATTTATAGCGGACAAGCCAAGACGATTAATTGTTATGGCCATATTATTCCACAATTAAGCGGACAATATTATGTCTATATTTCAGATTTAAAATGGAGCTACAGCCAAAAAACAGTTCCTGATTATACGATTTCGGCTAGCATGTTCGAGCCATTACAATTATTAAGGACAGACTCAGTTTATTTGAATAAAATATAATTAAAGTAACTGATCAAAGACAACCTCCTTGCCAATAAGGAGGTTTTGTTGTGTAAAACCTGTGAAAAGAGCTGTGTAAAACCTGTGTAAAAGTTTGACGCAAATAGTAATAAATTTTGTAATTTTCCACAGTTTGACTTTTGGCGGTAAGGGTATAAAATTTTAAGAAGACTACAAAAATTCTATGGCACATAAAATAGAAAAAATCCAAAAACGAGAAGGGATGGTTGTTGATTTTAATCAAGAGAAAATCACGACTGCAATCGAGAAAGCAATCAACGCAACTGGTCATGAAGATGGAGTAATCTCCAAAAAAATGTCTGACCGAGTAGTTGATATTTTATCTCGCCGATTTAAAAAAGGCGAAATACCTCACATCGAACAAATCCAAGATGTGATTGAAGAAGTTTTGATGGAAGAAGACATGCCAGAAGTTGCAAAGGCATATATTCTTTATCGTGAACAAAGAAGAAAGCTTAGAGAAGTGGGAACAGTAACTGAAACTGCCGTTGATCACATTGATGAATACTTAAATAAGCTTGATTGGGAAGTTAGAGAGAATGCCAACATGGCTTATTCTTTGCAAGGATTGAATCATTATGTTGCAACTTATGTAATGAAAAAATATTGGATGGAAAAAATCTATCCAAAAGAAATTCGCGATGCAAATGAAACAGGAGATTTCCATGTTCACAATTTAGACACACTTGGGCCTTATTGCATGGGATGGGATCTTTATGATTTTCTTCTCAAAGGATTTGGAGGAGTGCCAGGAAAAGTAGAATCAAAACCACCCAAACATTTAAGAACAGCTTTGGGACAAATTGTAAACTTTTTGTATACAATGCAGGGAGAATGCGCTGGAGCTGTGGCATTTTCTAATTTCGATACATTGTTAGCTCCATTTGTGCGTCACGATAATTTAAATTATCAACAAGTTAAACAATCATTGCAGGAATTTTTGTTTAACATGGCCGTGCCAACCAGAGTGGGATTTCAAACTCCATTTTCCAATATTACTTTAGATATCAAACCATCATCAGCTTTTGCTAATGAGCCAGTTATTATCGGCGGGGAATTGCAACCAGAAAAATATGGAGACTTTGCTGAAGAAATGAAAGTTTTGGATAAAGCTTTGTATGAATGCATGCTAGAAGGAGACAGATCGGGTAGACCATTTACTTTCCCAATTCCAACAATAAATATTACTAAAGATTTTGATTGGGATGCTCCAGAATTGGATTTAATGTGGGAAGCTACTGCCAAATACGGTATTAATTATTTTGCCAATTATATCAATTCTGAAATGAGTCCTAGTGATGTTAGATCAATGTGTTGTCGTTTGCGTTTAGATTTAAAAGAGCTTCGCAATAGAGGAGGTGGTGGATTGTTTGGCGCGGGAGCTTTAACTGGTTCTGTGGGTGTTGTAACGCTTAATTTGCCTAGAATCGGATATACTTCTAAGACTAAAAAAGAATTTTTTGCCCAACTAGAAAAGAAAATGGATTTGGCTAAAGAAAGCCTAGAAATAAAGCGCAAAATCTTGGAAGACTTTATTGCTAAAGGATTATATCCATATTCACGTTATTATTTAGATGGAGTTAAGAAAGGAAAAGGAAAATATTTTGCCAATCATTTTTCTACTATTGGCATTAGCGGAATGAATGAAGCTTTGGTTAATTTCTTAGGTGAAGATATGGGAACAGCTAAAGGCAGAAAATTTGCTTTGGAAGTTTTGGATGCTATGCGCGCCAGGTTGCTGATTTATCAAAAAGATACCGGAAATATTTATAACCTAGAAGCTACTCCAGCAGAAAGCACTGCTTACAGATTAGCTTTAAGAGATAAAAAGAGATATCCAGAAATTTCTACAGCTGGCACAGAAGAAGTTCCGTATTACACTAACAGCACTTTGTTGCCAGTTAATTATACTGATGATGTATTTGAGGTTTTGAATTTACAAGATGAAATCCAATGCAAATATACTGGAGGAACAGTGTTGCACATATTCGTTGGAGAAAAAATTAGCGACATTGCCAGCATTAAATCATTAGTTAAAAAAGTATTTTCTAAATTCAGTTTGCCTTACATCACCATTTCACCAACATTTTCTATTTGTCCAACTCATGGTTATATCGCAGGGGAACACAGCACTTGTCCGCATTGTGTTGTGAAACAGCCATGCGAAGTTTATTCTAGAATTGTTGGATATCTTAGACCAGTGAGCCAATGGAATTCTGGCAAACAACAAGAATTTAAAGATAGAAAAACTTTTGCTGTTGACCATCCAGTGCAAGCCACGCTGACATCAGCTAAGAAATAATTTTCTACAATAAAAGCCCTCGACTTGTGTCGGGGGCTTTTTGTTTTTCTCTTAAATGATGCCGTAATGGCGCAGAGCAATTTTTATTTTGTGCCCAGCAGAAGGATTGCAAGCAAACCATTTGTCGGGATCATTTCGGAAAGATGCTCCGTGTTGGTAGCCAATCTTACTTCCTTTGAGCCAGAGTCTTTGACCTTGGATTTTTCTAGCCTTATTCTGGAAAAAGAATTCGTCTTCTTTGGTTTGAATATTGTCCAAATCAAAAATTAGAATTTTTCTATCCAAGTAATTGTCGTCTTTTGTCTGTTCGCAGTCAATGTAGACAATTTCTTCGTCAGGCAAATCCAGCTCAAAGATTTTGGAAAAATTAATACCATTGCGTTCTTGATCGTGATAGACAATTCCATGAACCATATTGGTTTTATTGCCATGGTTGATGATTACATCAGAATCAGCGTTAGTATCAATTGAGATAGTCGGGAGATCTGTGATTGTTGGCGGTTTTTCAAAATCAGGAAAAAACTTGGCTACATGCGGGTAAAGGCATTTATAATAGGTCTTGGTCATGATGCGATCTTTGAGAGAGCTTATTGAAACTTCGTCTTGGAAAGCAATGGTTCCACGAGGAACATCAATATTGGGGATTATCAGTCTTTTTGATCGTGGGAAAAACCTAGCTGTTTCTTCCAAACTTTCTCGCATGATTGCCAGAAGTGGGTTATACCATTCTTCTTGTGAGGTTCCCAAACCACCAGCATTGGTTAATTGATTAGGATGGGCTGGGGCAAGATTGTCGCAAAGAGTTAGAGCTAAGAATCTTTTTGATCCTTGCTTTTCAATGAAGACAATACCTCCACAGGGCCAACGCCTAAATCCTCTTTTGGCTAGGGAACTGTTGGGATTTTCAAATGTTTCGCAACGATCATTGGCTGTGATGCCTACGGGTGGATCTTGGTTGATAGAAATCGTCCACGTGTTATCCTGATGGCTTGCTTTCACAGCAGTGATAAAAAATTGCCTTGTTCCTGGGTTCAGATCTGATAGTCGAATCATTTACTCTCCTTTCTGTAAATAAGCGTTTAGATTGGTGGAATTTGTTAAAAAAACAAAAGCAACCCTTAGCGAATTGCTGTTTTTATTAAATCATAAATAATCAAAAAAGTCAATAGGCTTTGAAAGAGTCTTGGCTTTATGTTAATCTTACTATCAGAACAATATGGAATTTTGCGGATTACAAAAAACAAGCTTAATAGATTTTCCTGGCAAGGTCAGCGCCATTATTTTTTTAGGCGGTTGCAATTTTAG
>Ga0265297_10005687_pt1 | contig 18740 bp, 19 predicted proteins | sample Munlanlwell13791_FD_192502 | JGI IMG/M metagenome (GOLD analysis project Ga0265297, IMG submission 192502) | Leachate microbial communities from a municipal landfill in Southern Ontario, Canada - Leachate well 137-91 | ecosystem: Engineered > Solid waste > Landfill > Unclassified | place...
ACAACTCGTTTCAAGACGAAATAAATGCAAATATTCGACAGATATTTGCATTTTATACGAAATATTGTAAAATATTACTGTATTTCGATAATATTATAACACAAGAAACATGATATGCAAGAATTATTAAAGCAAACCGAAAAAGAACTTAAATATCGCAATTACAGCATCAAAACTATCAAAGCATATTTGGGATGTTTAAAAGAATATTTGAATTCTGTTGATTCGAATTATAAATACATTGATGAAAATAAAATCAAGGATTTTTTGATTAAAAAACAAGATAAAGGATATTCACCGCAAACTGTTAATCTTTATCTTAACTCTATCAAATTTTTTTATCGTGACGTACTTAAAAATTACCACCGTATCAATCTTAAATTTGCAAAAACCACATTAAAAATCCCGGTGATTTTATCAAAAAAAGAAATCATTGAAATCTTGAAACAAATCGAAAATCCAAAACATAAACTCATCATTGCTCTTTCCTACACGGCTGGTCTTAGAGTCAGCGAAGCAGTTAATTTGAAAGTCAAGGATATAAATTTAGACGAGCTGACTATTCACATTAAAAACGCCAAGGGCAAAAAAGATCGGCTAACAATATTTTCTGAAAAAATTAAATTGCCTTTGCAAAAACTAATCGCCCTTAAAGATAAAAATGATTACGTATTCGAAAGTGAACGAGGCGGGAAACTAACGGAACGCACCGCGCAGATTATTTTCGAAAAAGCGCTCTTCAAATCCGGCATCAAAAAAGAAGCTTCTTTTCATTCGCTTCGCCATAGTTTTGCCACACATTTGCTGGAAAAAGGCACCGATGTTAGATATGTGCAGGAACTTTTGGGGCACTCCAATATTCGCACTACCCAAATCTACACGCATATCACCAATCCAAGCATTAAAAACATCAAAAGCCCCCTTTGAATGATTTTCGCTTTTTGTTCGGGAATGTGATACAATATAGCAAAATAACAAGATAACAATATAACAAAGGAGGAAAATGAAAAACGATTATCACGATAAACTCAAAAAAATAATGGATGAATACGCACATTTAGTCTATAAAGTTAGCAAAATATTCCCCAAAGAAGAGTTATATGGCGTCACATCTCAATTGAGAAGAGCATCACTATCTATCATTTTAAATTATATTGAAGGGTATTCAAGATTCAAGAAAAAAGTAATTGTAAATTTCCTGGAAACAGCGTATGGTTCATTGAAAGAAAGTAAATATTTATTAAATTTCTGTTTAAAAGAAAAGTTTATGGCCGATAAAGATTATGATCGGTTACTCAAATTAGCTGAGGAAATCGGTGCAATGCTTTGGACAGATATCAAAAAGCAAAGCGACAAAATATCAAGATAGTAAAAAATCTCAAATTGTTATTTTGTTATATTGCTATCTTGCTAGATTGTTAAATTGAAGGAGAAAAATGCTGGATAAAATTATAATAAAGGGAGCCAAGGAACACAATCTCAAAAATATTGACCTTGAGCTGCCAAAAAATAAGTTAATAGTTTTTACCGGAGTCTCCGGATCAGGAAAATCCACTTTGGCATTTGATACTATTTTTGCCGAAGGTCAACGCCGTTATATTGAAAGCTTGTCGAGTTATGCCCGGCAATTTTTGGGTGCGATGGAAAAACCAGATGTGGAATATATCGAAGGACTTTCGCCGGCGATTTCCATTGACCAAAAATCAGCCAGCCACAATCCCCGCTCCACCGTGGGAACGATTACGGAAATTTACGATTATTTGCGGCTTTTGTTTGCTAAGATCGGCGTGCCATATTGTTTAAGTTGCGGAAAACCCATTAAATCTACGACCGTAGAAGAAATGGTAGATATCGCGGCAAATTGGCCGGAAGGTAATACGATTGAAATCTTTGCTCCAATTGCCAGGGATAAAAAAGGCGAATATTCAACAATCCTAGACAACTTATACAAACAAGGATATTCCAAGGCTCGAATCGACGGCAAATTATTTGATTTATCGAAAAAAATTAAATTAGCAAGATACAAACAACATAAAATTGAAGTTTTTATCGATTCTATTAATTTAACGGCTGAAAATTTACTAAGACTAAATGAAGCCGCCGAAATCGCTGCAAAATTAACCAATGGAATTGTATTGTTCCGTAATAAAAATTTGAAAATTGAAAAACAATTTAACCAAAAATTTATTTGTCCTGATTGTGAATTGAGTTTTGCTGAAATTGAACCAAGATTATTTTCATTCAATAGTCCTTATGGTGCTTGCGAAACATGTAATGGTTTGGGCTATAAACAAGAAATTGATCCGAATTTAGTTCTTCCGGATAAGAAAAAAACAATTGCTCAAAGCGGGGTTCTGCCTTATTCATACAAATCAAATAATTACTACGGCACAATTTTACGCGCGATTGCCTCACATCTGGGCGAAAGCGAACATACCCGACTGGCTGATTGGAGAAAAGAAAATATTGAATTTTTGTTATATGGTCCAAAAACTCCCGAACGGATCAAAATTAATTATTTTGCAAGCGGAAATTATAATACTTTTTATATTAATTTTAATGGACTTATTAACTATTTAGATCGCCGATATCGTCAGACTGAATCACCAGCAGTGCGTCGGGAAATCGAAAAATATTCCAGCATCATGCCTTGTCAAACATGTCATGGAGCGCGACTTAAAAAAGAAGCGTTGGCTGTAAAAATTAATAAATTTAATATTTATGATATTGTCTCGCTTACCATAAGTGAAGCAAAAAAAACTTTCGGCATTCTTGATTTAGACAATCGTCAAAAATTAATTTCCGAAAAAATTCTCAAAGAAATTAATAATCGACTAGATTTTTTGATTAATGTCGGTTTGGATTATTTAACATTAGATCGACAGGCCATTACTTTGTCTGGCGGTGAAGCGCAAAGAATACGGCTTGCTTCTCAGCTCGGCACAGCGCTCACCGGAGTTTTATATGTTTTAGACGAACCATCGATTGGGCTTCACATCCGCGATCACCAAAAACTTTTGACTATTCTAAAAAAATTACGTGATCTAGGCAATACCATTATAGTTGTCGAACACGATGAAGAAACAATTAAAAATGCCGATTGGATAGTTGATATCGGACCGGGCGCAGGCATTCATGGCGGGCGCATTATTTTTTCTGGCAATGTTAATGATTTATTAACGAACAAAGAATCTATCACCAGCCAATATCTATCGGGCCGGCGGAAAATTAATATTCCAAAAAAAAGAAAAAATGATTCAGGAAAATTTATTTCGGTTATTGGCGCCAAGGCTCATAATTTAAAAAACATTACTGTTCATTTTCCGATTGGACTTCTTACATGCGTAACCGGTGTTTCCGGATCCGGCAAGTCAACGCTTGTTAATGATATACTTTATAAAGGATTATCTAGAAAAATTCACGGAAGTCTTCAAAAACCAGGCGTGCATAGTGATATTACAGGAATTGAATTTATTCAAAAAATCGTCGATGTTGATCAATCACCAATCGGCCGAACTCCTCGTTCCAACCCTGCAACCTACACCGGATTTCTGACTCCGATCAGAGAATTATTTGCCAAAACACGCGCGGCGCGAGCCAGAGGATATTCAGCCGGAAGATTTTCATTTAATGTTTCAGGCGGTAGATGTGAAACATGTAAGGGCGATGGATTTTTGCGGGTAGAAATGCAGTTTTTGCCGGATGTTTATATTCCCTGCGACGTTTGTCATGGTGCTCGATATAATAAACATACCTTGGAAATAAAATATAAAGAAAAAAATATTTCCGAAGTACTAAAAATGACAGTCAAAGAAGCATTGGAATTTTTCAAAAATATCAATTCCATTAAAGATATTCTGCAGGTCTTGGATGATGTTGGATTGGGCTATATTCAACTCGGGCAATCTGCCACAACGCTTTCGGGCGGTGAAGCACAACGTGTAAAATTAGCTTCGGAACTTGCCAAAAAACAACACGGTCGTAATTTGTATATTTTAGACGAACCAACAACCGGACTTCACTTTGCCGATACGGAAAAATTAATTAATACATTAAGAAATTTGGTGGATGCCGGCAATACTATTATTGTGATTGAGCATAATATGGACGTAATAAAATCTTCCGATTGGATAATTGATCTCGGCCCCGAAGGCGGTGACGCCGGCGGCAAGATTATCGCTCTGGGGGCTCCGGAAGATATCGCTAAAATCGACAAATCCTACACTGGTCAGTATCTGCAAAAAGTGCTGAAAAAATAAAAAAAGAGACGGGTTTACCGCCTCTTGGTCTCATAAATTAAATTCTGGCTTGACAAAGTTGTTTAAGTTAGTGTAATATCTTTTATACGCTAAAAGCCAAGACGATTTGCCACGATAATCGTGGCATTATTGTGCCAGATCTTTAAAAACGCGATCTGTGAGAAACAAGGAGGTGATAAAATATCACAGATCAAAAAACAAGAATCAAACAAATAAGGAAGTGATTAAAATGGTTGATCTGAAAAAGAGAAAAAAGAAAAGGAAAAATTACGGAAGAAACAAGAAGCAAACAGCACTTCAGACGAAAAAACACAATTTTCAGCCGAAAGGAAAACCAATCGAGGAAATCAAGGATCATATCTCAAAGGAAAAACAGCCAGGAGCAACAATCCTGCTCATCAAGGGCAATGAAATTTTCGAGCTTACAACGCTTGGAAAAAAGCTCAAGGAATCTCCAGAAAGTTTCTGGAGCATGCTCAAAGCAATCGCGATCGGGTCGCTGGACTTGTTTCTAACTACCGATGAAAACCTGGAAAATTTCCAAAAACAAAATGATGTAAGACTCCTTCTCTCCTGGAATCATAAGGAGCTCAAAGAATCGTATGAAGAAATCGAAGCAGATCGCTTTGATATTCTTACTGCCGCACTAGGCAGACGAAAACCCAAAAATCTCAATTTTGTCATCCGGCAACTATACGGGATCGTTAAAACACTCGTGTACAACTTTGCTGGAAGTGTAACAAACATCTACGACCCGGCAAAGATTGAGACAGAAGCACGAACAAGATGCAATCATTTCTTATTGCATCACGTGTTCCGCATCAGAAAATATGTGCCGTCAGCCAGACTCGAATTGCTGGAAATCAAACCAGCAATCAAATCGAAAACAGAAGTAAACGTAATCTCGCATGAACTAAAACAAGATGAACTACCGGCACCGGCTCAAGAAGTCACGGAAATATCTGTGGCAACAGAAACAACAGATATTGCCAAAGAACCAAAAAAACCCAGCCGGAGAAAACGTATTCACGATAATGTCGTGAATCCTCCAATCATGGAAACTGCAACAATATAAATATAATCTTATCTTGCTAATTTTGTCCGGGTGTATGTCGAGTTATCTTAACTCGACTATTTTTTTATAAAAAGATCAATTCCTTTTTATTTCATCTCTAAAAATCATCTTTTAGATCAATAAAAATTAATTCATAAATTATATTTTCTTGTTAAGTCAAAAAATAGTTTATATAATATAGATAATGTATAAAATAAATTTTAAATTAAAAAAATTTCCCAAATCTCCTGGGGTTTATAAATTCTACGATCGTAGTAGGAATATTATTTATATCGGCAAAGCAGCAGTATTAAATAATAGAGTGCGGTCGTATTTTTCTGGAGCTCACGATAGCAAAACTGAAAAATTAATTTCCGAAATCACTGATATAAAATGGCAAATTACTCCATCAGTAATTGAAGCTCTAATTTTGGAGTCAAATCTAATAAAAAAATACCAGCCCAAGTATAATATACGGGAAAAAGATGACAAAAGTTTTATTCAAATTGCGCTAACTGCCGAAGAATTTCCGCGTTTGATTTCAATAAGACCAACTGAAGAAAAATTTAAAAATGTAAAATTAAAAAAAGTATTTGGCCCATATACTAATTCTACCAGCGTTAAAGAAATACTTTCGATCTTTAGACGCATTTTTACATATCGCGATTGCAAAGAAAATAAATTTAGAATATATCAAAAAAAATTATCTCCTTGCTTGTTTTATCCGATTGGTTTATGTTCAGCTCCATGTGCAGGAAAAATTTCCAAACCAGATTATCTAAAAACTATCAAACAAATGACGGATTTTTTAGAAGGAAAAACCACTAGAGTTATATCTTCACTCAAAAAACAAATGAGAAATTTTTCCGCTCGAAAAATGTATGAAGAAGCCGCAATCATCCGTGATAGAATTTTCGCCTTCCAACATATTAATGATACCGCATTAATCAAACGTGAAAGGTCTTTGGAACAATATAAAAATATTCCTACCAGAATCGAAGCTTATGATATTTCCAATATCGGCAAAGACTTTGCGGTCGGCTCAATGGTGGTTTTTACAGGAGGAGAAATTGATAAAGCAGAGTACAGAAAGTTTAGAATTAAATATTCAATATCAAGCAATAAGTATCAGAATGATCCGGAAATGATCAATCAAATTATCACACGAAGATTTAATCACCAAGAATGGGAAAGACCCAATCTTATTTTGATAGATGGAGGCAAAGGTCAATTATCGGCGGCAATAAAAGCATTAAAAAATTACAAACTAATGATTCCAATTATTGCCATTGCCAAAGGCCCGACCAGGCGCGGGTTTAAATTATTTAAAAATGCGCTTTCTGCCAAAATACTACTAGATAGAAAATTTTTGGAATCAATTCGCGACGAAGCTCATAGGTTTGCAATTTCTTATCACAGAAAAATTAGAAACAAATCTCTGTTGTTTTAAGCAAAAGCAAAAAATCTATTCTATTATTAGAATTTATAAACAAATACGCTATAGTTTATACGATCGTAGACTGTATATTTTTTAAGCCATTGAAATTCTTTCTTTTCTCGCGCCGAAGCTCCGATTACCAAATATCCTTTTGGATTATTAACATCAATATCACTTGCGAATTTATATTTTATTCCATAATAATCAAGCGAGGATAGTCCGTCCCAAAAATATTCTATATAAGGTTCGGAAATATTATTTTCTTCAATATATTTTTTGATATCCTTAAGATCTTGTCCCCATTCTAAATTGGAATCACCAGCAATTTTATAGCCATTTGATGATCCGCCGCAAAGTTGGTTAAAATAGCTTATATAATTAGGAAATATCAAAGTGGTTTCTAGAATTGACAATGCGATAATTAACCAAAAAATAAATTTAAATTTCTTCAAAATGCCACTATGAAATAATTGCAGCGGGATAAAAACTATAACCATAATTATTGCTGGCAAAATATGCCTTACGCCAATATTGGCTTTGCTCAACATGGCAAAAATAAAATAAATCACAAACGAAACTAATATTGCCGAGACAAAAAAATCTTTTTTCTTCGCACGATAAAAATAAACTATCGATAAAATAAAAAGAATAATAAAAATTATATAATTTTTTAACAAAAATAAAACCGGAAAATAATACCACCACCCCATATTAGATGATTGCCCCAACAAAAATGAATCCTGTCCAACCTGCGTATGAAAAACCATCATTCCCAATCCTTTTATATAATAGTTTGGCATTAAAAGATGACGGCTGACATCATAGAACGCCTGATATTTATCTAAATATGCTTGATATATTTCCGCTTTTTGGCCTTGAATTTGCGAAATCGAGTTTTGCAAAACACTACCGGACGGCATGGGAGAAAATTGAAAAAAATAAACTGCATTGACGATCAGCCAGATAATAACAATTACAAAAATTGATTTTTTGGTAAAAGCCCAAAAATCAATTTTTTTAGTTTGAAGAAAATATATATAATATAAAAATATGATCGCTACAATAATCGGAAATAGAATTATTGCTGTATATTTTGATAAAAGCGCAAAGGCAAAGGCAAAACAAAAACACAAAAAATTTTTTGTGTTTTTGTTTTTTATATAATTTACGAACGTATAGATTGTTAGTAAAAATCCCAATGCGGCTGCAATATCAGTGGTTACATAATGACTGTGCGCATTTACAATTGGATTAGTTGCGTACAATACAGTGGCTAAAAATCCATATTTGGCGTTTGTTTTTACGCTGACAATATAATAGATTAAAAATCCTAAAATAAATGCCAACGACGCAATAGGAATTCGACCCCAAAAAAGAATTTGTTCGGCATTATTACCCAAATTATATAAAAATTGTTCACCGTAATCACGCGCTTCTTTATAATAATCACGAAAAAAATCACTGGCATGATCCCAATATTGCCAATCTGATGGTGTATTAATTTTTAAAAATATCAAAGGAAAAGCGGCAAGCATTTTAACCAAAATTGGATGCTCGGGATTAAATCTAAAGTCAGAACGCATTAAATAAGTGTATCCGCTGGCTAAATGCACTCCTTCGTCAGTAGTTTGCGAATCATGTTTGGCAAGATATATTTGCAAAAAAAATTGCGCTAATAATACCACCAACGCCAAAATAAAATAGATGTTTGGTTTATTTTTAGTCGCTGGTTTCATATTTTACAGCTTTTTTTTCTGTTACACGATAGTCCATGTATTTTCCCATTGCCAAAAGAGTTTGAGCATGAATAGCCGGAATAGCGCTAAAGATAATGTTAGAAAATGGCAATATGAAAGGAGTAATAATCCATTCAATAATAACTGATATATTTTTGCTTTTATGCGGCCGCGCCGGCAAAAGAAGAGTTGAAATAATCAAAGTTATAATCATGCCGATCATGGCAATCGCTAAGATTCGAGAATAAATGAGTGGAAAATTAAAAGCTGTAACGGAATGAACAAAATTAGGATTAACAAAAAACGGCAACCAGCCGGCAAAAAAAAGTATGATCGATGTAGTAGACCAAGAAAGACAACCTTCGGTTAATCTTATAATTTTGGTGAATTTACTATAAAACGGAATTTGTTTATTTTTTATCGAGGAAGTCACGACATAAGCTATATCCGATGCTCCCCATGCCCATCTTTTGAATTGCAAATATTGTTCAGAAAAAGTTGAAAAATATCCTTTGGGAGAAAGTACCGCATCTTGATAAATCGGAATGTGCAATGGCACAACACTATATTTGCCATCAAATGTAAAAAAACTGCGCCAATATTGATGACCATCTTCAACAATAGTCAGTTTTGACCAAAAATTCGTTTCAATCAACCCAGAAAGCGGTTGAGCATGAGCGGCAAAATTTCTTAACCATCGCGGTCTGGTTGCCTCAGTCATATGCCAAAAAGAGCTTCCTAAAGAAATCGAACGAATTACAATTGGAACATCCCAAATATTATTTAAAAACATTGGCAACGGCTGATAGCTTTTATGAGTTCTATTATTTGAAAGAAGATATTTGTAAGTTAATACCGCAAAATATTGTCGATCTGGTCTATGATCAGCATCTAAGGTTGTCACTACAACATTGTCATGAGGAATTTTTTTGGCATCGATAAATTTTAATATTTCTTTGGCGGCATAAGTAATATTGGCGCCTTTGCCAACCACCTCATTTGGTAAATTCGCCGGATGCTCAATATGAGCAAAATGAAAAAAACGGGATCCAAAGATATTCATCAATTTTTTTGCATTATTTCTGCCAATTTCTTTAGCTCTGCCTTCGGTTGCCAAAACAAAAATAATTTTTTTTGATGGATAATTTGCCTTGCAGATTGATTCCAACGAATACTTTAGTGTTTCAAAAGATTCTTTGTAAGTAGCAGTTATAACCACATGATAAACATCTTCCCAATTCTTTACATTATTTTTACATTTTTTCAACCAATCCATGGAAATGTTTTCTTTGTATTGCTTATAACCCACAATAAGACGAATCGACATGATCAATGCTTTCAATAACCAGTAAACGGCATAAATAATAATAAGACTGGCAAATAATTTTGAGGCATATATCGAAAGTACAATTGCCATAACAAATATAAACCAAGTACAAAAACCTGGAAAAATTTCCCATATCCTATAATATTTTTGTTGATGGTTGATTTCTATTGTTTTCATAAATTTGTTGAGAAAAAATATATTATAGTGAAAAGTTCTGCTAAAATTGCGGCGATTAAAAAAACATACGGAATAATAATATTTTTTTGGTAAAAATAAAATGCCAAGATATTATTTGCAATAAAAATAATTAAAATAAAAATAACCTGTTCGCTAAAAAAAGCATTTCCGGCGCTTAAAGCAAATACCAAAATAAAAAAAATGATATTGACTACGAAAATACTTAAAAATATTTTATTAAATTGTTGAATAAATTGTGTTAGTGTTTTCAGCATTGATTAAAATTATATTAATTGTTGGAGCCGATAGCCAGAATCGAACTGGCGACCTTCACTTTACGAAAGTGCTGCTCTACCAGCTGAGCTATATCGGCAAAGTTCTAAAATATTTTTATTATAAATTATCATTGGAGCGGGAGACGGGAATTGGACCCGCTGCCTTCTCCTTGGGAAGGAGACGTTCTACCGATGAACTACTCCCGCATTACAAACTATATTCTATCTTAAAAAACCTGACTTTCCAAGCGGTCAGGTTTTATTTCGGCCGAATGAACGGCCGTAGTTTTACACATTCTGAAGATTCATAGTGTTTTTGAGTTTGCCGGTTTTGGTATCAATAAGATATCCTTCGACATTCACATCGGGAAATTTATTTTCTATTTGTCTGCTCATCTCGATTAAATCATCAAGATAAAATTTTTCTTCATCTTGATTGAGTTTCTTGTAATATCCACAATCAGTATGATTGGTAAGAATTATTCGCTTGGCGTTAAAATGATGAATTAAAATTCCCAATTGCTCAAAAAAATCTTCGATTTGATTTTTCTGCATAAAGTATTTGATACTGCCAGTGTTGGCAATAATTCCGTATGATTTTTTAAAGATATCAAATTTTTTTGCTAAATCCTCATTTTCCAAAAATTGATTTATTCTCGGATCAGAGCATCTTACTAAAATCGTCATGATATACCCCTTTCATAATTAATATAATATTTATAAAAATTATATTGCTAATAATACTTATTTTTTACAAAACTTGCAAGATTGCCAAAATTGCACTAGAATAAAGATAAATATTTAATAAAATCAAAAACGATTTTATTTTTATTTATGTACAGCAAGATAAAATTCAGTATGAAAAACAATATCTGGTCAATGCTTTATTTATTCGGACAAATCGGTTTTATTATCGCGATACCTGCAGTAATATTTGCTTATCTGGGAAGAATTTTAGATATCAGATTTAACATTTCACCCTTATTTGTTTTGTCAGGAATCGGTATTGCGCTTTTCATTTCATCGCTGGCAATATACAAAATGATCAAAAAGATAGAAGAAAAATAAGATTATAGCTACCACGAAAAAATATAAAATCTTATGGCAGAAATTATATTATATATATGGAAGAAATATCATTAGCATCAGGAAAAATATTTTCGATCGGCCCAATTGCGATCACCAATTCGATTATTGCTACATGGATTGTAATTGCAGTTCTTGCGATAATCGCCTTTTTTGCAACCAGAAAAATGAAAGCAATCCCCAGCGGTTTACAAAATATCGTTGAGCTTATCATGGAATCGCTTATTAATTTAATCGATGGCGTTACTCAAGACAGACGCAAATCGGAAAGATTTTTGCCTTGGATTGTAACTTTCTTCCTTTTTATTCTTCTGGCAAACTGGATGGAATTAATCCCCGGTTTTGGCGCCATAGGAATAAAAACAGTTGCAGGACATGAAACATCTTTTACACCAATTTTACGTTCTGCAAATACCGATTTAAATACCACTTTAGCATTGGCAATCATATCAGTAATTGCGGTTCAGTTTTTCGGAATTACTACAATAGGATTTTTCAAATATGCTAAAAAATTTATTAATTTCTCTGGCATAATTGAATTTTTTGTGGGAATCCTGGAATTAATTTCTGAAATCGCTAAAGTTATTTCCTTTGCTTTTCGTCTTTTTGGAAATATATTTGCTGGAGAAATTCTATTGGTTGTAATTACTTTTCTAATCCCTTATATAATTCCTATTCCTTTCTATGGATTAGAATTATTTGTAGGTTTTATTCAAGCTTTGGTTTTTTCAATGCTAACACTGGTTTTTATGACCATGGCAACAATGGATCCGCACGAGGCAGAACATTAAATAAGAAAGTAAAAAGATAAAATAATTAGATATAAATATCAAAATAATAGTATAAATTTTATTAATGTTGCATGTTATATCCTACCTTATAGAAAACTAAAATTTTTCTATCGGGACCACATGCCGCATAAGAAAGGAAGTTATTATGGACCCAGAATCAATGAAAATGCTAGCAGCTGCATTGGCGATTGGATTAGGATCGATCGGACCAGCACTTGGAATTGGAATTTTAGCCTCTAAAGCCATGGAAGCAATCGGACGAAATCCAGAAGCAGCATCTAAAATACAAACCGCTATGATTTTGACAGCTGCATTCTGTGAAGCTATCGCAATTTATGCGCTTGTTGTAGCCTTAATTATCAAATTTGTAGGTTAAAATAACTGCCAATTAACAAATCATATTAATTGTATGATTTGCAAGATCAAGCTATTTGCAGTTGAATAATTTATGTAGGAAAAAATTATGCAATCAATTGGAATTAATTTCGAAATCTTAATTGTTCAGGTAGTAAACTTTTTTATTCTTTTTTTACTTTTGCGATGGATTTTATATAGACCAATCGTAAAACTTTTGAATGACCGCAAAAAACGTATTGAAGAATCAATAGCTTTTGCTCAAAAAACTCAAAAAGAATCCGAAGAACTAAACAAAAAAAATCAGGAAGAATTAAATAAAACCAAAAAAGAAGCTTTAGTAATTTTGGAAAATGCTAAAAAACAAAGCGAAAACACAAAAAAAGAACTTGTAGAAGAAGCAAAAAAAGAAGCGGATCTTCTAATGAAAAAGGCTGAAACAAGAATATTAGAACAAAAACTGGAAACAAAAAAAGAGCTAAATAACGAAACTGTCAAACTTACAATTAGTATAGTCAAGAAATTATTAGGTAAAAATATTGATCCCAAAACCGAAGAGAATTTAATCAAAAACGCGATGGAAGAATTAAAAAGATGATAATTTCCAACAAACAATACACCGAAGCTTTTTATGATGCGATAAAATCCAATACTCAATTGGAAAAATTAATAATGGAATTAGAAATTATCTTAGACAATTTTGTCAAAATTGAAAATATTTTGCACAATCCCAAAAATAACTTATCGCAAATTCAACAAATTCTCGCCCAAAACAATATTTCCGAACCAATCATTAATTTATTGGCAATACTTACAGCAAATAATGACTTAAAGAAACTTCCCATGATCTTTTCTGGATTAAAACAAAAAATTAATGCAATAAACAAGATCAGCGAAGCAAAAATTACTTTAGCCAAAGACATAAATGATCAGGAATTGAATAATATTCAAAAATTGCTGGAAAATGTTTTAGGAACAAAATTAACTATTAAAAAAAATATTGATGCAAAGATCCTCGGTGGAATAATAGTACAAATTGATACAAATTTATTTGATGCCAGTCTGATTAATAGCTTAACAACATTGCAAAAAAAATTAACTATATAAAATGGAGCAAATATGCAATCCAAAGACATTATTGTTGATGAATTAACAAAAAAAATTAATGATTTCTCAAATGAGACTAAAATGGAAAAAGTAGGTACCATTATTGAAATTGGCGATGGGATTGCCAGAATTTTTGGTCTTACTGACGTTGCAAGCTTGGAAATGTTAGAATTTCCCGGCGGTGTAATGGGACTGGCGCTAAATCTAGAAGAAGATAATGTTGGCGCAATTATTTTGGGAAACTATGAGCACATCAAAGAAGGTGATATTGTAAAATCAACTGGTCAACTTCTTTCCGTGCCAGTCGGTTCGGAATTGATTGGAAGAGTTGTAAATCCATTAGGCGAACCGTTGGACGGAAAAGGAAAAATCGAAACCACAAAAAAAGGATTGGTAGAAAAAATCGCTCCAGGCGTAATCACGAGAAAATCAGTTGATACTCCAGTACAAACTGGTATTAAAGCTATTGATGCCATTATTCCTATTGGCCGAGGACAGCGAGAACTTATTATTGGCGATCGCGGAACCGGAAAAACTGCCATCGCACTAGATACAATCATAAATCAAAAAGATAAGGATTTGGTTTGTATTTATGTTGCCATTGGCCAAAAAGAATCGAAAGTAGCGCGACTTGTTGCCACATTAGAAAAATATGGCGCGCTAAAACACACTATAGTAGTACTTGCTGGAGCTTCCGATCCAGCCTCACTTACTTATCTTGCTCCTTATGCAGGATGCGCCATGGGAGAATATTTTAGAGATAATGGCAAGGACGCGCTTATTATCTATGACGATTTATCAAAACACGCATGGGCATATCGACAAATATCATTACTACTTCGCCGCCCTCCGGGACGCGAAGCATATCCAGGTGATATCTTTTATCTTCACTCTAGACTTTTGGAAAGATCAGCCAAATTAAACAAAGATTTTGGCGGAGGATCATTGACCGCATTACCAATCATCGAAACTCAAGCCGGAGACGTAAGCGCTTATATTCCTACGAACGTTATTTCAATAACCGATGGACAAATTTATCTTGAACCTGATTTATTTTATCAAGGAATAAGACCAGCATTAAACATTGGGTTATCCGTATCGCGTGTAGGATCAGCAGCACAGACTAAAGCAATGAAACAAGTGGCTGGAAAATTACGTTTAGATTTAGCACAATACCGAGAATTGGCAGCATTTGCTCAATTTTCTTCTGACTTAGACGAATCAACCAAAAAACAAATAGAACGCGGTAAACGCACTACAGAAATATTAAAACAAGATCAATTTGAACCATTACCAGTACCTGAACAAGTAATAGGAATTTATGCCGCAACAAATGGTTATTTTGATGAAATTGGCATAGAAAAAATTAAATCAGCTGAAATCGCATTATGCAAATTTGTTCGGAACAATTACAAAAACTTTTATGACCAATTAGATCAAGAAAAAAACCTATCTGAAAAATTAGAAAAGGAATTGAAAGATATTTTAGAAAAATTTAAATCACAGGGAATTTATTAAATAAAGGAATTTTATGGCGGCAAGTTTAAGAGACCTAAGACGCAAAATCAAATCCATAAGCGGCACAAAAAAGCTTACTCAGGCCATGCAAATGGTTTCCGCTTCGAAAATGCAAAAAGCAACAAAACTTGCCCAAGCTTCCGTAAGCTACACAAAGTTGGCTTGGGAAATTATTAAAAATATCCGAACAAAAACTGATGTTTCCAATCATCCCCTACTATCAAATCGACCAGTAAAAAAAATCGCTTTGATTTTATTTACTACAAACAAAGGATTATGCGGAGGTTTAAATACACAAATTTTCAAAAAATTAACTCATTTCATTAACGAACGTAAAATTAATAATAGCGATATTAAACTCATTACAGTAGGCAATAAAGGCAAAAATTTTGCTGCCAGATTCTTTAAAGAAATGTATTTTGCCGATTTTTCTTACTCAGACAGCACTGTCAATTTTAATGATATTACCGCTATTTCCAAACTCGTAATTGATGGCTATCGCAATAAAGATTATGATGCCGTATATATCATATACAATCAATTTATTTCTACAATAAATCAAAAAGCTGTAATAAGACAAATTTTGCCCGTTCCATCTCTTTTGGAAGCTGAAGAATGGCAAAAAAATGAAAAAATTATCGAACAAACTGAAACCAGACAAACTGATAAAATATCGATCAAAAAAGAATATGTTTTCGAACCAAACATAAATTTTATTTTAAACAATATCATTCCTGCTATCATCAATACGCAAATTTACCAAATCTTATTAGATGCCAACGCCTCTGAACATTCAGCACGTATGATTGCCATGAAAAATGCTACAGATAATGCTTCGAATTTGATTGATGATTTATCGCTTACATACAACAGCATGCGCCAAGCTGCAATTACAAATGAAATCAATGAAATAGCAACAGGCGCAGAAGCCTTGCGTTCATAAAAATAAAATATGAATTTTTTAATAATAAAGGTTACATGTTACAAGTTACATGTTGCATAAAATGGAGTCTATATGGAAAATGTACAAACTAAAGAAAAAAAATTAATGTCAACCGGACATGTTTCACAAGTAATTGGCGCTGTCGTAAATGTTGATTTCTCGGAATCGGAAATACCAAAAATTTATGATGCGCTTGAAGTAGAGATAGAAAATGAACAAAAAGAAAAGAACAAATTAATATTAGAAACTCAGCAACATTTAGGTGGAGGAATTGTAAAAACAATTGCCATGGGATCTACTGATGGCTTGCAAAGAGGATTAAAAGTTACTAGCACCGGTAAACCAATTTCTGTCGGTGTCGGCAAAGAAACTTTAGGAAGAATTTTTGATGTTTGCGGAAATACTATCGATGGCAAACCCGCCCCAAAACTTTCTGAAAAAATTCCTATTCATAGACCAGCGCCAGAATTCGGAAGTTTAAAAACAGAAGTAGAAATTTTGGAAACTGGAATTAAAGTAATTGATTTAATTTGTCCAATATCCAAAGGCGGTAAAGTTGGAATGTTTGGAGGCGCAGGTGTTGGAAAGACCGTGGTTATTCAAGAATTGATTCATAATATTGCTCAGGAACATGGCGGATATTCTGTTTTTGCCGGAGTCGGCGAAAGAACTAGAGAAGGTAATGATTTGTATCACGAAATGCAAGCATCAGGAGTTATTAATAAACTAGCTATGGTGTTTGGACAAATGAACGAACCTCCCGGAGCAAGACTTCGAGTAGCCTTAACAGGACTTACTATGTCTGAATATTTCCGCGACCAAGAAGGCAAGGATGTTTTACTTTTCATAGATAATATTTTTCGTTTTACTCAAGCCGGTTCTGAAGTATCAGCGCTTTTGGGAAGAATGCCTTCAGCGGTAGGCTATCAGCCAACTCTTGCTACAGAAATGGGAGAATTGCAAGAACGCATTACTTCTACCAAAAAAGGATCAATTACTTCAGTTCAAGCTGTTTATGTGCCGGCTGACGATCTCACCGATCCTGCTCCAGCCACTACTTTTGGTCATTTGGATTCAACCGTAGTACTTTCACGCGCGCTCACTGAGCTGGGAATTTATCCAGCTGTGGACCCATTGGATTCAACTTCAACTATTTTGGATCCTAAAATAGTCGGTAATGAGCATTATCAAGTTGCTCGCGGAGTACAAAAAGTTTTACAAAGATATAAAGATTTACAAGATATTATTGCAATCTTGGGTGTTGAGGAATTATCCGAAGATGATAAATTGACTGTTGCGCGCGCAAGAAAAATACAAAAATTTCTTTCTCAACCATTATTTGTAGCAGAAATTTTTACCGACCGACCAGGAAAATATGTAAAACTAGCAGACACTATCAGATCTTTCAAAGAAATATTGGAAGGCAAACACGATTCTAAATCAGAACAAGCTTTTTATATGGCAGGAAGTATTGATGAAGTAAAATAACAAATGTATGACCAACAAACTAAATTTTGAAATAATAACTCCCGAAAAAATTGTTTATCGTGACGAAATTGATTCTTTGACTTTACCCACACAGGAAGGCCAGATTACAATTTTGCCTGAGCATATCCCTTTAGTCACTATGATTGTGCCAGGCGAAATAATAATTAAGAAGAATAATGACTTTCATCACATAGCGGTAATGAAGGGTTTCTTGGAAACTTCTCAAAATCATATTAAAATACTTACCGATGCCGCAGAACTTGCAGAGGAAATTGATGACCGGCGCGCCGAAGAAGCAAAACTGCGAGCTAAAAAAGCCAAAGCTCAAGCAACAACTAATATTGAAATTGCCGAAGCAACTGTAGCCTTAGAACGAGCTTTAACTCGCATTAAAGTCGCACAAAGAAAAAGGAAACATCATTAATATTTATTGAATTTTAGTAATTTTATTGATAAAATATTTTTACTTCAATTAAAAATTTGTTTTGCGCATGGCGGGGTGGTAGCTCAGTTTGGTTAGAGCGCCTCCCTGTCACGGAGGAGGTCGCGGGTTCGAGTCCCGTCCGCCCCGCCATGCGCAAAAAAATATAAATAATGCTCAAATAGAGCATTATTTTTTATAAAAAAAGCGCCTCATTTCGAAAAATGAGGCGAGATAAAAACTGTCAGAAAATATTATGGAGCAGATGAAACGTTAAAAACATGCTCCTCTCCCACTTGTATCTGAAAATACAATGTGGGTGTGGGACTCGGGTCATAGTACCATTTTTCGAGATAGTTTACCTCGAGCCTGTACCGACCTTCAAGCACATACATGGTAACTTCTTCGTTACCATTACGTATAGCCTGAAGAAATATGCCCTGTTCGCCTTCTTTGCGTAGGTTAACTTCTGCCCCACCTGTCTGGTCAAACCGAACAATGATTTTCCCCATATTTGGGGGTTCAGTTGGTAATGGGATTGGAGACTCTGTCGGGGAAGATGTGGGTGACGGCGAAGGACCTCCACCACTACCATATGTATAGGAACTCTCTCCCCAATCACTGCCGCCGCCGGCAGATCCTCCTCCGCCGCAACCGGCGATACCACACGCAAACGTCAGAACCAAAATACAAAAAATAGCCGAAATTCCGAAAATCTTCACTAGAAACACCTCCTTAATTTTTTTGATATTTACGGAAATTTATA
>Ga0265297_10005688_pt1 | contig 18738 bp, 21 predicted proteins | sample Munlanlwell13791_FD_192502 | JGI IMG/M metagenome (GOLD analysis project Ga0265297, IMG submission 192502) | Leachate microbial communities from a municipal landfill in Southern Ontario, Canada - Leachate well 137-91 | ecosystem: Engineered > Solid waste > Landfill > Unclassified | place...
TTATCCATATCTTCCTCTTCTTCTTCGTTATACATTTCGATCAATCTATTTAAAGATTGAGCCTGTTTTCCCGCCGCACCTCTAATAACCTTAGCATCATAAATCATAAAGAAAGCTAAGATAATCGAAATAGCAAAAGGAATTGAATCAAATCCAGAAATCAACCCTACAGCGGTTGACAAACCAACAACTGAAGCCGTATGAGACGAGGGAAAACCTCCTGGTAAAGAATACAAATCAAATCTAAACTTTTTTTGTTTAGTTGTTAAAACAAGCGCCTTCATTGTTTGAGCAATAAACCATCCTAATATTGCCGCTGCCAATGCTTTATTTAATAATAATTCTTCTATCATATTATATATATCTTATCAGATTTATTCTTTAATATCAAAAATTTTACTAGATTCTTTGAAACCCTTGATCATTTTTGCTTTATGCTGAGGAACATTAAAGTACGTAGCGATTATTTCAATTATTCTTTTATTCGCCATATTTCTTTCTGCTTCTTCACAAACAAAAACATCAAAACTGTTTTCATTCTTCTTAATTATCTTTTCTTCCTTCGCACAAGGAAATGCTTTTACTTTAATCAGCATACTTTTTTAATATTTCAAAATCTTTCTTTAAAACACTTTTCATATTTGGATTGTACAATGCTACTGCCGGATGATAAAAAGGAATGATTGTTTCTTTCCCTTCAAAGACTTTACCATGGATTTTACCAATAACATCAATCTCATCGCTAAATCCAAACTTGTCCATTACAAACTTCATCGAAAGCCTGCCTAGAGGACAAATAACTTTAGGAGAGATAAGCTCAATTTGTTTTTCAATAAAGCGACTACAAGTTTCAATTTCTTTTACTTCTGGATCTCTATTCTCTGGTGGCCTACATTTAACGATATTACAAATATATACTTTGTCTCTATCTATTCCCGCTGATAACAGCAACTCATCTAAAAACTTACCCGATCGACCACAAAAAGGAATCCCTGTTGCATCTTCTTTTGCCCCAGGAGCTTCTCCAATAAACATTATCTTAGCTTTCAAACTTCCTTGACCAATAACTGGAGCTAATCTTTTCTCACACAAAATACACTCCTTACAAGCTAAAATCTCTTCTTCTAATGTTTTAAATTTATCTTCCATGAGAAAATACTAGCATAAAAGACCATTATTTTGAAGCTAAACCATTCAGTCTTTGAGAGTATTCTTCGTTTGTAATTCCTCCATTGGCAAATAGCTTATTTAATCCAACATAGTATTGTTCTTTAATTTGAGAAGTTGGAATACTTACGTTGTACAAACGAACATCATCTATATAACCATTGAAATAATTATTGGTATAAAGAGCAGTACCAATCAATAATCTATTTAATGTAAAACTAATTGTTTTATTTTGAACTCCAATAGGATCAACAACACCATCCCTATAAATCAAAACACTAGTTAAATTATATGTAATGGCCCAATAATGCCACACATTAAAATCCTTAACAAAACCAGTTGCATAATCTGATCCCCAAGTTGTAACTCTTACATAATTATCAGCTACTCTATAATATAAACCAAGACATTCAGAAGTTGTTCCATCTCGCCCATAAATAATTAAAACATCATCAAGAGTAGTATTGCTTACTGTTTTCGCCCAAAAAGATACTGTTATTGGAGCATTATTGGAAATAGAAATATTATTTATAGCCACATAATCATCTGCTCCATCAAAAGACAAACAATTACCAGAGGGACAGCCAGAAGTTACAAGTTGAGGACAACTAAAAGGACTAGCAAGAGAGCAGGCATTAGATGCTCCGTTCATGAGAGTTCCAGTATTTCCCCCGCTCCATGAATCAGAAACAGTATATGGAGCAATCGATCCGACTATTTGATCTAATTTCCACTCCGAAACTAGATTCAACATCAATGAATTTCTCAGAGAATTAGAAAACACCTGCGCCTTAGCAATTGTAGCCTTTTGAGTCACACCACTCATGGAAACAACAATAAGACCGGAAAGGATTCCGACAATAGCAATCACAACCAATAGCTCAATTAAAGTAAAAGCTACTCTATAAGAGAGAGAGAGAGAAGGACTCAATTTTTGCTCTTTCTATTTTCATTATTTAAATTATATCAATATTGTTTCTAAAGTCAAACAAAAAGCCCCGAACACGGGGCTCAAACTAATTTATTTCTAACAAATCAACTTCGAATATTAAAGTGGCATTAGGAGGAATCAAGCTACCAGCTCCTCGTGAACCATAACCTAATTCTGAGGGAATAGTTAATCTTCTTTTCTCTCCAACCTTCATATTAAGCATTCCCTGTTCCCAGCCCTGAATAACTCTATTCTCTCCTAAGGTAAAAGAAAAAGGCGTTCTCCCAATACTTGAATCAAATTTAGTTCCATTTTCTAATGTTCCCGTGTAGTTAACAGTTAAAGTATCTCCATTTTTTGAAACCTCGCCTGTTCCTTCTTTTAATATCTCGATTTTAAGTTCTTCCATTTTTTGCTCTTGCATTAAACTGGCTTGATTTGTATTTTTCGCATTAGCCGGAGCCATTGATTCTTTTGGTCTCACTAAAAGAAAAATAACAAAAACAATTACCAGTAATATTATTAATAATAAAACTTTTCTATTTTTAACTTCCATATAATTATTTAATCTCGTAAGAAACATTCACTGTTACTTGTATTTTATTTTCTCCTACAACAATCTGCATATTACTTCCTGATCCAGAAGTGGCTGTTCCTTTTGAATTATAAACTGGAGAAGAATATGATTCAGTAAAGCCTAAAGGATTACCCAAAACAACATTTAACTTTTTAGCAATTTCAGTTGCCTTAGCCTTGGCATTAGCAATAGCTTTTTCTCTTGCTTCTAACTTTAATGCTTCTTCGTTGCTAATTACAAAAGTTAAACCTGAAACTTGACTCGCTCCTGCATCAAGAGAGCTTTGAATATTTCTTCCAATTTGATCTTTATCTCTCATTGTAGCCTCAATTGACTCGACAGCCTCGTATCCAACAATAACTCTTTTGCCCAAAGGATACATTGTTAAATCAATTCCTTTAGTTTGCCATTCATACTTAGGATAAACATTAAAATCGACCCTTTTAACATCTTCTTTTTTAATTTGCTGTTTACCAGTCAAGAAACTATTAATTCGATCAATTTTATCTGCATTATCAGTCAAAGCTTTATCAATTGTTGTCGCTTCACTAATTGCTGTAAATGTTACAACAGCAATATATTCTGGCTCTGAAAAACTAGTTCCAGTTTCAGAAACACTAATAGTATTATTTCCCGAAGAAGAACCTAAATACTTAGTTTGTTTTGAAGTGTTTTGAATGGCAAAGAAAGTATAGATAATTAAAATTAATAAAAAAACTATTCCTACTACCATTAGAATTTTACTAATAGGATTTTCTGTTCTCGCCTCTTTCTCAAAATATTGTGCTTCCATTTTTGTTTAAATAAATTATTTTTATATTCACGACCTTTAACTTATTTTTGATCCAGGAACAATTTCTTTTTCTGGAATCAAGATTGATAAATTATTAATGTCTTTTACTGCTAAGACCATTCCCTGGCTTTCAAAACCCATCAACATTCTAGGTTCAAGATTGATTATAACAATGACTGTCTTATTAATCAATTCCTCAGGAGTATACGCCTTACCAATTCCTGCTAAAATCTGTCTTTTTTCTTCTCCCAAATCAATCTGCAATTTTAAAAGTTTATCCGACCCTTCAACTCTTTCCGCTTCCAATATCTTTCCCGCCCTTAAATCAACTTTCTCAAACTCTTCAAAATTAATTATATTTTTGATTTCCATAGTCCATGTATATTAATTTTTCTATCAAATAAGAAATTTCTCGATCTCAATTATTACATGTTTCTTTTTTATCTTACTATATAAAACATTTTAACACTGAAAAGAAAATAAGAAAAGACCCCCTAGTCGGGGGCCTTCAATTGTCAGCGATTATTCACCTCTGAAGTTGTTTTCCTTCATTGGTCTTGCTTCGTCAACGATCATCTTTCTTCCTTCTACATCAGATCCATTGAACATCTCTTTTGCTTTAGCAGCCTCTTCTTCAGTGGCCATTTCAACAAAACCGAATCCTTTTGATCTTTTGCTAAACTTATCGATTATAATGCTAGCTGCGGCTACATTACCAGCTGCTGCAAATAAATCTTTTAGAGAAGCATCTGTTGTTGAGTAAGGAAGATTTCCTACGTATAACTTCTTTTCCATTTGATTTTGAATATTGATTAATAAACGACCTACTCCCACTACTCTGTAGAGAAGAGCACGACACCTAATGTGTATACTATAAAGATACAGTAAACATATCTAGATGTCAATGTTTTTAGAAAATACTATTTATGATATAAATATATTATAAACATAAAATAACCTTATGAATAAAATAATAAAAATAGCCTTAGCTGTCATTATCATTTCTGCGATTGCTTATTTAGGAAGTACTTACTACAAAAAAGAAAGTAAGGACTACGAATTAAAACAAAAAATAGGACAGATGTTAATCGTTGGATTTCGTGATACTGAAATTGAAAGAAACTCTTACATTTCAAAAGCAATAAATATTTTAAACCTCGGAGGAGTAGTTCTTTTCGACAAAGATAATCCCTCAGGACAATTCCCTAGGAATATTATTGATTATAATCAAACAAAAAAACTGATTGACGATTTAAATAAATATTCTCCCTCTCCATTATTTATCGCTGTCGATGCCGAAGGAGGATATGTCAATCGACTAAAAGAAAAATATGGTTTTATAAACATTCCTTCAGCTCAAAAAATGGGCGAAGGAACAATCGAAGAAACAAAAAATCAAGCTAATATCTTAGGACAAGAATTAAAAGATCTTGGTTTCAATATGAACTTTGCTCCTGTTGTTGATGTTAATATTAATCCAGACAATCCCATTATTGGTTACCTAGAAAGATCATTTAGTGAAAATCCTGAAAAAGTCTATGAACACGCTTCGAGTTTTATCGAAGGACTTCACCAAAATAATATTATTACTTCGATTAAACATTTTCCTGGCCATGGCAGTTCAAATGCTGATTCCCATTTAGGCATTGTTGATGTAACTAATACTTATAAACAAGAAGAACTAATTCCTTATCAAAAACTAATTGAAGCCGGATATTCTGATATGATTATGACTGCTCATATTATCAATACAAATATTGACCCAATTTACCCCGCCACCCTCTCTCCATTATTTATTAAAAACATTTTAAGGGATCAATTAAAATTCAATGGCGTCATTATTTCCGATGATATGCAAATGGGAGCGATTGTTAACAATTATGGCTTTGAAGATGCAATCATTAGAGCAATCAATGCTGGTTGCGATATGATTGGTCTTTCTAACAACGGAACAACCTATGACGAAAAAGCTCCTTACGATGCAGTAAGCATTATCCTTAAAGCAGTTAAGCGAGGAGAAATATCCGAACAGCAAATCAATGAATCCTACTCAAGGATTCAAGCATTAAAGGAAAAGTACGGAATAAAAAAATAAGGGGGCTATCCCTGTATTTTGATTTTTAATTTAGTTAGCATTTGCGCAGTATACCTCGCATCCTTAGCAATAAGATTTCTGATTACTGGAAAAGATTGTTTTTTACTTTTTTCCCATAAGAAACAAGCCACTCGTGAGAATGTTTGACAATCAATAACTTCATCCATTTGATTGCCTTCGCTCATCACATTAGACATATACTCTTTGAGATTACCAATATTGTTAACGTCTACGTTTGGAAAAAGTTCCATCTGAGGAAATTCAATTTGTGCCCTTAATCTTGCTCCATAGGAAGAATAATAGACAGCCGTTGTTTCCAAAAATAGACTAGCTTCTTTGCTCTCCAAAAGATGATTAATATGATAAGCCTTAGGAATATCATCTTCAATGTGAAGATACAAATTCAATGTCGGTACCGGAAGCTCCTCCACGAAAATAGGAAGTTTCGGATTAATGTCTATGCTTCCAATAAATTCTTCCAATTTCCTAGCTGCGTTCATAATCTAAACCTCTCTAATGCTTACTAACATTCTTGCTATAAAAAATTGTAAAAAATGCTATCCTTGATATATCACAAAAATATAAAACAAACAATAATGAAAATAAAAGACCCAATCAGTGGAATCAGTCATTTAATCGGAGCAATCCTTTCCTTAATTGGAACGATTATCTTGCTTTATTCAGCATACATGCAAAATGATTTAACGAAAATAGTTTCTTTCTTTATTTTCGGAGGAAGTATGCTTTTCCTATATACTTCTAGTGCTCTCTACCATCTTTTCGGACACTCTCCCGAAGAAGTTGATATCTTTAGAAAAATAGACCACGCCATGATTTACATTCTGATCGCTGGAACCTACACTCCTTTTTGTTTGATTGCCTTAAAAGGCTTTTGGGGAATACTAATTTTAGTAATTGTTTGGACCATAGCTATTGCCGGCATATCAACTGTTTTCTTTAAATCTTTCTGGACTAAAGTTCCCCGCTGGTTTGCAACTGGTTTATATATGATAATGGGATCAATTATTATCTTTTTTATTTATCCTTTATTTAAAGCTACAAATATTGAAACAATTATCTGGCTCTTGATTGGTGGAATCTCCTATCTTGTTGGCGCAGTAATTTATGCTATGAAAAAACCTAATATTTCGAAAGATTTTGGTTTTCATGAAATTTTCCATATCTTAGTTTTAATAGGAACAATCAGTCACTTTTGGACAATCTATAAATATCTTAGCTTGCCAAAATAAAAATAATAAGATATATTATTCACAAATTAATTAATAATATCTCTATTAGTTTTCACAAACAGATAGGAGTAAATTCTTATGAGTACACACAATTGTCCAAACATTATTTTCCATTGCATTGATTTTAGACTAATCAAAGAAACAATGATTTTCATTAATGAAAAATATGGTATAGGAAAATGCGATATTGTTTCCGTTGCTGGATCAGGTAAAGAAATTGCTGATGATAATGAGATTATCAAAAATTATCTCTTGAAACAGATAAAAATATCTCATGATTTGCATGAATCAAGAAAAGTTGTTCTTATCCATCACAGTGATTGCGGTGCATATAATAATTGTTACCAGTTTAATTCTCAAGAAGAAGAAAAACAAAAACAAATTGAGGACATGAAGAAAGCTGAAGTTATTATCAAAGAAATACTTTCTGATGTATCCGTTGAAAAAGTTTGGGCTCAAATGCTTGACCCTCACGGAAACAAAGTTGACTTTATTATTATTGATTAATAAAAAAGAAGAGATTATTATATCTCTTCTCTTTTTTTATTCTTACTTATTGTCTTTTCTTTTCTGTCTTATTCTTTCAATTTCACTCAAGTATTGTTTTCTTAAACGAATATTATTGGGGGTAATTTCTAGATATTCATCTTCACTCATAATACTTAATCCTCCTTCTAGAGAAACTCTAACTGGAGGAGTTAATTTAATTGCTTCGTCAGATCCAGAGGCTCTCATATTTGAAAGTTCTTTTCCTTTCGTTGGATTGACCGCCATGTCATTTCCCTTCGAAACATTTCCAATGACCATTCCTTCATATACTTCTTCAGCATGTCCAATATATATCACTCCTCTTTCTTGTAAACTCCATAAAGAAAAACCAGAAGACTTACCAGTCACCATTGAAGTCATTGAACCAACAGTACGCATCTCAATTTCACCAGCATATGGTCTAAAACCTAGCACTCGACTGGCTAAAATGCCTTCTCCGCGGGTATCCATAACAAAGTCGGGCTTGTATCCCAATAGGCCTCTTGTTGGCATCTCAAAAACAATCCTAGTGTGTCCTTGCTCTGGCCTCATTTCGGTCATTATTCCTTTTCTTTTAGAAAGCTTTTCGATAACAATACCAGACATATCATTAGGAACATCGATAATTACTTCTTCAAAAGGTTCGAACTTCTTTTCGTTTTCTTCTTTAATAATTACTTGCGGTTGAGAAACCTGTAATTCAAATCCTTCTCTTCTCATTTTCTCTAGAAGAATAGCAATATGTAATTCGCCTCTACCATATACTTTATAAAAATCATTACCAGAAAAATCTATCCTTAATCCTACGTTAACTTCTAATTCTTTTTCTAATCTCTCTCTTATCTGTCTATTGGTAACATACTTTCCATCTCTTCCCGCAAAAGGAGAATTATTGACTAAGAAGTTCAAAGAAATAGTTGGCTCATCAATACTGATGACTGGTAAAGCTTCTTGATCTGGAGTATTACAAATAGTTTCTCCGATAAAGATATCGGCTATTCCCGCAATCATAATTACATCTCCCGCAATCGCCTCTTCAGAATCTCTTCGATCTAGTCCATAGAAAGTATAGATTTTAATAATCTTTCCTTTTCTTGCTTCTTCTTTAATTCCTTTAACATATACTTCGTCTCCTTTTTTAATCTTTCCTTCGTAAACTCTACAAACTGCTAACCTGCCCAAGAAATTATCATAAGCTAAATTAAAAGGTTGAGCTCTTAATGGCTTATTGGTCAATTCTTCAGAAGAAGCTGAAGGAACCTTTTCTAAAATCAAATCTAATAATGGAGTTAAGTCCTTTGATTCATCTTCCATCTTTCTTTTAGCTATTCCATCTCTTCCAATTGCATAAATGCACTCGAAATCAAGTTGCTCATCATTAGCCCCTAAATCCATAAACAATTCTAGAACCATCTCTTTAACGTCTTCTGGTCTAGCAGCTGGTTTATCAATCTTGTTAATAACAACGATTGGCTTCAAGCCTAATTCTAAAGACTTCTTCAAAACAAATTTAGTTTGAGGCATCGGACCTTCTTGAGCATCAACAACCAATAGAACAGAATCAATTGATCGTAAAACACGCTCCACCTCTGAACCAAAATCAGCGTGTCCAGGAGTGTCCACGATATTAATCTTTGTATCTTTGTAAAAGACCGAGGCATTCTTTGAATAGATAGTAATTCCTCTTTCTCTTTCCAATTCATTTGTATCCATTGTAAAGCCCTCCTCAGCCACTCCAGTCTGCCTCATTAAAGCATCTGTTAGGGTTGTTTTGCCGTGGTCTACGTGGGCGATAATGGCTATGTTTCTGATTTCCATAAATTTAAAAAATCTGCCAAGAAGCAGAAAGCTTTTTTACTTATTATATATTATATATAGAATAGATTTGCTTTTTTGTCAAAAAAATTACAGCCATAAGGGCTGAATTTAACAATACTTCAATAGTTCAATAGCGTTTATTTGCCGAAATTAGTTGGGTGATTTTCACCGTTTTGATTAGACCCCTTCCTAATTTTTTCAACCTCATGCATTACTTTTTGCTCTTTCGCAAATTGCAGTTCATCTCTGCAAAATAGTTCAACGATCGATTTCAGTAAATCCATAAATATCATTGTCCTATTCGCTCTATGTTTTTAGCGAACTAGAAGCAGTATATCACAATATTATTTTTATTCAATCTTTCCATCCTTTTAAAAACCATTACCACCATACTACAATTTACCTTTAACTTCTAAATCAAATCTTTTAAAGAAATCAGCCATATATTCATGCCTCTCCTTGGCAATCACTTTTCCTGCTTTAGTTATTATACTCGCTCTAACCTTTCTCAATTTGTAATAGTATTCTAGTAAAGCGGTGTCTTTTTTAGTGTAAGCATAATCTTTTGCATTTTCTGCAACCTTTTTTTCATTACCAACATAAAGGAGACCGCCATAAAAACCAGCGAAAAGAAAATCTCTAGCCACTCCCATCGCTCCAATTGAATCTAATTTATCAGCATCGAATAAAACCTTGGCCTCTATGGTTTCAGGCTTATGATTGTTTCTATAGCGATGAGTTAAAATACAGTGTCTTATATTTTTAACAATTTCTTCGTCTAAGTTGTACTTAGACAAAATTCCCTCATCCAACTCAAACCCTATTTCAGCGTGACAAACTTTTCCTTTTTTATCCATTTCTTCCTTGCGTCCAATATCATGAAGATATGTAGCTATTTTAACAATTCCAATATTTGCCCCTTCTTCTTTCGCAATTTTAACAGCTAAATTGTGCACTCTTTCAACGTGAGTCCAGTCATGACAACTACTCGCGTCAATAAAGTAACCTTCTGCTATCTTTTTGATTTCTTCGATTGTTTTATTATCTATTTTCTTCATATTTATACATCTAATTTCATTTATGAAATTTTATAAAATCCTCTTTAAGTAGTCTTAACCAAGCTTACAGTTTCATAATCTACCCCTTTAATTAAATCTTTTATCTTAAATTCTATTCCATAAAAATGATTCCCAGAACCACAGTTTATTTTTTCTAAATTTAAAACTTTTTTATCAACGAATAATTTCGTGTTAAGCAAAAAGGGGCAAACAGCTCCCGCCTCAACACCACTCGCCTCTTTTACTTGTTCTTCATTAGCAATTGCCATTTCTTCTTTAAAAAACTTCCTCACTTCAGAAAAACTCAATCTAGTATTTCCTTTTAAAAGAATTGCAATTTTTTGATTCGTTTTCTTTCCTCTTAAAATTATCGTTTTGCAAATTTCATCAAGATTTATATTCCCTTCTAAGTTCCTCACAACATCATCCACACTATAGGCCTTTTCATCTAATCTTATCAATCTATAATCGATACTTTTTTCTTTTAATAATTTTTCGACTAATAAGTCCATATATTTATTATTTCCCACAGCAATGTTTATACTTCTTTCCACTTCCGCAAGGGCAAGGATCATTTCTACCTATTTCTGTTTTTGCAGCACCACTACCTCTATCTTCAGAAATAGCTTGCATTTGATTAGGAGTATTCTCTACTTTAATAGTTGCCCTCATAATACTCTCCACGATTGTCTTTTCGTAGTTCTCCAATAGCTCCTTAAACATTTTGTATCCCTCTTTTTTGTATTCAACCAAAGGATCTCTTTGACCATATGCTCTAAGCCTAACTGAATCCTTTAAGCTTTCCATGTTTTCTAAGTGTTCTATCCAAAGATTATCAACCACCCTTAGGGAAGCTATTTTTTCAATTTGCCTCATATTATCTATTCCCACCTCTTGTTCTTTCTTTTCGTAATCTGACACCGAATAATTGTATTTTTCTAGCAATGGCAAAACTACTTCTTTTAATTCTCCTTTTTCGGCTTTTTCTAAAATATCTATTCTTTTAGAATAAATTGTTTCTCTTTGCTTATTCAAAACATCATCATATTCCAAAATATGTTTTCTAGCATCAAAATTGAATCCTTCTATTTTCCCTTGAGCTGATTCAATACTTCTAGAAATCATTCCATTCTCAATGGGAGTATCTTCCGAGATATTAAATCGATCCATCAATCCTTTAATTCTGTCTCCACCAAATATTCGAATAACGTCATCATCTAAAGAAACAAAGAATTGAGTTGTCCCCGGATCTCCTTGTCTTCCAGCTCTTCCTCTTAATTGATTATCAATTCTTCTTGCTTCGTGTCTCTCTGTTCCGATAACATGCAAACCTCCTAATTTCTTAACCTCTTCATTTTCTTCGGGTGTCGATGGTTTTCCTCCTAGATAAATATCGACTCCACGACCAGCCATATTGGTTGCAATAGTAACCGCCCCTTTTCTTCCCGCTTGAGCAATGATCTCACCTTCTTCCTCGTGATGCTTCGCATTTAAAACTTTATGAGGAATTCCTTCTCGAGACAATAACTTGTCTAAATATTCATTTTTATCAATTGAAGTTGTTCCAACTAAAACTGGCTGTCCGGTTTTGTTTTTCTCTTTAACCTCCGCCGCAACAGCTCTAAACTTAGCTTCTTCGGTTTTGTAAACTTTATCAGCCAAGTCCTTCCTAACGATATCTCTATTGGTGGGAATAACAACAACATCTAAATGATACACTTTATCAAACTCTTCAGCTGAAGTCTCTGCTGTTCCGGTCATTCCCGCTAGCTTCTTATACATTCTAAAATAATTCTGAAATGTAACTGAAGCCATGGTTATTGACTCCGGCATAATTCTCACCCCTTCTTTTGCTTCGATTGCTTGATGAAGTCCACCAGACCATCTTCTTCCGGGCATCATTCTTCCTGTAAATTCATCAACGATTATAATCTCTCCATTGTTAACAACATAATCTTTATCTTTTTTAAAGATTATCTCTGCCTTTAAAGCCTGCTCTAAGTGATGAAGATATTTTATTCCTCTTTCGTCATAAATATTACCGGCATTTAAAATTGCTTCAACTTTATCGATTCCTTTTTCAGTTAAAGTGACGGCTCGCAACTTTTCATCAACTTCGTAATCTTCTTCCTTATTTAATCTAGGAATAATTTTTGAAAACTCAGTATACCATTTAGAACCTTCTTCATCAGGAGCAGAAATAATTAAAGGAGTTCTCGCTTCATCGATTAAAATAGAATCGACTTCATCAACGATTGCATAGTTATATCCTCTCTGCATTCTTTGTTTTAAATCATAAACCATATTATCCTTCAAGTAATCAAAACCAAATTCATTATTTGTTCCATAAGTAATATCGCAATCGTATGCTTCCTTTCTTAAACAAGGCTTCAAAAAATCTTCTTCAACCAAAAATCCTCCAAGTTCATCTCTTGATTTGTCTTTTTCTTCTTCTGCTTTCTTAAATAGCGGATCATAAACAAAAGATTGATCATGATTAATGCAACCAACTGTTAATCCAAGAAAACTATATATCTGCCCCATCCAAACCGCATCTCTTCTGGATAAATAATCATTAACTGTAACTAAGTGACAACCATTACCTGAAAGAGCATTTAAAACCAATGGTAAGGTCGCAGTTAAGGTTTTTCCTTCTCCCGTTCTCATTTCAGCAATCTTACCTTGATGTAGGGCGATACCACCAATCAATTGACAATCAAAGTGTCTCTGATTAAGTGTTCTTTTGCCTGCCTCCCTTACTAGAGCAAAAGCTTCAGGTAAAATATCATCTAAAGTCTCCCCATCAACTATTCTTTTTTTAAGACCCTGTACTTTAGTTTTAATATCTTCAACACTTAAAACCGAAATCTCAGCTTCTAAAGAATTGATATTATTAATTACCGGCTTTAAACCATTTGCATATTTAGTGTTTGCGTTACCAAAAAAACTATCTAGGAATGCCATATATTTTTATTTATTATACCTTCTAATATACTATATTAAGAAGGATAAAACGTCAAAGACTTTACTAACAGGCAAAAACATGTTAACAAGCAAGCAATCCACGATGGAGATAGTACATAAAAGGAGAAAGAGAAATGGAATCTTCTGGCGATGCTAATTACGATTGTTGCGATGAAAAGCCAAGGGACAACAGTAAAGGAATTATTCATTGGGTAATTAAAACTCACTACCATAATATTGATCGAATAGAGATCTGGGGTGATATAGTACAAAAAGTTGATCATTTTGACGAATTACTTGGAAAAAGAGTTTTCGTAAGAATCTTCATGAAGAGCACTTCATCAAAAAGATTTATCGATCTTTTTAGAAAAAAGGTTGAACCTATTCAAACAGCAGAAACTAATGTAATTAATTTCATTGGTCATGATGGCAGCATTCCTATAATTGAAATAGGAAATAGAAAAGTATACGCTCACATCATAATGAAAATTATCGAATGGCCAGGATATGATTATCCTCCATTCAAAAAGGCACCTCGATAGGCGCCTTCTTTTTTTTATTTCTTAGCTTTTCTTCTTTGCTCCAATGACATCTTTTCTTTATGTTTTTTTATCTGCACCTCTAATTCTTCTCGAGCATCAGTTAACGCAGAACGAAAATCTTCTTTTTTTGAAACCGCTCTCAGCATTTTACCTCCTGGAACTTCGACTTGAACTTCTGCACGAAACAAATCTCCCTTCTGATGATGTTGAGTTGTTTTACCAATTTCAACCTCAACTATTAAATCAGGAATACTAGGAAGAAGCTTTTCTATTTTTTTAATTTTTTGATCAACTAACTTTAATAAATAATCTGTTAACTCGATGTTAGTTGCTTTTATTTTTATGTTCATATTTTTAAAAATTACATTCTAACTAAAACAACTCACTAGGAGTTGTTTTAGAGAAAATTTATTTTCTTTTCTTTGCAGTCTTTTTTTTAGCTACCTTCTTAGCTGGTTTCTTCTTTGCTACTTTCTTCACAGCTTTTTTTGCAGCTTTCTTTTTTGCTACCATGTTTTTTTGAAAAAGTTAAAATTTTAATTAATCGACCTTTTTCTTTACTAAAAAATATCTACTAATTATATTTTCCTCTTTATTAAAAAATTTGTCAATAGTAAAACACTAAAAAATTTTAATTTCTTCTTCTAACTCTATTAAAAAATTTTCTTTTACTGTTTTTTTTACTAAATTTATTAAATCTATGACATCAGATGATGTTGAATTTTTTAAATTGATAATAAAATTTGCGTGCTCATCAGAAATTTTTGAATCTCCAATTTGTTTTCCTTTTAAGTTGCACAATTCAATTAATAATCCAGCTGGAATAATTTTTTTCTCGTTAAAACTTTTAAGATGCGGATAATTAATAATAATTTTTTCTTCTATACTTCCATAATAATTTTTGAAAATAGAACCAATTGAAAATCCTTTCGGTTGTTTTACCATTCGCTTACTTACATTATCAAGTATTCTTTTTTTAATGTCTTCTTCTTTATCTTTAAAGAGCTTTAACTCAACCGAGACAATTAATAAGTCACTATTACCCTTAAAAATGCTTGATCTATAGCCAAAAAGACAATCTCTTGAATTCATCTTCTTTTCTATTATGTCCCCAGAAGAAACATCTATAACGTTAACACTTTCGATACAATCAGAGATAGATTCATTAAAAGCTCCTGCATTACCATTAATAGCTCCGCCCAATGTTCCCGGTATTCCAATTCCCCATTCAAGTCCCGATAAATTTTTTAATTCGGAAATTAAAAAAGAAAAAGGAATAGAAGCATCAACCTTAATAATAACATTATCTTTATTTTCTCTTTTCTCAATATTTAAATTTTCTCTTAATAAGTTATCTGCCTTATAAACAATAACCAATCCGTCAAATCCATTATCAGAAAAAAGAATATTACTTCCGGCACCAATAACTAAAAATTTAATATTTTCTTGCTTTGCTCTTTCAATTATTTTTTTTAATTCTTTTTTATCAGAGGTTCTCAAGAAATATTTCGCCGGACCACCAATTTTAAAAGTCGAATAATTTTTAAGAAGAATATTATTTTCTAATCTTGGAAAATCATTTTTTAAATCGTTAAATATTTTCATACTTTCATTTGTGATAACTATTTTAATTCTTTTATTTTCTGAGTTAGCGAATCATCTGTTGGATTCAAATTAAAAGCTTTCTCATACTCTATTACAGCTTCATCATATTTTTCGTCCTCTTCTAATAATCTAGCAACTGCCACATAAATATCATAATTTTGTGGAGCTAATGCTTTAGCTTTTTCATAAGCAACAATAGCTTCACCTGTTTTGTCTTCTATAAGAAAATTCGTATTCTCATAAACTAAACCTAAATTCTGCCAACTCTGAAAATTATTACTATCAATGTCACAAGCAATCTTGGCTGCCACTTCGGCTTTAGAGGCGCCCTCCTTAATAGATTTTTTTTGTTCATCTTTTTTTTCTCTAGTCGTCCATTTTTCAGTAAATTCTTCGCTAGCTTTTATTAAATACAATTGAGAAAGACCAATATAGTAATCACTTGACTTCCAAAGGTTAGAAGCCTTTTCCATTTCTATTATTGACTCACTAATAACTCCTTGATTGTTAAAATTACTTATTGATTTTTGATAATGAATATCAGCCTTGTAGTAACTTATAAAATTATACAAAATTATTCCCCAAGCAATAAAAATAACAAAAAGAATAACTTTTGCAATAATCTGAGAAGGAAGTTCTATGATTCTTTCTTCACCTTTCTGTTGACTATCCCAAAGACCAAGAGCAAAAAATAGAAGAAAAAGAAACGCTATATCTATTCTGTAGAAAAAAATTAAAAGCAATAAACAAAAAATCATTGGAAAAAGCAAATCTAAAACATTAACCGAGGTATCATTTTTTTCTTTTTTAAATTTCAAAAAATATTTAAATCCTTGGTAATAAAAGAAAAAAATCAAAAACAATAGAGAAACAATTACTAATAATCCTCCGGTAACAAAAAATGTTAACAAGGGAATTGATCCCTCTTTAAAAATTAGAGAAGAATCTACCGTATTGAAACTTTTGTCCTTATATAATAAAAATTGATAAGAATAGGTTGATGGTCCAGAACCAACTAAAAAATTCTTAACACTTTCCCCCATGCTTCTTTGTATCACACTTAAACTAGACTCATAAGAAAGCCTCGATTCACTAATTTTATTCCCAAAAGGACTAGGTAAAAAAAATAATGACAAGAAAATAATAAGCAAAGACAAGGAAAGAATTGCCTTTTTTCTTTTAAATATAAAATTGCTTTCAATCATGCTTCTCCAAAAAACAAAAAATGTTCCTATTGATACAAAAAACCATGACAATTTAAAATCAATCATGATTAAAGAAACAAAAAATAATACAAAAAAGATTCCCATTGAAGCTACTCTCGTAATACTATAGGATTTACCCTTTCTAAAATAATTGAGATTATTAAAAACAAAAGATATTAAAACAATAAAAGCTATTGAAATAATAACCGCTGGACCAGAAACACTATCGAATACGGTTAAGCTTATCCCTGTGAATCTTTTAATAAGATATAACAGCGATAAAATAGCTGAGCCAGCAACAAAGAATTCTAATATCTTTAAAACACCCCTTCTCTTGATACTGCTAGATAAATAAAAAATTATAAAGCAAGCTAACAATACAATAAAAGCATCAGCTTGAAATGGACGACCCCAAAAACTCAAAAATAAATTTTTAGAAAATATTAAAGACAATAGAAATGAAGATAATAAAAGAGCCATTAATCTCTGCAATGGACTATCCCTTAAAACTATCTTTTTCAAGAAAAATATATCTAGTAATTGGAAAAGAAAAAAAACAAAAGCAAACACAAGAAGAAAAGCTTTTTCATTTAAAACTTGAGATACATTTGTTTGAGGAATAAAAAAGAAAGGAAAAATGAATACGAATACACAAAAAATGTTCTTTGATATTTTTTCGAAATTAATCATACTACTATTTTACACTACTTGCTGCATTCTGCCCAGCCACATACCCTGTACTCCAGCACATTTGTAAATTATATCCTCCACAGGGACCATCAAGATTAATTGCTTCGCCAGCAAAATACAAATTACTAATTAATTTAGATCTCATTGTTTTTGAATCTATCACTTTCAAAGAAATACCGCCGTGGGTTGCCATCGCTTTATCGAATCCTAAAAGACCAAGAACATTTACTTCAATCTTTTTCATAAATTTAACCATTCTTAATCTTTCTTCTTTCGAAATATCATTACCTTTTCTTTCAAAAGGAATACTGCTGAAGTTAAGAATAAAATCAACTAATTTCTCTGGGAAAAAATCATTTAAGCATTTTGAAATATGTTTCTTCCTGTTATTATTAAAAATAGATAACATAAATTTATCCAATTGCTCAATATTTTTTTCAGGGAATAAATCAATTACCATCTTCACCTTACCTTTCTCTAATAAATCACCGACTATTCTACTCATATCCAAAATTAATGGCCCACTGAATCCAAAATGAGTAAATAGTATCTCTCCCTTACCTTCACTTTTAATTTTTTGATTGCAAAAAAATGAAACATTAACTCCTTCTAAAGATACGCCTTGAAGACTTTTTGTCCATTGCTCTTTAGTCTCAATCGGAGTTAGAGCTGGCTTTGTGTCTATAATATCATGACCCAATCTCTTCGCCCATATAAAACTATCTCCCGACGAACCGGTATTAGGATAAGATTTTCCTCCCGAAGCAATAATAAATTGATCAGCTTCAACCTCTTTACCGTTTAATAAAGTAATTGAAGAAATTAATTTACCTTTCTTTTTAATATCAGCAACCTCAGAAGAAAACAAAATATCAACTTTGTATTTTTTCAATAAAGCTATTAAAACACTCAAAACATCCTTTGCTTTTTCTGAAACAGGAAATATCTTTCCTTTCTCGCTCTTCAATTCTATCCCATTATTTTCAAAAAAATCCATTGTTTCTTTTGTTCCAAAAATTGAAAAAGGTGACAAGAGAAAATCTCCTTCTTTGCCAAATTTACTACAAAATTCTCGAATAGTTTTTTCAAGATGAGTTAAATTGCATCTTCCCCCTCCGGTTAGTAAAAGCTTAATGCCAAGTTTATCATTCTTTTCAATCAAAACAACCCTTGCGCCTAATTGCCCAGCTCTAATTGCAGCAATGATTCCCGCAGGCCCACCACCAATAATTGCGACATCATATTTTTTATCTTTTTTCTCCATATTATTTTCCACTCTTAATTTCAATAACATCTCCGTCGTTAACAACATATTCTTTTCCTTCAGTTCTAATTGCCCCCTTATCTCTCGCAGCAGCAAATCCACCAAGCTCTATTAACTTTTCCCAATTAATTACTTCTGCTTTAATAAATGTTTCTTCAAAATCACTATGAATCGCTCCGCCTGCTTTAGGAGCCTTATCTCCTTTATGTATAGTCCAAGCTCTAGTTTCATCAGCCCCAGTTGTTAAAAAG
>Ga0265297_10005689_pt1 | contig 18738 bp, 22 predicted proteins | sample Munlanlwell13791_FD_192502 | JGI IMG/M metagenome (GOLD analysis project Ga0265297, IMG submission 192502) | Leachate microbial communities from a municipal landfill in Southern Ontario, Canada - Leachate well 137-91 | ecosystem: Engineered > Solid waste > Landfill > Unclassified | place...
AACTCTTGGCACTTTTCAATATGCTGGGGATTCTTGATGGGAGTATGCTCGTCGTCGCCCCAAAAAGCGCCATCCTTGGTGAGAAGAAAAGAACCGTATCCTCCCATGCCTGCAAATGCGGCAATCTCAACCATTCCGTTTTCGCGATCGTAGACAGGAAGCGAAATGATCCCGTTCAATATATGGGCTTTACTTACGTACTGGCATATCGAATCTTTTACATGATTTTCTTTTGTGTGGAACACCGCTTCGCGCGTGCGTTCATATAAATCCTTAAAAGAAGATTTTATATTTTGTTCTTTGAGCATAAAACCTCTCCTGAAAAAACGGGCAGAAATGAAAAAAATCTCTCTAAAATGGTTCGAGGATTATACCAAAAAAACAAGAGAAAAAGGATTCCAAAGTGCAGCGTAATTATTTTCAAAAAAGTAGAGTTCTTTGTGTTAAAACAAAGTGTTAATAAACATTTTGCTTAACTAACGGCCATTTCCGGCACGTTATCGGGAATGATCAGTCGGGCGTCCGTTGCCGCGACGACCTGATCGGTCGTTATGCCCGGCGCCGTTTCTTTAAGGACAAGTCCGCGAGAAGTCGGCTCGATGACGGCATAGTTTGTCACAATCAGATTAACGCGGCGCGTCGAGGTAATGGGCAGCGTACATTGCTTGACGACATTAGAAACTCCTTTGGCAGCGTGACTCATGGCGACGACGATGCGCTTGGCGCCTGTCATCAGATCCATGCTGCCGCCGATGCCGCAAACGGCCTTTCCCGGAGCGATCCAGTTAGCGAGCCGTCCCGCTTCGTCAACTTGCAGGCCGTTCATAACGGCCAGATCGAGGTGACCTCCGCGAATAAGGCCGAAGGAACCGGCGCTGTCGAGGCTGCATGCGCCGGGCAAAGCCCCAATGAACGTGCCGCCCGCATCAGTCAAATAGTCGTCCTGCAATCCCTTGCCGACGACCGCCGACATGCCGATGACGCCGTTTTCCGACTGGAAATACACTTCGATGCCGCTTGGCACGAAATGGGAAGCGAGCGTCGGCAGTCCCGATTCAAGATTGACCAGCTCGCCATTACGAAGCTCCTGCGCGACCCTTTTTGCGATCAGAACGTTATCTTCCATGGCTTCGTCTCCGTTCGATCATATAATCAACCAGCACATGGGGCGTCATGACGCCATCGGGAGGAATAACGCCGACGGGAACGATCTCGTTGGCTTCGGCTATCACGACGTCTCCCGCGTAAGCCATGATCGGATTGAGATTGCGCGACATCAGCGCGTAATCGAGATTGCCGCGAAAATCCACGCGATGAGCGCCAAGCAGGGCAAAATCCGCCCTGATCGGCATTTCCAGTATGTAATCCTTGTTGTTAATCTTCACGACGCTTTTATCCTCTGCGGCCATGGTGCCGACGCCCACGGGCGTAAGGACTCCGCCAAGGCCGTAACCTCCGGCGCGGATGCGTTCGGCCAGCGTGCCTTCGGGGCACAGCTCGACCCTCAATTCGCCCGAGGCCATCTGACGTTGCGTTTCCGGGTTGGCGCTGATGTTGCTCGCGATCAGAAAGTCAACGCACTTTGACTCGATCAAAAGAGCGATGCCGATGCCGGGCTTCGACGTATCGTTTGCAATAAGGGTCAGACGCTTTTTTTCCTGGCGTACGATCTCGTCAATGATGCGGCGCGGGCTTCCGACGGAAAGAAAACCTCCGACAAGCAGAGAAGCCCCATCCGGGATCATCTCGACGGCATGAACGACATCTATTGCTTTGGTCATTTTTGTACAGGAGGAAGGAAGACACCATTAGTGGTATCAAAAAGAAGAGAACACGTAAATACATACGTTTATGTATTTCGGGGGGTATAGGCCTTCCCAAAATCAGAACATTTTATCGATTTCGGCCTGCGTGGGAGCGCCGGAACTCCCGTGAACAATGGCATTGCCTTCTTCGACCATCGTGCGTAGCCGTGCCGCCGCCGTATGGGCAATATTGGCGAACACGTTTTCTTCCGCTGCGCTGATCAGTCGGCGGAGCGTAGAAGTCACTTCTTCCATGACAACCCGAATCGCCTGAACTTTCAGCTCGAAGGCTTCGCGCAGTTCGGGCGGAGAATAGGGATAGGCCTCGGCGGCCAGGCTCGCGAAATCAAGAGAGCTGGATTTAAAGTGATCGACATAACCGATAAAGCGCCATTGCTCGATGTCTTCGAGCAACTCAGGCGTATCCGGCAGCATATCCAGCATCATGATGACGGAATTGAACGAATTGAAATAGTCGGTAGACAACAACGAACGGTTGTCAATGTTCGTTCCCTCGACTTTCTTTCTGAATTCCTCGCGCTTGGCTTCTATTTCCGCGTCCGAAAGCGTCGGTTGAGCAGGGGCATCGGCGCAAGCCGAATCCAAAACGGGCGGCACAGAACCACCTTTTGCAGGGTCTGGAACGCTGGCTAAAGAAGTTCTATCCATTACATGATTCCATATTCTTGGCCCTCGAACGAATGATAGTAGCCGTCAGTTTCTAATGAAAGGTTACCAATACGTTCAACAGGGCGGTAAGACTTTACAACGACAAACAAAATTTGTAACTCTCGGCACACAGGAAGATGTAGCTCTATGCGCGCGAGCGATGCGTGATAGAAGGAAAGTACGGCAAAGAAGGCAACGTTGCGGTTTTAGCGAAGAAAGGGCATAAAGGCGAGCTTGTAACATCATAGGCACAAGAACTTTGCTTATAAAAGGCAAATACCCGCCAAACACACGAAAAAATGACGAAATTCATCACTTCCAATCGCCGGTTGCTTGCCTTTATTCACGATCTCCTTATGGCAGCGTTCGCCTTTTGGCTTGCGCTATATTTGCGTCTTAGCGGAGATTTGGCCGCTTTTCCGCTCATTCAGGCCCTTGCGGCATCTCTGATCTTTACGGCTACTTGCGGGATTGTTTTCTGGGTTCAGGGGCTTTACCGCAGCATTTGGGTCTTTGCCTCCTTACGCGATCTTATGGAGATTCTCCGCGCCTCGACCCTCGCCGTGGCGATTTTTCTGGCGTTGGCCTTTATTACTACGCGTCTTGAAGGCGTGCCGCGTTCGGTTCCCTTTATGGCATGGTTCATCATGCTGGCGGGACTTGGCGGATCGCGAATGCTTTTCCGCCTGCTTCGCGAAAGGCGTCTTGGCCTTATGTGGGAGCGTTCGGGCGGCGGGCGCGTCAACGTCCTTCTTATTGGCGCAGGCGACGAAGCCGATATTTTTCTTCGCGCCGTCAGCGCCAATCCGCAAGCGCCTTATAATGTCGTCGGTATTATCGGCGAAAACGATAAACGCGTCGGACGCACGATACAGGGCATAACCGTCCTCGGCACGGTCAATGAATTGCACGGAATAATCGCGAATTTACGTCAACATGGGCGCACGCCGTCCCGCCTTGTCCTGACGCGAGCCGTTTCCCGTTTTAACAGCAGCCTTGTAACGCAGCTTTTAGAAAATGCGAACGCGTTAGGCCTTAGCCTGTCGCGGCTTCCGGCTCTGACCGACGTGCGCAGCGATGTCGGCGTGACACCCGCGATGCATGACCATCCGTTGGCTCTTGAAGATTTATTGGGGCGTCCTGAAACAAAACTGAACCGCAGCGACATCCGCGCGCTTATTCACGGCAAACGAGTCCTTGTCACAGGAGCAGGCGGAACGATCGGCTCCGAACTTGTCCGGCAAATAGCGGCATTAAGCCCCGCGCATCTTATTCTTGTCGAATTCAGCGAATTCAACCTCTACCGCATAGACATGGAAACGCGCGAAACGTTCCCGCATCAATCGTTATGCTCGCTGATCGGCGATGTGCGCGATAAAACGCGCATCAGCCAGATTTTTACGGAAGAAAAACCCGATCTGGTTTTCCATGCCGCAGCCATCAAACATGTGCCGATAGCCGAAGAAAACATCCGCGAAACGATTCTGACCAACGTCATCGGCACGCGCACGGTGGCGGATTGTTGCCTGCAGTCCGGTTGCACGGCGATGGTCATTATTTCGACGGACAAAGCCGTTCGCCCCTCAAGCGTTATGGGAGCCACCAAACGGCTTGCCGAAATGTATTGTCAGGCGCTCGATCTGTCCTCGACGACGACGCGATTTGTGACCGTGCGCTTCGGCAATGTCCTTGGATCGACGGGATCGGTCGTTCCGCGCTTTAAAGAACAGTTGGCCAAAGGCGGGCCGCTGACCGTCACGCATCCGGATATTACGCGCTATTTTATGACGGTGCGCGAGGCTGTTGAGCTCGTCTTGCAGGCGTCGTCCTTGGGCGCGCGCCCGAACGATCAACATGGCAAGGTGCTCGTCCTTGATATGGGCGAGCCGGTCAAGATTGCCGACCTCGCGCGACAGATCATCCGGCTTGCCGGTCTTAAACCCGACGAAGATATAAAAATTGTCTATTCCGGCCTTCGCCCCGGCGAAAAGCTGTACGAAGAGTTATTTGCCGATTCCGAAGAACTGATGCCGTCGGCTGCCGATGGCGTTAAAGTCGGCAAAGCCGCGACGGTCGAGCTGGATGTTTTGGAAGAACAACTCAACGACTATGCAACGAGCCTTCGCGCGGGTTTAAGCGAAGAGTTGTCCGTCGCCAAGCTGTCCGAGCTTGTGCCTGAATTCAAGCGCGCAGCCAATAAACCTTGAATGGTCTCATCATAAACCGGCAGCGGTCAGAGGACGTTATCCGATGGATGAAAGCGACATTACCTTTGTGCCCGTGACCGAAGCGGATTTCGACGACTTCAGGCGGCTTCGAAAATCGGTGATGCGCGAGCATCACGATAGACATGAGTTGCCTTGGGATGAACGAGAACAGGATCAACGCCAGCGCATGCTTTTCGATCAAGAGGGACTCCGTGCCATTAAGTATAAAGGTTCACGCGTTGGTTATGTCGGCGCAAGATACGATCCGCAAAAGGATCAGGTTGAATTGGGGCGGTTCTGCATTGCCTCGGCGTATCAGGGAAAGGGCATCGGCGGCGCAACGATGAGGAAGCTTTTTGCAGAATCGGCGTGGCAAGGGAAAACCTGGTTTCTTGAAGTCCTTTTAAAGAATCCGGTCGCGCGTCTTTATGAGCGTCTGGGCTTTGTTCGAACGGGCGATGACGGCTTGCTTGCCTACTACGAAAGACGTCCCGAAACGGGCAATCCTTAAAACAGCATCTAGCTCAGGACGCCACGGCTTTTTCGGCGTCATTCTTGCTTGTGATTTCATTGATGTCCGCCTCAAGTTTATCCCACAGAGGCGTTTGAGCCGTAAACTCGGCGCAATTGAACTTTGCGACGGCTTCCAGATTTTGCGTTGCGTCCCACAGCCGTTGTTGACGTTTTGCGCTGTTGCCTCGCGTCATAACCGTTACCAGCATGTCTGTGTATTTTTTGTAGCCCAGCTGTTCCGTAAAGGGCGACAGACGCTCAATCCACAGGTTTATATCGTCGCAAAGAGGTCTCGTTTCTCCCTGATTGTCAATGACAAGCTGTGCATCGAGGCCGTAACGCATAGCTCTCCATTTGTTTTCCCGCAGACGCCAGGCATTCGGGCGCGGCATTTCGTCGAGCCAGCTTTGATGTTCCTGAAACCAAAGAGCAAGAAGATGGACAAAGGCGGTAATGGCCATGCCCTCGTCAAGAGTCGCCGGTTGATCGCAGACTCTGATTTCCAGTGTTCCAAAATTGGGGCTTGGGCGAATGTCCCACCACAAGTCCTTAAGTTTTTGGATAGAGCCTGCCCGGAACAAAGCATGGCATAAGCGGACGTAATCCTGCCAGCCATTAAAATAGTAGGGAACGCCGGCAATAGGCATTGATTCCGCGATAGAAGGACGTATGGAGGCAAGCCCGGTATAGATGCCGTCTTCAAAAGGCGAACTGGCGCTCAAGGCGATAAGGTGGGGAAGAAAATGCATAAAAAAATTGTTGTAGCGAACGCATTGTTCTGCATCTTTCATGCCCAGATGAATATGCATGCCCAACGCGTCGAAGCGTGAGTTAAAAATTTTTCTTTCGTCAGCCAGGCGATTCATTCGCTTGTTTTGCATGCACTGTGAATCGGCGGTTTTGATCGTAGGCGGGCGCGCGGTGCCGGTTGTAAGCAGGTTCCGTTTTTCGCAGATAGAGAAAAGCTTCGTAAATTCCTCCCTTAGCTGCTTTTCAACTTCTTGGGTCGCATGCCCTATGGTTGAAGTTACCTCCACCATGTGCTGCGCGCCTTCTTCTTTAATTTGAGAAGACCCAATCCCCGCAATGATGTCTGGCCCCACGTGGGCAGGCTGTAATGTCTCTGCATCCAACAGAGCCAACTCGAATTCGACGCCCAAGGTCAACGGTTCGCTGACGGCAAAAACAAGCTGCTTGTCGATTTCTTTATAGAGAGCTTGCTCAGCGGAGGCGCGTTTCTTTCCCTCAAATACCTTTTGCAGCCACTTGATCATGCTGAACACCTTTCCAAGTATATTAAGAAATACGAACAGCCCTGATAATCGCACGTAAGAACGACGGGGCTTTTTTGTTGATCGTATACAACGTTAAGCCCTTCGAAAATTGTATCTTCAAAGGGCCGTTAAATTATTATAGACGGGTATAATATTTCTGTCCAATATGGATCGCATAAGAATGTGTTCAATAATTTCTCCGCATAAACCAATTGGGTAGGGGGGCAACATTATGAGGAACCTTTCGGGCGTCATAAAAGAAATAAAAATTTTTTCCGATAAATTGCTTTATCCAAACGCCACTAATTGGGACGAGATTCCGGATAACGGAAATTCCCTGTATCAATTTGACGTTCTTGCCGGAGGCAAACTGAGCTTCTTTCTTGTCGAAGCTTTGTCACATGAAGTTGCGACAGATTACATAACCAAAACCTTTTGCGCCGCAGACGGAACGTCTGAGGTCGTTATGATGAGGCCCCTTGGTCCGGATGAACTTGACAAAAAATTCCACGCCCATTTTATCTACGACAGAATTATCTGCCTGTCGCAAGACGGCAAAACCGGCGCTTCTTCGGTATGTCTAGACGTTCCAAACGCATCCCCGATAAACCAGTTCAGGAAATATTTGTTGAAACCGGCCGATATAACTGCTCGTGTCCTGAATCAGGGGCAGCCAGGCCCGGGCCAAGCCCCGGCGCCTGCTTCATAAGAAGCCTAATCGGCTTTCTTCAAAAGCGTCTCGCCGAACTTTTCCAAGGCCTCGCGGACTTCGTCGTTTGGTATCGCGGCGGCTTTTTCCTTTATGGCTTTTATCGCTTCCGGATCGGCCTGTTTCTCGATTTTGATTTCCGGCAAAGGCATAAAGGCGGCATCCAGAGCAATCCGCGCGAAAGCTTCATAGCCCAGATAGGCGTTGACGCGCTGGCGGATCAAGTCGGCCTTAAAGCTGAACTCCATCGCCAGCCCCTTGGGCAGGCGTATCGTTAACACGCCGTTTTTACGTTGAGGCTCATTAGGCTGGTATGGAAACGTTATCTTGACGGGCGTCGAAACCCGGGCATAGTCGGCGCCGACGATTTCCGTCCAATGGTCGAGCAAACTGGCATACAATCCCCAGTCCTTTCCGCCTAGATGGCGAGCGACTTTATCAACGGCATCGGCAAGGGCGCGGGGCATAAACATGAAGGAGAGTTTGGCGTTGAAACGCGAAAAAGTCAAAAAGCATTCAGAAGCCGAAGCTCTGCTGATCTGGTATGACCGTCATCGCCGCGTATTGCCGTGGCGCGCGGGCAGGGGAGAAAAGCCGGATCCCTACCGCGTCTGGCTTTCCGAAATAATGTTGCAGCAAACAACGGTCGTGACGGTCGGGCCCTATTTCATGAAATTCGTTGATCGTTGGCCGACGCTCGACAAACTGGCTTCGGCTAAATTGGACGATGTGCTGCGTATGTGGGCAGGGCTTGGTTATTACAGGCGCGCGCGTTTGCTGCATGAGTGCGCAAGAAAAGTGCGCGACGATTTTAAAGGAATATTTCCGAACGACGAAAAAACGCTGCAATCGTTACCCGGCTTCGGCCCCTATACGGCGGCGGCAGTCGCCACTATTGCCTTTGATAAAAAAGCCAACGTCGTTGACGGCAACGTCGAACGTGTCATGTCGCGTCTCTTTGTTATCGATACTCCTCTGCCGAAAGCTAAGCCTGAGTTGCGCGCCAGAGCAGCAACCCTGTTGCCCGAAAAGCGTTGCGGCGATTATGCGCAGGCTCTGATGGACTTGGGGGCCACGGTTTGTACGCCGCGCTCTCCCAAATGTTCTCTGTGCCCGTGGAACAAGATTTGTCAGGCAAAGGCCGAAGGCATTCAGGAAACATTGCCCCGCCGCATCAAGAAAAAAACAAAACCCGTCCGTCGTGCGGTAGCCTTTGTGCTCATGAACGAAAAAGGCGACGTTTTTTTGCGCCGCCGTCCGTCAAAGGGACTGTTGGCCAAAATGATGGAAGTCCCCAGCAGCCCTTGGAAAGAAGGCGCCATGCCGACGCTTGCCGACGCTCGTTGTTTCGCGCCAGTCGCGGGTCAATGGAAACCTTGCGGCGTCGTCAGACACGTATTTACTCATTTCACGCTTGAAATTGCCGTCATGACGGCGACTGCGAAAAAGAAAATCCGTGGACATTGGGTGCCCCGGGAGAAATTAAAAAACGAAGCGCTTCCCAGTCTTATGAGAAAAATTATCGGTCACGCTCCAAAAACGTCGCATAGTTAACTATATTTCCGGACGATTTTTTCCCGAAGCCCGTCAAAATGAGTTATAATGCCGTTTTATTGCGGAGATATTCTTATTCAGATGAGCTCTTATGAGATTCCGGATTTATGTCGAGCGGGCGGTAAACGAGCGCTCGAAAAACCTCCCGAGGAGATAGCCGCCGAGCAGGCAAAAAAACGCCAGATTCTCGACGACTTCGCGCGTGCCGCGCTTCCGATAGTCAAAGGGCTTGAAGAGTTGATGGTGGAGCCGGGATCTGATTTCAACATCATCCTTGATTTCGTTGAGGATAAATACGTTGTTAGTGTGAACAGCGCCAAAAAGGATATTGGTTTCAGGATACGTTTTTTTGCCGAAGGAAAAGTGGAAATTTGCAGGAGGATCGGCAGCCCCGAAACAAGCCTGTTGTTCTCCGACACCTCGATATATAGCGAGACGTGTCCTTGCCCCCCTCAGGAAAGGGATTTGAAAAAGATTCAAGCAGTTATGTCGGCTCAGCTTGAAGAATACGGGTTTTGCAGCTCTCCCGCCGCCTGATTTTAGGAAAAAATTCATATAATCGTCCTACACCCAAGAAACGGTCTTTTGGGCGGCTTCCATGTTTTTTCGCATCGTCCTTTTTGTTTTCCTTATGTGCGCCTCCCCTGCGCGGAGCTTTGGCGCAGAGGGATATGCCGACATATCGTGGCTTAATTTAATAAACACGATGGTGCGATTTAACGCGATCAATATGTCCGATGACGTGATGATTGACGAATACGCCCTTATCTCCGAATGCGACCTGTATAAAAGCTTTTATGCCAACGAGTTTAAATGGAACCAGGTGCGAGGCGCCCTTCGGGAATCCCTCAAGATGAATACGCAAACCTATCCGACAAAATATCATTATGACTCGACGTTGGAGCTGGAGCGTTACAATTTCCGGAACATGAATTTCCGTTTTTCCGAAAAGACCCCGTTGCGCAATATCAACTCCCTCGTCATCTATTCGGTTGAGGGAACATCATGCCCTGCGGCCGAAGTCCTTCACATGCCGCGTTCCTTCCGCACTATTCTAACGGTGCCCCTGACGCTTGAAGGTCTGCCGCTGTCCGAAGACGATGCCGAAGCGCTTCTTGCGCGGATGCGAAAAAACAACAACGCCAACCGCGTTATATACGTGCGCTATAATCTCCGCATAATTTATGTCCAGCCTATGAAGATAAATGCGGAAAGAAAACGGGAAGACGAACCTTTGTATGTGCAAACGGGGAAAGTCGCCTCAAAAGACGTAAGGTTCGACACCTATCTGGATTCGATAGAGTTCTTCGAAGACCCGCAGAGAACGAAATTGATATATACCTACGGCCTTAATGGCTTGTAGCTTCGGCGCGCACGCGCTGACGCAGAATATCGATGGAAACCAGATTTCCCCGTCCGTCGGCGTCAAAGCACCAGAAAGTCCATCCGTTACATGCGGGAAGTCCCTGTACAAGAGCGCCGACCTTATGGATCGAACCCGTAATGTTATCGCCGGCCTTTGTGACTTGCAGCGTCGCGTCGGCCTTGACCTTGGCCTTGTGGCGCTGCCGTTCGTCGAACAGATACTGACCGGGGCGCAAAAGTCCGCGCTCCAGAATGATGCCGAAGGGAATGCGCGGCTCTTCGCGCTTGGAAAAGGTCGTCAAAACGTTGGCGTCCGTGGCGGCGGGGGTTTCGGCAATGCGTCGTTCGGCGTGCTTGGCGTACGTCTTGTCGCGGTCAATACCGATAAAATGCCGCCCCAAAAGCTTCGCGGCCGCGCCCGTCGTGCCGGAACCGAAAAACGGATCGAGAATAATATCGCCCGGCTTTGTCGAGGACATGATAACGCGGTAAAGCAGGGGCAAAGGTTTTTGCGTCGGATGAACCTTTTCTCCGGTTTCGGTGCGCAGGCGTTCGTTGCCGCTGCAGATCGGCAGATGCCAGTCGCTGCGCATCTGCTTTTCTTCGTTCATATTCTTCATGGCCTCATAATTGAAGCAGGGCTTCGCGTCCTTCGACTTGGACGCCCAGATCAGGGTTTCGTGCGCGTTGGTAAAGCGCTTGCCCCTGAAATTCGGCATCGGATTGTTTTTGCACCAGACGATGTCGTTCAAGATCCAGAACCCAAGGTTCTGCAAAATAGACCCGACGCGGAAAATATTGTGATAGCTGCCGATGACCCATAAACAACCATCGGGTTTAAGAATGCGCTTGGCGGCTTTCAGCCACTCGGTCGTAAAAGCGTCATACGCGGCAAAGTCGGCGAATTTGTCCCAATCGTCGTCAACGGCGTCAACCTGCGAATGATCGGGACGCAACAGATCGCCGCCCAATTGCAAATTATACGGAGGATCGGCAAAAACGGCGTCAACCGAGGCTTCGGGAAGCTCGTTCATGATGCGAATGCTGTCGCCGATCAGGATGCGATCCAGAGGCAAAACAGAGACATCGGCAGTGCGTGCCGGTTTTTTGGCGGCTTTAGGCATGGCAGGCAGCATCGTAGACAGAAATTAATATCTGGTAAAGAGTCTGTTGAATCATTTGGTTAAGTTAAGATAATGGCGTCATCCCCACGAAGGCGGGGAGCCCATTTGGTTTCTTTCTTTTCCCCTTAATTCCTCTTCGCCTCCCTGACGGGCGCAAAAGAAGCCCGATGATGCACGGTCACACCGTGAAGCTTTAAGGCGCTGATGTGCTCGCTCGTCCCGTATCCGGCATTGCGATCCCATCCATAATGCGGATGTTCCTCTGCCAGATTTTTCATCAGGTCGTCGCGGTAGACTTTGGCGATGATGGACGCCGCCGCGATCGAAAGCGACAAATCGTCGCCCTTGACGACGGGAAAAGCGTCGCAAGGCAGTTTGGGCACGCGATTGCCGTCAATGAGGGCGACATCAATTTTTGTGTCCAAAGAGGCGACAGCCCGTTCCATCGCCAGCATCGTTGCCCAAAGAATGTTCAACCGGTCAATTTCCTCGACGCTTGCCTCGGCAATGGCATAGAGGCAGCTCTCCTTCAAAGGCTCGCACAATTTTTCGCGCGCCGTTGCCGTCATCTTCTTGCTGTCGCGTATTTTGAAACTCAAGCTTTCGGGAAAATCCGACGGCAAGACGACGGCTGCCGCAACGACCGGGCCCGCCAAAGGGCCCCGACCGACTTCGTCAACGCCGCAAATAATTTTGCCGTCAAGGCGGCCGTGTCGAATCTCATAGTCGAAGTCTGGCATTAAAATGACATCCAAGTGTAACTAAGGGGCAACAACCTAACCAATATAGCAAAAAGCCCTAAATTTCATAAGGCTGAATGGTAAAAAAAAGAGTTGTAAGTATTTCGGCACATGGATTAAGATTGAGGCATTGCGAAGGACCCGTGTGAAGAAAGTGTCGCGCGGAGGTCGCACGAAAGATAAGCGCTCTTGCGAATAAAAAAAATGTTAAGGCAAGAAGGCATAGAAATTAAACGTAAAAACAACAGGAACGGTCATTAAAATGAGACAAGGTCCTAACGGCAGGCGTCCTCGCGGCCGCCATCATGGTGGTGGAAGCAACGGTGGAGGAAACAACGGCGGGGGGAATTCTATGGGCAATCGCCCGCGTTCCGCCGCTTCATTAAGGCACCAGTCGTTTGACAGCAATTGCGGCGATTTGCGCGTGCGCGGCAATGCCTGGCAAGTTTATGAAAAGTATCAGGCTTTGGCGCGCGATGCGTCTTCGGGCGGCGACCGCGTCGCTGCCGAAAACTATCTGCAGCATGCCGAACACTATTTCCGCATCATCGAAGCCATAGATGAAGCGACGGCAGCCGAGCAGCGCGCGCACGGGGGAGACCCGGCAGCAGCTTCGCCCTTCGGGCAGCAGCCCGAAATTCCCGCGAATTATTACACGCAAGGAAGCGTTGCGCCTCCTCCCGGCGGAACGGCTCAACCGGCGGCGCAGCCGCAAGCCGAAGCGACCGTCCAGCAGCGCAATCCGCCGCCGCAGCAATCGAGCCCTTTCTTCACTCAGGAGGAGATTGACGAGCAAAACGCCGGTCAGTCTCCGTTGGCTGCGGTTCGGTAAACCATGCCTCCTGAGAATGAAATTGCCGCATCCCTGTCATTTCTCAAAATGCACGGGCTTGGTAACGATTTCGTTGTTTTCGATGGCCGTACAGACGGCTTTACCCCGTCCGAAAAATTCCTGCGCGCCGTAGCCAACCGCAAACGCGGGGTAGGGTGCGACCAGATTATCGTCATGCATAAGCCGTCGTGCGCGGACGCGAACGTCCATATGGCAATATACAATATGGACGGAACCCGGGTTCAGGCCTGCGGCAACGCGACGCGGTGCATTGCCTCGCTGATGTTCAAGGAATTGGGGCGTAAGAACTGCGTTATCGAAACCGTCGCGGGACTGCTCAAAGCGACGCAAGAAGACTCCGGCCTGATCTCCGTTGATATGGGCGAACCGCGTTTCGACTGGAAAGACATTCCTCTCGCGCGAGAGGCGGATACGTTAACCGCACCTGTGGCTTCGGGCGGTCTTTTTGCGCCGTGTTGCGTCAACGTCGGGAATCCGCACGCCGTCTTTTTTGTGCCTAACGCCGAAGGCGTGGCTTTGGCCGAAGTCGGGCCCAATCTCGAAACCCATCCGATGTTTCCCCAGCGTTGCAATATCGAAGTTGCGCAAATCCTTGCGCCGGATCGCATCCGCATGAGGGTGTGGGAACGCGGTACGGGAATTACCGAAGCCTGCGGATCGGGAGCCTGCGCGACATTGGTCGCGGCAGTCCGCCGCAATCTGTCCCAGCGCCGCGCGACCATCGTTCTCGACGGCGGCGAGCTCGTCATCGAATGGCGCGACGACAATCACATCATGATGATCGGCCCGGCGTCTATGAGCTTCAGCGGCACCTTGGACAAAGCCTTCGCCTCGGCTTGATGCGAATGCCGACAAAATCAAAATCCCATCCTGAAGTCCTGACCTTCGGTTGCCGCCTCAATATCGCTGAATCCGAAATCATCCGGCGCGAAGCCGAAGAGGCGGGATTGCATGACGTCGTCATCGTCAACACCTGCGCCGTGACGGCAGAGGCCGAACGTCAGGCAGGGCAGGCCATTCGCCGCCTGAAACGTGAAAAACCTGACGTCAAAATCATCGTGACGGGCTGCTCTTCGCAGATAGACCCGCAAAAATACGCTTCGATGGCCGAAGTCGCCGCCGTCATCAACAACGACCAAAAAACCCAGCCGGAAAGCTATGATAAACTCGCAGGACACTCATCTTCTATTTCCTCCCCCTCGCGGGGAGGGTTAGGGAGGGGGGAGCTCCGCAATATAAGCGATAGTAGTCACATCCCTTCCCTCTCCGCCATGCAGCGCGAATTTGTCGAAGTCCAAAACGGCTGCGACAATGCCTGCACCTTTTGCATTATCCCCTTCGGACGCGGAGCCTCGCGTTCCGTCTCTTTTGAAAACGTAGCCAAACAAGTCCGCGCCTACGTTGACCAAGGCTTCAACGAAATTGTCCTGACGGGTGTTGACATAGCCTCCTACGGGCGCGATTTGCCCGGTGTGCCGACCTTGGGCTTTATGACGCGGCATGTTTTGACGCACGTCCCCGATCTCCGCCGTCTGCGGCTGTCCTCTCTTGACCCCGCAGGCATGGACGAAGACTTGTGGGAGCTAATCGCCGAAGAGCCTCGCCTGATGCCGCATCTTCACTTAAGCGTGCAATCGGGCGACGACATGATCTTAAAGCGCATGAAGCGCCGCCACTCCAACGCGGATGTTTTAAGCCTTGTCGAGCGTGCGCGCCGCCTTCGTCCCGACATCGTGTTCGGCGCGGACGTTATCGCCGGCTTTCCGACCGAAACCGACGCTATGTTCCAAAACACGTATAATCTTGTCAAAGAATGCGGCCTGACATGGCTGCACGTATTCCAGTATTCAGCGCGTAAAGGCACACCTGCAGCCCGAATGCCGCAGGTTCACGGCAGCGTTCGCAAAGAAAGAGCCGACCTCCTACGCGCTTATGGCGAAGAAGCGTCTGCGCGGTATTACAAATCGTTGCTCGGCACGACGACGTCCGTGCTGGTCGAAAACCACGGCATCGGTTGCACGCCGCAGTTTGCGAAGCTGAAGTTGAAGGGGGAGGCTCATATCGGAGATATTGTTGACGCGCGGTGCGTTAAAATGGAAAATGACATGGTCGTTGCCGAGGTAATCAAAACGTTATGACGGATAATCGAGAAAATTCGGGTTGGTTTTCACGGCTGCGCTCCGAGCTTCGTTGCAGCTCGACAAAGCTTGCCGACGGCATATCGAGCCTCGTGACTAAGGGCAAGCTGGATGCCGACAGGCTTCAGGAACTTGAAGAGCTGCTTATCTGCGCCGACCTTGGGCCTGAGACCGCAGCGCGCCTTGTCGCGAAATTCGGAAAAACGCGTTTTGGCAAAGATGTCGCCGACAGCGAGGTCAAGCAGGCCCTGGCCTCCGAGATCGAAGAAATTCTCAGACCCGTGGCGCGTCCTCTGGAAATTGACTTATCGCATAAGCCGTTTGTAATTCTCGTCGTTGGCGTCAACGGCACGGGAAAAACGACGACCATCGGCAAATTCGCGCAAACCTATGTCGAGGACGGGATGAAAGTCACGCTCGCGGCCGGAGACACCTTCCGCGCGGCGGCGATCAGCCAGTTGCAGATTTGGGGCGAACGTGTCGGAGCGCCGGTCATTGCGGGCGAGCAGGGCGGTGATGCGGCGGCGCTTGCCTATCGCGCGCTCGAAGAAGCCCGCAAAAACGGCAGCGACATTTTGCTGATTGACACGGCAGGCCGCCTTCACAACAAAAACGATCTTATGCAAGAACTTGCCAAAGTCGTTCGCGTGATCAAAAAGCTCGATGCGTCGGCGCCGCACGCGACGATATTGACGCTCGATGCCACAACCGGTCAGAACGCCCACGCGCAAGTCGAAGCTTTCAAGGAAATGACAAACGTGACGGGTCTTGTGGTCACGAAACTGGACGGCTCCGCCAAAGGAGGCGTGCTCGTTGCGCTCGCGGATAAATTCAAGCTTCCCTTATATGCGATTGGTATCGGCGAGCAAGCAGATGACTTGCAGCCGTTTTTAGCCGAGGATTTTGCTAAAGCTTTAGTTGGGTTTTAACGCCGGCACCCGTTGTTTGCGTAAAACCCGTTCCCCGTCGCTGCTGCTCGCTTACTGCATCCAGCAATTCTTTTGGCGCATCTTTCGCAAACGCCTCGCGCGTATGATAAACTTTAATGATCCTGTTTCCGACATGTGTGGCAGACGTATTGTCCGGGTTATAACATTTTTCAATGGGAACAAATCCTTCCGCAGGTTCTCTTTGAGCCCCGCCGGAGCAAACGATTTTTGCCGTGGATTTGTTTATGACGGCAACCCAAAGTTCGCGCCCTGCGGATAAATCGATTTCGTGGCCGAATTTTTTGAACGTTGAAAGGTTGTCTCTATCAATGCTGCCTAGACGCAGAGTGTTATACATATGCCCGGTTCCCAGATAGTGCTTTTCAAGATGGCGCATGGCTTTAGGAGGAACGAACAGGCACAAGCTTTGTTCGTAAGGTTTGCCGCTCACCGATTTGAAACGGAGGGTCTTGTTCGTAGTAGGATCGAAGGCATAAAAGCTGCCGTTTTCGGTTTGAAATCCGCAGGCCATGATAAATTCGCCTCATTTATACAATTCGCGATAATGAGCCATTTTATATCACGGAAAGCTAAAGAAAGGCTTGATTGGCCAAGAGCCCGAAAAATCAAAGCTTTTTTAATGAAAAAGCGCAAAAATGAGGTACGGAATTGTTGCGAAAGAGTTAAATACCTGATAACACAGCCCCCTTCCGCGTGTGACCTCGTAGCTCAGCTGGTAGAGCATCTGACTTTTAATCAGGGGGTCGCGGGTTCAAATCCCGCCGAGGTCACCATGATAAAAAAGGGGGGCAAATGCCCCCCTTTTTTGTCATGGCCATATCTGGACGGGGTTGAATCCGCGAAGAAGCGGGTTCACCAAACAGTCCAGTGGACTGTTTGGCGCGAGCCACGCCGTAGTGAAACGAAGGCGGGCGAGGTCGAGCAAAGCGAGACCAAAAACATGCCCAGAGCATGTTTTTGCAATTCCCGCCATTTCAATATTTCTATAATTTTTACCGAGGTCACCAATAAGGGAATAGGGGCAAAAGCCCCCCTTTTTTATCATGGTCATGTCCGGACTGATTTGTTCCCGCGCAAAAACGGGTTCATCGTCTTCCCGTTTATATCGTTAATATATTATCTTCAATTGCGCCTAAAATTGAGAAATTTTTAATGTGCGCTGCACAATGTGTAGGTGCGCCGCAAAAGCACACAATAAGCAGTTAATAATCAGGCACATGAGAAGCCCTATAGAAACAGGGGTTTTCTGCGTGTCCATTAACGGAATGAACACGACGATATGTTATACTCAATACTAAGATAATTGCAGAACAACTTTTAGGAAATTGCGGAACGCCTTTTCAGAAAAGTTTTTTTTAACGAACCGGGAAGAAGAAAATGCCCGCAGCAGGTATCACGGTTCTGGTTGTAGATGATCAGTTTACGATGCGAAAAATACTTCGCGAGATTCTTCGTAAAATTGGCATCACCCAGGTTGAAGAAGCGGAAAGCGCCAACAAGGCGCTGCATCGCTTGCTTGCGGATGACATCAGGCCGGATCTGATCATAAGCGACTTATATATGGAAGGCGGCGGCGGCATAGATTTGCTGAGGCGTATCAAGCTCGAGCCGACGCTCCGAGACATGAACGTTCCGGTTATACTTCTGACGGGTGAAACAAGCTTTTCTGTGCTGGAGCAGGCGCGTCAGGAAGGCATTTGCTGCGTTCTCACCAAACCCTGTTCGTCTCAAGCCATCGCCAACGCCATATCGAAGGCCGTCGGCTTTTCGATTATGTAGGCCTCTTCTCCGTTATCTTACTCTCTCCGGTTTTCTGCACGTTCCGAACGCTGTCACGGGATTATCATAGATTTGATACTTCGCGATGCATTGGCGGCGCAAGGTTTCAACCTTGTCGTAACTGTACCAGGCGAAAGATACGACAACCGCTATAACGAAAATAATTTTGATTGCGAGAGAAAGAAGGGTTTCCTCTTTCTCCACAATGTCATCGTCTTCATATGTAATGGGCGCCCTGAACGGAAAATGAGGCCGGGTAATCTTCTTTCGCTGCTCGTCGTAATACTGCCGGAAATTGATTTTATACGGTTCGGGGGGAATAAGCTTGGCGTCGTCCTCCGGCAGAGTGGTCTTTTCACGGTGTAACAGATGCGGCTCCGGCGGCTTATTTCTGGCATCGAACATTTCATCCAGAAGCCCCATAGGCAAATCCGGATTCAATCTGTGCGGCTCCGGCGGTATGTGCCGAGGATCGTCTGCCGGCCAATCGGGTCTCTCATGGTGTAAAAGGTGCGGCTCAGGAGGCGTGTGCCGTTCATCCAGCGTTTCAGCAGGCTTCTTCGGTTGAGGAGGAAAGAAGCGGGAATAGATGACTTTAGGAGGCCTTTTGCCTGATTTATCGCGAGGAAACATAAAAATGCCCATTGTTTCCGATAAGCAAGGTCAAGGTGTGGTAGCGGCAATTCTTTGTCAAGGGCATGGCGTGAAGGCGCATACACGCCGAACCAACGGATGCCATCTCTGTGTGTGAATCCGCGCATACCATAAGCCGCAATAATAATCCGTTATTAACGACTGAGTTTGAAAATGATTTTTAATGTGGGCGTCGTCCGCGCGGGAACGCAAGAAGGCGAAGAGGAGAGACATGCATCTATCGGATATCAACGTGCTGATTGTGGACGATCAAACGACAATGCGTTCGATCATCCGCGATTTGCTGCGCAAGATCGGCCTCAGGAAAGTTGTGGACGCGGAAAACATCGCGATTGCCGAAGATGTCCTGCGCGCCGACGGCCAGCGCATGCCGAATTTGATCATCAGCGATTTGTATATGGACA
>Ga0265297_10005690_pt1 | contig 18737 bp, 15 predicted proteins | sample Munlanlwell13791_FD_192502 | JGI IMG/M metagenome (GOLD analysis project Ga0265297, IMG submission 192502) | Leachate microbial communities from a municipal landfill in Southern Ontario, Canada - Leachate well 137-91 | ecosystem: Engineered > Solid waste > Landfill > Unclassified | place...
GATTGGCCGCTATCAGCTTATCGTCGGTGTAATCGAAAATCTCGAGTTGAATCGCAATACTCGCCGCGTCTACAGTGGCCTCATATTCAGGCCAACCATATTCTTCAACGAGGGCTGCTCTCACTCTTTCCCGGATTTTCTCGAACTCGTCCATCTCAGATGTGATGTATCCATACAGCTTCTTAGCCATGGGTTTTCTCCCATACTAAACAGCTTCGAATAGAGAATTACATTATATCATGGAAGACCCATAAGAAATAAATATTAGCAAAAATACCAATTTATTAACAAAAAAATCTCTCTTAGACAAAATCTCACACCTTCTGGTGTCGTTTTGGATAAGAGAGATTTTTTAGGTGAGCCCGGCTGGAATTGAACCAGCGACGCGCAGCTTAAAAGGCTGCCGCTCTAACCCCTGAGCTACGGGCCCTAAAACTTCTGAATTGTATCACGAATGCTTGAGTGCGAGTATCCTTATTAGGCCAATCCAGCGAGTTCAATAAAGAACTCTTCAAGATCATTCATATTCATTACAAGACCCTCGCCAAGGTCGGCAGCTTGCTTTTCGAGATCAAAAATAGTCGCTCGATGATTCGGTTGGGAAAGCTCCGCTCGAACACCATCGACCTGGATTCTAAAAGTGTCCACATCAGCCGAAATTTTGGCAGCGAAATGTACACCACGTTCTTGAGATTGAGCTAGATTATGGAGATATCGGGAAACTCGCTGCAAAACCACATACTCCTGAACTTGATTACCAATACCACTGCGCACGGTTACTCCCGCTGCTGTTTGATCAGTCAGAATTCGGTGAATCGATCCAGAGATCTTACTGATTGGTTTGATGTCCAATAAAAGGGCTCTTGGCCACGTGTAGCCACGGTTGTTTTCACCAAAAAGTCCCTCATCAGGTTGAAGATCGGTCACAGAAACTTGAAATTGGCCCATAGTTTGTTCGAGGTTTCGTTTGATTTTTTGCAAACGAACCTCGATTTGTTCTTGAAAGCGTTGAAGCTCAGCATCAACTTTGTCAGGAGTTTCCCGAGCAGTTATTGCTGTCTGCGCAGCAACGAGAATATCCTGAATCTTTTGCCGATCAGTTGCCACTCGAAGTTGAGAACTAAATAATCCTTGTATTTCTTGTTTGGCAAAAGAGGAGAGATGTGTATTTGTTGCTACTCTTGTTTCAAACTCGCTTGCAATTTGGGCAAGCTCCGCAGAAGTAGGCAGTTCTTGGCCTTGAAGAATGAGAGTTCCAGGAAAAAGCTCAGTCGGCTCTTCGCGAGGAGCGCCAAGCGTAATCATATCGGAGTTTGAATCGTAAACTCCCGCTATTAGACCGGAATCTTTGCCACTCATCATATGTGAGTATTATACGCACTCGTTACATGAGCTGAAAAGAAAATAAAAATCGCCACTTTATAAGAACCAAATAAAACACGTATAATGATTTTTATGCCCGATGACCGCTCGCCGTTAGCTCATCTTTTACGCCCGCAAAATCTCGATGATATTGTTGGTCAAGAACACCTGGTTGGTCCAGGTAAGCCCCTCTCTCAACTCATTGAGCAACACCAAGTTTTTTCCATGGTTTTTTGGGGACCGCCAGGAGTAGGCAAGACAACCCTGGCTCGCATCCTAGCAAAAGAGAGTAATCGGGATTTTTTTGAACTTTCAGCCGTGGCTGCTTCGAAAGCTGATGTCAAAAATGTTTTGGATCAAGCCAGTTCACCCCAACGCGGATTAGGGCAAACCTACCGCGCTCCCGTTTTATTTTTGGACGAAATTCACCGTTTTAACAAGGCCCAACAAGATTTTCTGTTACCGGCTGTGGAAAAGGGCACCATTGTTCTCATTGGCGCCACTACCGAGAATCCTTCCTTCGAAGTGATCTCGCCTCTTTTATCCCGCCTACGCGTCTTTGTTTTGGAAGAACTCTCTTTGGAAAACCTGCGTGAGCTGGTCACCAAAGCGGCTCAATCCCTCAATACTGCTATCGATGAAAAAGCGACCGACGAAGCCATTCGCATGGCCAATGGTGATGCCCGCGCTGTTTTGACACTCCTAGACAACTGTTGGCAGACCTACGGCGAAGTGACACTCGATCATCTCAAAAACATCGGTGATCAATTTTTACGCTACGACAAACAGGGTGAGCAGCACTACGACACCATCAGTGCCCTCATCAAAAGTCTTCGGGCCAGTAATATTGATGCCGCCTTGTACTACTTGGCGCGACTGGTTCAAGGTGGAGAAGATCCCAAGTTTATTGCCCGCCGTTTGGTCATTTTTGCTAGTGAAGACGTGGGTCTTGCCCAACCGACCGCTTTAGTAGTGGCTAACGCCGTTTTCGAAGCGGTCACCAAAGTTGGCTATCCAGAAGCCCAGATTAACTTAGCCCACGGTGTGAGTTATTTGGCTCAAGCTCAAAAGAATCGTGACGCCTACAATGCCTACTTTGCCGCTCTCAAAGATGTCGAACAAACCGGTAATCTCCCGATCCCTAAAAATCTTCGTAATGCCCCAACCAAACTGATGAAAGAACTTGGGTATGGGGAAGGCTACGAAATGTATTCCGATAAAAGCTTGTTGCCTAAAAAATTAGGGAACAAAAAATACTTTTTTTCTACGAAGTGATCTCACATCTATTCAATCTGTTTACTAAAAAGAATCAGATTATGATAGAGTATCTGGGAAAAGTATGAATAAAGTAGACGCCATGTATTACCAAACCACAGCTCAGTCATTTTTTGACGGGAGTATTCCCTTTGACGACAAAAATCCTCACCATTTGTTGATTCGTGAGAAAGTAGAACTTGGAATTGAGGCTGACTTTTACTCTCGACGCTTTGTCAGCGTCTTTATGCAGTGGATTTGTAATTCTGAATCAAATAATCGCTAGCATACAGCAATCACCATCATCTTGATTCCAGAGGAAAAGCAGTATAGGATGGGCGCATGACGGTTACTCGAAAGTGGCCATTGTGGATTGTTCTTATCGCAAGTTCATTTCTGCTTTCCGCCTGCTACTCAACCCAATCAAATACTGCCCTGGAGTTTCCAGAAACGGCCAATGAGATTTCCCAAAATCCTCAACTCAATCAGGAAGCTGGCACGGTCTCCAATGATATCGACCTGGATGGTCAGCCGCAAAAACCAACCAATCAAGATCCTTTAACCGTTCAACAAAATATAAATACCCAGAAAGATGCACCTATGCCACAATCCAATCAAGAAAACACGCTTCCTCAAAGTATTCCTGAATTTCAAGTTCTTACTGCTAAGGCAGGCGTGGGCGCAACGGTCGAAAGTGGCAACACAGTCACCGCTCAGTATAAAGGTCAACTCTTGAACGGCAAGGTTTTTGATCAAGGCACTTTTAGTTTTGCTGTGGGTACAGGTCAAGTTATTGAAGGCTGGGATCAAGGCTTTATTGGCCTCCAAGAGGGTGGACAGTATCGTTTACTTATTCCCGCTGCTATGGCTTATGGAGAGAGAGGAGCAGGAGCTGCTATTCCTCCTAATGCCGACCTCGTTTTTGATGTGGAAGTCGTAAAAGTACAAAAGTAAGGAGGCCTATGGCTGCAATTGCATCAGTATTTGCGCGTCAGATTCTTGACTCGCGAGGTAACCCAACGGTTGAAGTTGATCTCACGTTGAAAGACGGTTCCTTTGGTCGAGCCGCTATTCCTTCTGGAGCCAGCACCGGTAGCCGCGAAGCTTTAGAGCTGCGCGATAACGGGAATGAATACTTAGGAAAGTCAGTCAATACGGCCGTTAAGAATGTAAATACCACTCTCAAAAAATTAGTGGTTGGCAATGAATACACCCAAGAATCGCTTGACCGTGCCATGATTGCGGCTGATGGAACAGAATTTAAGTCCAAGTTAGGTGCAAATGCTATTCTCGGTGTTTCCTTGGCTTTTGCCGTGGCTCAAGCCACCAGCAAGAAGCAACCAGTGTACCAGTACATTTCTGGCCTAATGGGCAATAAAAAGCCAACTATGCCTCGTCCCATGCTTAACATCATGAATGGTGGTGCTCACGCCGATTGGGCGACCGATATTCAGGAATACATGATCATGCCCATGGGCGATATTCCCTATGCTCTCAAGCTTAAAAAGTCAGTTGAGGTTTTCCAGCACTTAGGAAAAATCCTCAAGGCGAAAGGTTATTCCACCAATGTTGGTAATGAGGGCGGTTACGCTCCAGCTATTAAGAGTAATAACGAAGCATTTGAACTGATCTTAGAAGCGATTGCAAAAGCTGGTTACGCCATCGGAGAAGACAAAGACTTCTTGCTGGGTATCGATGCCGCCGCCTCTGAGTTCTACAAGGACGGCAAATATCATCTTAAACGTGATAACAGTGTAAAAACTTCCGATGAAATGATTGACTGGCTTGTTGAGCTCACCGAAAAATACCCACTCTATTCGTTAGAAGATCCTCTCGCCGAAAGTGATTGGGAAGGCTGGAAAAAACTAACCGCCAAACTTGGCAAGACCAAGCAGATCGTCGGTGATGATCTTTTAGTTACCAACACCAAGTTTATTGCTCGAGCCATCAAAGAGGGCAGTTGCAATGCCGTGCTCATGAAATTGAACCAAATTGGAACGCTCACCGAAACCTTGGAAGCGATCAAGATGACTCAAGCCCAAAAATGGAATGTCGTTCCTTCTCACCGTAGTGGTGAAACGGAAGATGTGTTCTTGGCCCATTTAGCGGTGGGAACCGGTGCTGGCCAAATTAAAACGGGTGCACCATCACGCACCGATCGAACTTCTAAATACAATGAACTCCTGCGTATCGCCGAGCAGGTAGAGAAATAAGGAGCAGTCATGGGAATTCTTGTTTTAACTCGCCACGGTGTCACGGAGTGGAACCAACAAAAACGCTTTACTGGCTTTACCGATGTTCCTTTGCCAGATCTCGGCATCGAACAAGCTCATAAAGTTGGCCAACAGCTTAAGAAATTGGGGCACACCGATTTTGATGCTGCTTATACCTCTTGGCTTCAACGCTCGATCGACACCCTGGAAATTTTACTCGAAGAGATTGGTCAATCCGATTTGGAATACACGCAACATCCCTTTTTGAATGAACGGCATTACGGAAAGTTGCAAGGATTGTTTCACGCAGAGATGAAAGAGCAGTATGGTGAAGAACAAGTCCAGCTTTGGCGCCGTGGCTATGCAATTCGACCACCTAATGGTGAATCGTTACGCGATGTTGTCGTCCGCACACAGTTTTACTTGAACGATGAAATTTTGCCCCTCGTCAAAAGTGGCAAAAAAGTACTTGTTTGCGCTCATGGTAACTCCAACCGCGCAATGGTCAAGCAGTTGGAAAACGTTTCTGACGATGAAATCGTCAAACGCGAGATTGCGTGGGATGAGCCCCTTATCTACGACATTTCAAAGGATGGGGAGGTCAAGCGACTCCTGTAAAAGCCGAAAATAAGGTATTTAAAAGGCCCGTCTCGAGTAGAGATGGGCCTTTTTTTGGTCTCTATATCCATCTTGTTGACAGTGCTATAAGTTAGCGGTACACTTACAAAAATCACGAAAGGAGTGTGGTATGCCATACTCAACGAGACGAAATGTAGGGGAAACAGGTGGACCTACGACTGAACAAAAAGCCACCGGAGCTGGTATCGATAAGGTTGCCACGCTCCTCCAATGTGCCATGGCTGGAAAACATGGTGCTCTCGGCCCAGTCGACGATGAAGACGTACAGAGATATTTAGAGAGCCAGAGAAAAAAGAATGCTCCAAGTGAATATCTCAATGTTGGAGACGAAAGCAATCCACTTACTCGCTAAAAATATAACATTTATAACGCTCGGGCGGCTAATAACCGCTCGAGCGTTTTTTGTTGGCCTAAGACTTCCATCGTTTGAAAAAGAGGCGGAGTGGCTTTTTCACCTGTCACGGCAACACGGACCATCATAAAAAATTGCGATTTTTTCCAATCACGTTCTTCTTGCAAGCTGCGGAGGGCGGCTTCGATCGTTTCAAATTTCCAATCACTCATTTTATCTAAAACCTCGAGACAATCCCTGAGTTGTTGTTGTACGAGTGGAGCATCTGCTTTTTTAAGTAGGAGTTCTTTATCAACCACAACATCTCGATAGAAAAAATGCGTGAGAGATTCAAAATCAGCTAAGGTAACCAAACGCTCTCGAATAAGTGGCAAAATGCTGTCCATCATCACCACTGGGAAATCAGCCGGAATAAAGGGAATCAATCTTTCTTTGAGAGTATCGGTACTGATAACTTCGCGAATATACTTCCCATTCATCCAATTGAGTTTTTCAATGTCAAAAACGGGTCCTGTTTTCTGCATGCGATCAAAAGTGAAGTCGTGGACAAACTCTTCCAATGAAATGATCTCTTTTTTATCGGGGTGAGACCAACCTAAAAGCATTAAAAAGTTGAGTAATGCTTCAGGTAAATAGCCTTTTTCCTGATAGGAAACAACGGAAACATCATTCTTGCGTTTGGAAAGCTTTGATTTATCCGGATTACGGAGTAAAGGCATGTGGGCAAACTCCGGAATTTCCCAACCGAACATGTTGTAGAGAATAATATGCTTGGGAGTAGAACTGATCCATTCCTCACCGCGCATCACGTGCGAAATTTTCATGAGGTGATCATCGACCACAACAGCGAGATGGTAGGTTGGATACCCATCCGATTTGAGGATGACTTGGTCATCAATCTGTTCGTGGGAAATGGTAACAGGACCACGAATCCGATCATTCCAAGTCGTTTCACCGGCGGGAACACGCATTCGAACCACATACGACTCACCTTGAGCGATCCTTTTTTTGGCTTCTTCAAGAGGGTAGTCACGATAACGACCATCATAGCGAGGTGGCTGACTGGCCTTCATCTGGGCTTCGCGCATCTCTTGAAGTTCAGCGGAAGTTGCAAAACAGTAGTAGGCTTTACCTTCATCGAGGAGTTGTTGAACGTATTGCTTGTAAATGTCTAAGCGCTCAGATTGACGGTAAGGCCCATAAGGACCGCCTTTTTCCACATCTTCATCGGGAGTAATACCTGCCCACTTGAGACAGTCAAGAACAACTTGCTCAGCACCCTCGACAAAGCGCGCGCGATCAGTATCCTCACTGCGAACAATAAATTGACCACCGTTTTGTTTGGCAAAAGCATAGTTGAAAAGAGCCATATCTAACGTACCCACATGGGCAATTCCGGTTGGAGAAGGGGCAATTCGGGTGCGAATAACGTCAAAACTCATAGATTCCTATTATGCCACGAATCTGAGGACTCAGAGAAATGAAGTTTGATGAGGATTGCTTATTCTTGGACTGCCTTGTATACCTGAGGATCGAGAGCAGGGACGAGGGCTTGAAAACCGTTATCACCTTCAAATACAAAAACAGGCTGATAATACGCTCCAGGGAGCGGTGGTTCATAGTAAGCGAGGTACACGTTGCGAACAACTGCAACATCAGTTCCTTTATTGGTAACATAACCATTACCAGCCAATAGCTGTTCCCAGGCTTGGCGAGCCGATTGGAGCGGATACGTCTCCGGTTTATCCCATAAAACTGGGTAGTAGGTAGAGTCAAAAGAAAGAATTCGCTCACCAGCATCACGACTGCCTGAAAAAACGATGCGCATTACTCCTTGTCCATATTTGTGAGTTACGCTTGGTAAATTGTTGGGAATAGTGCGATATAAATCCGCCTGAACAAAATCGGCCTCGCTAATGCTGGCAGCATCTTTCGTCTCGCCAGCTAAAGCTTTGAGATACTTAACTTTAGGAGAAGCAGTGGCCACATCGACTTGATACAGGTCCAAACTTCGTAACAGACTTCGCATTTCGCTGGCGGCTTGACGCTCATCGGGGATGAATTTTTTATCAAGGAGAGTGACCGATGAAGCCCAATCTGTTTGCATAGCAAAAGAGTTATTCACCACGTTCATTTCGAGAGTTGCTGGTAGGGGAGTCCGTTGACGCCAGCGATACATGGCAGTGGATACTTTTTCTGGTTCAAACAGAAATCCAAGAGCGGCGGCTCGCTCTTTGGCTCGATCCAAGGCTAAAAGATCAGGCTCATAACCAGGAACATAATAGACTGCCACTTGTGTTCCAAAAGCTGGTAAGCGTTGACCAACGGTTTCTAAAGTTAAAGTAGTTGGGCGCTCATCAGGTAATTGAGCGGGAAAAGAAGGTTGTGGCAAAGCCTTGAATCCCATAGTAGGTGGTGGCGGACCAGGAGGATTCAGAGAAAGGTACAGCTGTCGGCCAGTAGACCAAGTAAAACGAGCCACGATGTAAAAGACAAGAATCAGCACTCCATACTTGATGCCATTGCGACCATACTGCGCCATCGTGGACAAATCAAGTCGATCGTTATTGGAAGAAGCCATAAGTATTATCTTAGCGAACTTTTTTCTATCTGTAAGGACTGTTCTAACCAATTCAACAGATTGAGTGCATCCGTATAACGATCCTGACTTCCTAAAATGACCACGACAAGATCGAGATCTCGAGATTCAAGTTGAGAGGTGTCAACAGATTGCGGAATTTTCCAAGCGTTTTTATAACGAAAAACCAGGTTTTGTCCCGCCAAATCGGTTGTGCCTGTCTTAATACCCAAAAACTCCGGTCCACGATGGAGGAGATTGTTGGTGGTATATACCATATCTTTCCGCCCGGTCTGTCGCTCAGAAAGCGTAGCCAGTTGTTCGCTGACGGTTGATTCTAAAAATGGATTTTCTAAAAGCGTCATAGCAATTCGACCCAAGTCCGCCGCCGTAGAAAACTGATCATAATCATCGAGCCCAGTGGGATTCGTAAAATGGGAGTGAGACAAGTGCAAATCGATTGCTTTTTTATTCATGAGATCCACGAAATCCCCAGAGGGACTGCTGGCGTTTGCTAGGGCTTGACCAGCATCATTGGCACTAAACAAAAGCATGGCTTTGAAGAGATCTCGAACACTAAATTGGTCACTGGAGCGAAATTTGGCCCGGTTACCATCGACTGCAGAGGCTGATCCAATTTTGACCACACTATCTAAATCTAAATTTTCGAAGGCCACCAGGGCAGTCATCATCTTTACCAGTGAGGCTGGAGCGGTGGCCGTATCGGCGTGTAATGAATATAAAGTTTCTCGAGTATTTCGGTCATATACCCAAATTGCACCTGCCGTCACTTTTGGCTGAGCGGAAGGCGTAGCCAATCGATATTGTTTTTGAATGACAATGGGCTTTTCTGAAGTATCAAAAGAAATTTTTAGCGGGGCAGACAACGTCCCCGCAAATTGCAATAGCGCCCCAAAAAAACCAATCGAAAGAATCACAAACCACAAGATCAGTAGGACACGAAGCTGGGAGACTCGCTCAATCGCGGGCATATTTTGTATTGTGACATAGCCATCACAATGCGGCTACTATCTCCACGTCCACGCTTCCTGGCCGATAGGTAGAGACCTTGAGTTTAATAACCACTTGGGAAACATTATCTTGATTCAAGCCGTTTTTTTCGTACTGAAAGCAAATCGCTTTTAGGTACTTTTTGGTTTTCAAACTATGAATCTGAACTTGAGCATGATTCTTCATTTTTCCCACTGGCTGAATATCGGTCAGCTGGATTGACGAGAGTAAGAAACGTGGTTCGCGATTTCCGGCTCCGAAGGGCTCGAACTGCGCTAATGTTTTGACCGTTTCAAGGTTGAGTAATTTCCAGGTAAGTTCACCAATCACAAACTGAGTCGGCTCGAGATCTTCAGGCAGAATCAATAAGCTAGCCTGAGCACGTAGTCGTTGGAGCATTTCCGGAAATTTTTCTTGAGAAATAGAGAAACCTGCCGCTAATTTGTGTCCACCTAATGAGAGAAAAAGCTCAGCGGGGAGAGAGCGCAAAATATTGGTAATGTGCACCCCAGGGACACTGCGACAAGAAGCTTTATAGTTTTCGTTTTGATTAGAAATGACGATAGCTGGCTTAGAGTACTGTTCGACGAGTTTGGTCGCTAAGAGTCCAATAATACCTTCATGATAGGGACCAACGACGACAGTGATAGCATCCTCGGGTGTTGTCACCTCGTTGGCCTTCATTTCACTCACGGCCTCTTGAGTAACTTGTTGGCGTTGGGTGTTCACGGTATCAAGTTTGGTCATTAACTCTCGAGTTTTGTCGGGATTTCGAGTTACCAGAGCGCGTAAAGCATCGATGGCATTATAAAGACGACCAATCGCGTTGATCCGCGGAGCAAGCGCAAAGTGAATGGTGTTCATGTTCGTTTGAGAGAGATCCACTCCAGCAATTTCCGCTAAGACACGTAAACTGGGTCGCTCACCAGCTTGGAGAACTTTTAAGCCGTACGTAACTAGACTTCGGGTAACACCAACCAATGGAATCTGATCGGAAACCGTGCCTAAGGTGACGTAATCGAGCAGGGAAGGCGCGAAATCTGGAAGGAGTTCTTTCGCTAAAAACCAAGCAACTCCGGCACCAGAAAGTTGAGTCGTGTGAACAATAGAGTCAGCATTGGGTAAGTTCTCGCCGGGCTCGTGATGATCAGTCACGATCACATCGATTTTTTGCTCCTTCAACCAGTCAATCTCTTTGTGGGCAACAATACCGTTATCAACCGTAATGAGCAGATCAGGCTTTTGCTTGGCAAAGATTTCATCTAACGCCACTTGGGATAGACCATAACCGTGCTTTTCGCGATGAGGCAAAAAAGGCTGTGCGTTCACGCCCAAAGCAAATAATGTTTCCCAAAGAACAGCGGTCGATGTCACGCCATCACAGTCGTAATCGCCAAAAATGAGAATATTCTGTTTTTTTTCAATCGCTTGGAGAATACGTTTAACCGCTTTTTTCAGGACATTTTCATCAATGCCAGCCATTGCTGGGGTAAGGTCAGAAATGGCGACGGGATGCAAGAAATCTTGCCGGAATCCATCTGGAATACGCTCTAAAAGAAGGTCATTCAGTTGTTGTTGGGTAGAAATAATCTCGTCACTCTGTTTGCGAATTCTCACTCTCATACCCTATCACTCTCATGCTACGATTACCAGGTATGACGATCTCTTTACCCAAAGAAGTTGCTGTCGTGATTTCTATGATGCAACAAGCAAAATTTGAAATCTACATTGTGGGTGGTTCAGTACGAGATATTTTAGCCCACCGTCCCGTCAAAGATTGGGATTTCACGACCAGTGCTTTACCCGATCAAATTATGGCTGTTTTCCCAGAGGCATTTTATGAGAATACCTTTGGTACGGTTAGTGTGGCCGGAAAGCATCTGTATGCTCAACTGCAAGATGATCCCGAAAAATACGCTCCGGAAATGCAGAAAAGTGTGTATGAAATTACTACTTTTCGCAGCGAGGGGGCGTATACCGATCACCGACGACCAGATGAGGTCGTCTGGGGCGAAACTCTCGAACAAGATCTGCAGCGTCGTGATTTCACTCTGAATGCGATTGCTTTACAAATTACGCTTTCTTCAGACCAAATTGATCAACTACAGCATCATTTTTCTCTAGCTCTCGAAAATATTCACTGTGAGGGCAAGTTAATCGACCCCTACCAAGGCGAAAAAGATTTGCAACATGGCATTCTTCAGGCCGTTGGTGATCCTCAGCAGCGTTTTGAGGAAGATGCTTTGCGAATGCTCCGGGCCGTTCGTCTTTCCGCACAACTTAAACTTGCCATCGAACCGGAAACGCTCATGGCTATTCAGTTAAAGGCTGATCTCATCGCTCACGTCAGTTGGGAGCGCATTCGCGATGAAATCTTAAAGATCATCGTTACTGATCAGATTGAAGATGCCTTTTCGATCATGGCGACCACTGGTTTGTTGCACCATATTTTGCCTGAACTCTTAGATGCTCGAGGGATTGAACAACGTGGACACCATGAATATGACGTCTGGAATCATTTGCTGAGAGCTACCCAACTTTGCCCGAGTACTGATCCAGTGGTGAAGTTTGCCGCTCTTTTACATGATATTTCCAAGCCGCAAACTCAGTCACCTTTACCAGACAAAGAGGGCGAATTCTCGTTTTATAACCACGAAGTTATTGGTGCTCGCGTAGCGCGCGACATCGCTCGCCGCTTCCGCCTTCCTAAAGAGGATATCCAGCGCGTTTTTACGCTTGTTCGTTGGCACATGTTTTACTATCAAACCGATATGACTGATTCCGCTATCCGCCGTTTTATGCGTCGTGTGGGATTAGAAAATCTGGACGACATCATGGCCTTGCGTGAAGGTGACCGTCTGGGTAGTGGGAGCAAACGAACGAGTTGGCGTCTGGAAGAAATGAAGCAACGCATTCAGGATCAACTCCATCAACCCATGAAGGTGAGTGATCTGGCAATTGATGGTCACGATGTTATGGAAACACTGCAAATTCCACCTGGGAAGAAGATTGGCGAGATTCTAAATGTCTTGTTCGAGGAAGTTCTGGAAAATCCAGAGCTAAACGTACGTGAAACCCTGTTGGCGAAACTATCTGGCTTTGTTTCCAACGATTAGTTGCTAAACCTGAAAATGATCAACAAAAAAGCAAGCTTGGGGTTATGTTAGTTATCCTTTATACTTGCTGGTATGTTTGACAGTCTCCTGCGAATCTTTGACCAACAAGAAAGAACCCTCAAGCGCTATCGCCAGATTGTCGAGGTGATCAACGCGTTTGAACCAGATCTGAAAAAGCTTTCCGATTCTCAACTCAAAGACAAAACGAATCAGTTCAAGCAACAAATCAAAGACGGGGCCACTCTCGAGCAGATTCTGCCGGAAGCCTATGCTGTGGTGCGCGAAGCCTCGCGTCGCACTCTTGGGCTGCGTCATTTTGATGTTCAGCTCATGGCCGGTATTGCTTTCCACGAAGGCAAGGTGGCCGAGCAAAAAACGGGTGAGGGCAAAACGCTTTCTGCTACTTTGCCACTTTATCTCAACTCTCTCAGTGGCGAAGGTGCCCACTTAGTGACCGTGAATGACTACCTTTCTCAGGTTGGTACTGGCTGGATGGGCCCGATTTATCACGCTTTAGGTGTCAGTGTCGGCGTCATCACTCATGATGAAGCACACCTCTACGATCCCGAGTTTACCGGCGAACAACGCGGTGATGAGCGTCTCGAGCACTTCCGACCGGTCACCCGTAAAGAAGCGTATGCCGCTGATGTTACGTACGGCACCAATAATGAGTTTGGTTTTGACTATCTGCGTGACAACATGGCCCAACGACTGATTGATCAAGTCCAACGCAAACACAACTTTGCCATTGTCGATGAGGCTGACTCGATCATGATCGATGAGGCCAGAACGCCTCTCATTATTTCCGCCCCTGACGCCGAACCAACTGATAAGTATGTGCAATTTTCTCAACTCGTTAAAAGTTTGACCAAAGACACTGACTTCCAGGTAGATGAAAAAACAAAATCCGCCACGCTCACTGATCTCGGTGTGAAAAGGGTGGAGCGTGCTCTAGGCGTTTCCAATCTCTACGAAGAAAGTTTTGACATCATTCACCACATTGAACAGGCCTTACGCGCCAGTAAAGTGTATGCCCGTGACAAAGATTATGTTGTGCGCGAAAACGAAATTGTCATTGTTGACGAACATACTGGTCGTTTGATGTTTGGTCGCCGGTATTCCGATGGTCTTCACCAGGCAATTGAGGCAAAAGAAGGCGTGGTGGTGCAACAAGAATCACGAACTCTGGCCACTATTTCTCTCCAAAATTACTTCCGTTTGTACAAAAAATTGGCCGGTATGTCTGGAACTGCCGTAACCGAAGCAGAGGAACTTAACCAGATCTATGAAGTAGATGTGGTCGCTATTCCCACCAATAATGCCATTCAGCGTAAAGATCACCAAGACGTCATTTACAAAACCAATCGAGCTAAATACAGTGCGTTACTTCACGAAATTGAGGAAGTAGCCAAAACGGGACAACCCGTGCTTATTGGTACTCGTTCGATTGATCAAAACCAGATTTTGAGTCAATTACTCCGAAAAAACAAAATTGAACACCAAGTCCTGAACGCCAAAAATCACGAGCGTGAGGCTTTCATTATTGCCGAAGCCGGAAAGCCAGGCGCTATTACCGTTGCCACTAATATTGCTGGTCGTGGTGTGGACATTGTTTTAGGGGGCGCACAGCCCGAAAGACGCAGTTACGAAACAGATGAAACCTTCGCTCAGGCTCTACGAGAATGGCAAAAGGCCCACGACGCCGTCATTGCCAGTGGTGGTCTCCATATCGTTGGTACGGAACGCCACGAATCCCGCCGCATTGATAATCAGTTGCGTGGCCGAGCCGGTCGACAGGGTGACCCAGGTTCATCTCGCTTCTTTGTTTCTCTGGAAGATGAGATTATGCGCATTTTTGGTGGTGAGCAGATTGCCAGTCTCATGGATACTCTCAAAATTGATGAAAACATGCCCATTGAGCATCCACTCATTAATCGGGCGATTACTCAGGCCCAGATTAAGGTTGAGGGCTACTTCTTTGATCAGCGCCGCAACTTGGTGAACTATGACGACGTCCTCAATCGCCAACGCAACATCATTTATCAACGCCGTCAGCGTGTTTTGGAAGAAATGGAGCAGAGTGTTGAGCAAAAAGAGGATCATCGCTGGCGAGATCGCCTTGAAGATACCTACCACAAGCATTTTGAGGCCTTTGTGGGTGCTCGTAGTGAGAATGGTTTTACCGATACTGAGTTATCAAGCATCATGACCGAGTTAGCGGCCGTGATTCCTTTCGACACCCGCTCACTCGAGCAGATCAAAAAACAACTCACCACTCTGACACTCAACAGCGAAATGATGGATCTTTTTCACAAGATTTTCCAAGACATCTATAAACTGCGCGAAGACACACTTGGTGCTTCGGTCATGCGCGAGATCGAGCGTTATGTTTTCCTGAGCAGTATTGATGAGCAGTGGATGAATCACCTCGACGACATGACCAATCTCCGCGATGCCGTTTGGCTGCGTGGTGGCAAAGAGCAAGCCTTAGCTGAGTATAAAAAGGAAGGTTTTAACCTTTTTGAGTCCATGGTCAATCGCGTTGAGCTCGATGCCCTCCACAAGGTTTTCCGAATTCAGATTCAGCCTGTTCCCCAGACCCCTCAAGCCGATAACTTAACCATGTCTGGACCAGCAAAGTCACAAGGTGATGAAGCAGACCAAACAGCTGGCAAATCAAAATCTGGCAAAAAAAAGAAAACCGGTCAGAAGAGGAAAAAAGGGTCGTACCTTCGAAAATAATCCAAGAGTTACGTAGTCCTGGGGAAATCGGCCGTTATTGCGCTCCGAAAATATAGAGTTCTTCTTCAGCGCGGGTAACGGCGGTGTACAGCCACCGTCGCCACTGCTCATCATCCATGTGCTTGGATCGTTCCTCAATGACAATCGTTTTACGGGCTTGACTACCCTGAGCTTTATGTACCGTTAAGGCATAGCCGTAATCAAAGAGTTGACCAATTTCTCGCTGCTGCTGTCGAGTCACTTTTAATGTTGTAGGGTGTTGAAACTGTGCTGCCATCATTAAACCGCTATAGATGACATTTCCCAGTTCATCAATCACTTCGGCCTCGTAAGAGATAGTTTCATTCCCTTCCTTTTTAGCCACCTGAACATTTTGTAATGTACCGGTCATGCCGTTATAAATACCAAGTTCCCAGTCATTTTTGAGACACACCACATGATCGCCACTTTCTGGCATGTCAGGGTTGCGCCATTTGGCCGCCCGAATTGAGGCATTAATCTGGACTCGCGAATTGTTAAATCCAGTCAAAAAGAGGGTGTCGTCTTGATATGTCTGGAAAAAATCAGAAATCATCACCTGAGCCTCATTAGTTTGTGAGTCATATTTCACAACCTGGTCGCTGAATTTTTTAACCGGAATGGCACCAGTCTCCCGAGCCAGACGAGCCACTTCCAAAATTGGACTTTCGGCGGCCTGACGATGAATGTTCTCCAACCGGAAATTGGGTTCAGCCATGAGTTGAAAAGAACTATTAATAGGAGGAAGCTGACCATGATCACCTACCGCCAAAACAGGAATGCCTGTCAGTTCAATATCACGCCAAATATCTGAGGTAATCATAGAGGCCTCATCAACAATCAAAAGCTGATAGGGAAACTTAGTTTTGCGCATCCAACCGTCAATATGGCCATTGCTTCCCATAATGGGAGCATAAAGAAACGAGTGCAACGTACTGACGCGATCCTTAGCGATGAGCGCTTCTTGTTCGCGCAATTTGGTTTGCAAAACCCGTGTCGCTTTACCGGTAAAGCTGGCAAAAGCCACTTTCCACTCTGGTCGCTTCTTTTTGAGAATCAGTCGAATAACGGCTATCAAGGTACTTTTTCCGGTACCGGCGTAGCCGCCTAACACGAACGGATCCTTGGTTTCACTGCCCAACCAACCAAAGACCTGCTTAAGGGCTTCTCGTTGTTCCGCTGTTATCTCCAGTTCCGTCATATTCTTGCTGTAGAATAAAGCATTGTATATGACAAATAAAAGGTCACTAGCGCTCGAAGCGCCCAAACTGGTTGGTGAAATTGTTACTCTCCAGGGATGGGTGAATAATAAGCGCGATCATGGCAAGTTGACCTTTATCGATTTGCGTGACCGATCTGGCCTCATTCAGTGTGTTGGTCAAAAAATGATGTCGGAATTGACCAACGAAACTGTTGTTTCCATTACCGGTTTGGTCCAGGCCCGTCCTGAGAATCTTGTCAATCCAGAAATGTCCACCGGAACCATTGAAATCAGCGTGCAATCCTACGAAATTCTGAATACTGCTCGAGAACTCCCCATTCAAGTTAAAGAAGATGGAAAAAATGAGGATGAACAAGTAAGACTCCGTTATCGTTATCTTGACTTACGTCGCGATCGAATGAACAAGATCTTACGTCTCCGTTCACGTTTTTATGCCGCTCTGCGAGAAGCACTTCTCGAACAAGAATTCGTGGAGGTGGAAACACCAATGCTCACCAAATCCACCAAAGAAGGCGCTCGTGATTTTATCGTTCCCTCAAGATTTCAGCCTGGTAAATTTTATGCTTTACCACAGAGCCCTCAGCAATATAAACAGCTTCTTATGACTGCCGGTGTTGAACGCTATTTCCAGTTTGCCCGCTGCATTCGTGATGAAGATCTTCGAGCCGACCGTGGATTTGAGTTCACCCAGCTTGACCTTGAGTTAAGCTTTGTTGATCGTGATCAGGTTATGCGAATTCTTGAAGAAATTACCATTTATGCCGTAGAAAAAGTGGGTGGCAAGATCAAGCAAAAGCCTTTCCCCGTGTTTGACTACCAGGAGGCTATCGAAAAATTTGGAGCTGATAAATTTGATCTACGAAGTGAAGAAGATAAAGCCAATGGCGTTCTTGCTTTTGCCTGGGTTGTTAACTTCCCATTCTTTAAAAAAGTTGATACAAAGGATGTGGCCGAGGTTCGAGACGGAAAAAGTGGTTGGACTTTTACCCATAACCCTTTTAGTTCGCCTGTTCCAGAACATATCGAGGATCACCTTGCTAAACGCAACATTGGACAAATTGTTACCAACCAATATGACCTGGTTTGTAATGGCTACGAGGCAGGAGGCGGGAGTATTCGTGCTCATCAGCCAGATATCTTGCGAACCACTTTTGAGATCATGGGTTACAGCGATCAGGAAATCTCTGACAGCATTGGCCATATGCTCGAAGCTTTCGAAATGGGAACCCCACCCCATGGTGGCATTGCCTTTGGACTTGATCGCTTAGTTATGTTGCTTGCTAGAGAGGATTCCATTAAGGAAACTATTGCTTTTCCTATGACGTCTACCGGCAGAACCTCAGTTATGGATGCTCCTTCACTGGTCAGCGACGAGCAGCTCAAAGAACTCCATATCAAGGTCACGAGCGGTCAAAAGCAGAGTGGAGATTTGTATGCTGGGATCTTATCGCTTTTACAAGACAACGGTGTTTCGTATAGCCTTGTCTCTCATCCAGAAACGAAAACCTCAGAAGAATGTGCAGCTGCTCAAGGCGTAAGCATGGACCAAGGCGCAAAAGCACTCCTTCTGGAAGCAGATAAAGAAATTATTATGTACGTTTTACCAGCCAGTCAAAGAGCCGACCTTGATGGACTTGCGTCCCAACTGGGAAAGAAAAAAATCAAGATGTTGTCTCTCCAAACTATGGAGGAGAAATTCCAACTTCAACCTGGAGCCGTGCCACCATTTGGTTCTTTGTTAGGCATAACGACCTACTTGCAAGCTGGATTTGCTGATGATTCAGAAATTGCTTTTAGCGCTGCCCGGAAAGATCGATCTATTGTCATGAATCTGGCTGACTACATTGAAATTGAAAGACCACAGTCAATATGACAAGAAAAGAACCAGAAGCAGATATTCTCTGTACTCCGGTTTGGGAGCTAGAAAATCGCTGGAAGACCCAAAACTTTTACGACGCGCAAACACGCCGCCACAATCTTACTTCTTGGGCCTATCATGCTTTTCCTTTTCTCATGAAGCACCGTTTGCGCAATACAGAGTGGATTACTGAAACTCATTCTTATGAGGAAGCACTGTCACAACTTCGCGGCCTGATTCTGGCATTAGAACCAGAGTATGCTTCTGACAAAGAAGGTAGTCAGTTTGAGGAAGGGCGTCGACTCGCCAATTTGGAAATCGCACGGTTACAAGCATATTTAGTCGAGCGGCAACAAGCGGACAAAACTGATC
>Ga0265297_10005691_pt1 | contig 18732 bp, 18 predicted proteins | sample Munlanlwell13791_FD_192502 | JGI IMG/M metagenome (GOLD analysis project Ga0265297, IMG submission 192502) | Leachate microbial communities from a municipal landfill in Southern Ontario, Canada - Leachate well 137-91 | ecosystem: Engineered > Solid waste > Landfill > Unclassified | place...
TCAGCAAGTGCGGTTACAGCGTCTTTGTATGGTACGGCTAGTTTCGCCAAAACAGCTTCAATTTTGACCGGCACAGAAGCCGCAACCGTAACACTGACCGAAGTCTCCGGAGCGTTTGCGGCAGCAGTGTTTGACACTGTGACCGGAAGCTATAAAGCAGCGTTTTATGAATATGTCGCCTTGTATGACACTATTTCTATTGCCGGTATTGTGTTTGGAAATTGGTACGGCAGCAGTATTCAATACAACAATAACAACCGATCAAACGTCTTTGCGGAGAGTGACTTTACGATGAGTCTTTCTATTGTCGATAATAAAGTGCGTTTGAATGCGTCCGGTGCGTATGCTTATACAGTTAGAGCAACAGCTAAATATTTGTAAGACACAACACTATTTATGGCAAATTATTCCGACAGAGACTTGAGCGGAGTTAAAATTAAAGACGGCTATAGCAACTTGGTGCAACATATGAAGAAACCGATAGCAGCGGCAGTAGCGGAGCCGAAATAAATGCTCGAAGAAACAAAACCGGATCGATACTTGCGGGGAATTTGTCTTTAACCGACGCCGACACATGGATAAGCAGTTCCACGGTTCAAAGTTCTTCTTTTGTTTCTGGTGATATCCTCGAAATAACTCTTGCCAGTATTGCCGGAACGGTAACACAAGTTGGCATTCAAGTAGATTTTCAAAAATAAATGTAATTGGAATAATTTCCTTATATTTAGAGGAGAAAGGTTTTAATTATGTCAAATCCAATAAAGTTTACAGATCAAGAACTAGCAGAAATCCGAATGCTTCAAGGTAAATTCCAAGAAAAAGTATTTGAGTTTGGAAAGTTTCGATTGGAGCGAATGCATCTTTTGAAATTAGTCAAGGAATTGGAAGATAGAGAGTCCAAGGCGGAAGAAGAATACGTTCAACTTCAAACCATGGAAACGGCTTTACTGGAAAAGTTAACGGCTAAGTATGGGGAAGGTCAGCTATCTCTTCAAGACGGTACATTTCTTCCATCTAAAGCCGCTTCCTAAAGTGTTATGACGCCGGAAGAATTCGTTTTTGAGTATCTCAAAGCGGATCAAGATACGGGTGCGGGATCATATGAAAAAATGATGTCGCATATCAATGACCTTGATTGGGATCAAGTGAAACCTCATATTCTCAAATTGCGTTATTTCTATTTTCTCCGAACCTCTTACTGGCTCATTATCTCAAGCGAAGTGAAGCGCCGTGCGGGGTGGAAATGTATTTGTGGTTGTCGGGAGAATCTTCAAACTCATCACACCGAAGAAGGAAACAAATATCACGGAGAAGAACATTTGCTTCTTCAAGAGGGAAGGACGGGATTGAAATGTGCCTGTGAGAAATGCCACAAGACCATACACAATACATCGGTCAAGGCAGTTGAAAAAAAGCATCAACGGAACAAACGAAAAGAAGCTCTCCTGGCTCAACTCCCCTATTATCCAAACAGGATAACCGAAGAAAACATTAGCGGTTCATCGATTAGTTTGACACGAAAATTGCTTGAAGAACTAGAACACGAGCGAAAAGTCATTATTACTCGAAGCATATACGAAGGGTGGAAAGTTCATCGATGTACATAAGAAACGCCCCACTCAGGGCGTTTCTATTCGAGCAGAGTGGTGGCAGTCAAACAGATGAACGCATTGTTAATCCTACCACTCCACTCTTGGCTCGTAACCTTTTTGGTTGATTTCTCAACCAAATATAAATATCCTCAATCAAGCGAAAAAACATCATTTCAAAAAAAAGTAGTTTCTTACTATTTAAGCGATATTTATAGATAGTCATTCAATGAACTACCGTAAAGGAACATAACTATGCCAATAACTGAAGGCGGAAGATTTTCTCCCGTAGATAGAATTGTGAGCCCCGGCGTGTTCACGAGAGAGAACGACCTCTCGGGTCTCGCACAAGGCGTTGCCGATATCGGTGCTGTAATCGTGGCCCCATTTCCAAAGGGACCGGGATTCACACCAACCATCGTAGAAAGTACAGCAGATCTCGAAGAACGATTCGGCGTAGCCGATGGAGTTTACTACGGTCCTTATACTGCCAAAGAATACTTGATTGAAAAGGGGTTTGTAACCGTATGCCGTGTAGGTGCATTAACAGGATACTGGCAAAAGTATCCGTTTGCCCTGTATGCCGTTAAAGGAACATGGGAAAGAGACCCCGGTGCTGGATGGACCAAGCCAAGTTCATCTTATGTTTTTATCACCGATGCGCTTCTTTCATCGTCGTCGTTTATTTCCTATCGTTCGGCGAGTGCTCAAGGAGCACCAGATCCTATTTTGGACTTGACATTTAGCCGAGTTGAAGGCGTTTTGACCATTCCAAATGTTCCCATTGTAGTCACTTTCGCCTCGGTAGTAGCAAATGGAAATTCTTCCGGAAGTCATACAAGTGGTAGTATTTATTATGCTTCGACGGCTCAAGATCTTGGAACCTTCACTGTGTTGCTTCCGTTTAGTGCTTCGGTCAGTCAATCGATTTCGGGTTCAAGAACCACTCGTGATGCTTTAACATTGGCGTATATTACCGCTAGTGGAATAGCATCTACTTTCCAAACTACAAACATCGTAACAAATACGGGTTCTAATCATGCCCCTGGAACATTTGAAGCAGTTCCAAGTACGGCAGTATGGACAGGAACCGGAGTTGTTCCTTTCGCAACTTCCTATTTGATTAATACCACCATGTCTATTAGCACTCTTTGCGGTGTTACTGGATATTATGCGGAAGGAATGGTTTCAGGAGCAATTGGAGCATATAACGGAACTTTCACTCCTTCGGGATCGGCGACGTATGACCCATGTAGTTCGAGTTGGACTTCGACAGCCGATTACAAAGTATTGGCAATTCTTGCCGACACTCAAAATGCTCCGGTGGATAGCAATTTGCAAGCCCCTGGATTTAGCGGTTCAGTATTGAGTATGTCCGTCGCTCCATCGTCTACCATCCCATTGGATTACAACTTAACCTTGAAATCCACGGATAGCACGACCGCATATGGTATTTACAACTTCTCGTTTAACGCTGCTTCGACGAAGTACATTACTTCTGTATTTGGCGATGATCCAACGGCGGGCGACCCAGATACCTATGCGGCTGGAACCAAGAAGGAAGCTGCATATTTGTACAAGATATTTGAAAACGCAATTGCAACCGTGGCAGCAAAACCGTATCTCTGGCAGATTCGTGGAGCTACTTTGCCATCGGGGTCTGCCATCACGGACTTTGTTGGTGAAGCAATGAACTTTACCGATGATTATTCGTTGGATTTGAACAACGGCGACTCGGCGTTTTCTCTTACTAATGCAACCACCCCATGGATTGTTTCACAACAAATCTCTCCATGGAATGGTGGAGCCGCAACTCGTTTCAATCTGTTCAGAGTTCATACTCTGTCTGACGGAACGAATATGAACACGTCTTACAAGATTGAAATCAGTAACGTCAAACTGGCTGGAACGGTTTCTGGACAGGATTGGGGTTCATTCACTCTTACCGTTCGCTCCTACAGCGATACCGACAAGAAACCAAAAATTCTCCAACAGTTCAACAACTTGAATCTCGACCCAGACTCCTCGAACTATATTGCTCGAAGAATCGGTGACAGATACAATTACATTGACTTCAATGGAAAGATTCTCGAATTCGGAACTTACGACAATAACAGCAAGTACATTCGAATCGAAATGAATGATATCCCGTGGCCCGTTTCGGCGGTGCCATACGGATTCACCGCATACGCAACTCCGGTTAATAGTTCTATTGGATACTGGTGTCCTCCAATGTATTATACAAAGGCATCGGTTTATGGACCAAATCCCGGCAAGTATCCATCTGGTGTCAACTTTGATGATGCTCCAACGGGAGCCGATACTGAACTCCTTGCGTTGTATCCTACATCCTCAACTGGTATTGGAACTGCGGATGACAATAAACAATACTTCGCTCCATTGCCAGAGTTTGGCGCTTACAGTAGCGTTGGTAGAAACGTTACGTTTGCTTTGGATGCCGAAGTCACGGCGGGCGGTGTTTCAACTGGGTCTACAATTACCAGTTCGAATATCGTGCCTGCGGTATATGATGCATCTCTGGAAACTACTTACGTTAAAATGCGTAAATTCGTCTTCGGTTTCCAAGGCGGATTTGATGGTCAGTCACCGGCAATCCCCATCAATGTAGGTGGAGATATTATTGCGGGTAATACGCAGGGGCTTAACTGCACGAACATCAATGCGGCTGGTAGCATTGCCTATAAACAATGCATTGCCGCACTCGGAAACGCAGATGAGTGGGACATCAATATGATCGTTACTCCCGGTATCATCCACGAACATCACTCCTACGTAACAAATCTCGTGGTAGATATGTGTGAAGCTCGTGGAGATTGCTTCTATATCATGGATCTCTATGTCGATGATGGAAATCCAAGCTCCGGACAAATCGAATCGGTTATCGATTTGGCAGCAGAATTCGACACGAATTACGCCGCTGCATACTATCCATGGGTTAAAATCAAGGACAGCAATACCAATAAAATCATCACGGTTCCACCATCAGTGGTTCTGCCATCGGTCTATGCCGCCAATGATAAAGTTGCGGGAGAATGGTGGGCAGTCGCAGGCTTAAACCGTGGTGGCATCACCCAAGCCAAGATGGTAACTGATCGCACTACTCATTCAGAAAGAGACGATCTCTATGAAGGTCGAGTCAACCCAATCGCAGCATTCCCCGGTCAAGGCATCGTGGTTTGGGGTCAAAAGACCTTGCAGGTTGCATCCTCGGCACTTGATAGAATTAACGTTCGTCGTCTGCTTATTGAGATCAAAAAATTCTTCGCCTCCACGGCAAGATACTTGGTGTTCGAACAGAATACGGCTGCTACTCGTAACCGTTTCCTGTCTATCGTCAATCCTTATCTCCAAGGTATCCAGCAACGTTCAGGTCTGTATGCCTTTGAAGTGGTAATGGATGAAACCAACAATACCCCTGATTTGATCGACCAGAACATTCTCTATGGTCAAATCTACTTGAAGCCAACTCGTACTGCGGAAATTATTATATTTGATTTTAATATACTTCCGACGGGTGCGGTTTTTGGTGCAAATGCCTAATAAATAGGAATTTCTAATCAAAAGCGTCTCTCAGTTGAGAGACGCTTTTTTGTTGATATCCTTCGATGTTTTGGTTAGTTTCAACTATATTTATCCATAACATGAATATAGAAGAACTTAAACATTTTGTGGATGCTAGTGAATGCTCCCAAGGTCTAAGGACCTTGGGCGTCTCGGTTAAGTTGCCTTAACCAAAGAGTCCATTCCGACTCTCAAAATGTTTCTTGCGGCGTTTAAGTCCCGTCCAATGTTAAGATTACAAATGGGACATTTGTGTTGTCGTTCAGACAACTCCTTCTTAATTATGGTTCCGCATCCAGAACATACCTGACTCGTATAGGCGGGGTCAACATCCATTACTTCACAACCAGCTTCTACCGCTTTGCTATGGAGCATTTGTCGGAATGTTGCCCATCCAGAGTCAATGATACTTCTGTTTACACTTCTCCAATTATCATTCATCAGTTGCGATGGTTTAATGTTCTCAATACAAATATGAGAGTACTCATCCACGAACTTTTTGCTTAACTTATGGAGAAAATCTTTTCGTTGGTTCTTCACCTTGCAATGGAGTTTTACCAACTGCTTCTTTGTCTTAATCTTCTTCGGGTCATCCTTTGGTTTCGTCTTTAGTTTGGAATACTTCGCCTGTGCATCAGAGAGTGCTTCCTGTGATTGTCGCAGGAAATGAGGATTAGGAATGGTCGTTCCATCGGAACATGTCACAAAGTCAATACATCCCATATCCATACCCACTGCTCGTTTCCATTTCTTTTCCTTAATCTTAACTTCAACTACACAAGAGAAAATAGCATACCAATCGTTGCCTTCACGTTTAATAGTGAGTGTCTTTACAACACCTTCCATTGGTCTATGGAAGTTAATGCGAATATCTCCGATTTTGGACAACCAGAGTTTCTTCTTTCCTATCTTAAATCCCGTTTGGGGGAAAGTGAATGAGTCGTATCTATCATAAGACTTAAATCTTGGGAAACCTGCCTTGCCATTTTTTGCCTTCAATCTACGGAAGAAACCAAGGTATGCTAAATCTACACGGGCGGATACGTTTTGGAGAACTTGGGAATGAACAGGAGTTTTTAGTTCCATATCCTTAATGAGATTATTACAATCAAAGCAGGTCAAGGTCTTCTTGGTTTTCTTGTAATGGTCGTTTCGTTTCTCAAGGAGTTGGTTATAGACGTAGCGACAAGTTTCCCGTGTCTGCTCAAGGCGGGTAAGCGTCCCATTCTTCGGAGACAACCTGAACTTGTAATTTCGTTTTACTTCCATTCTACTATAAGTATTAGTGAGTTTATGGAAAATCACATCTTTTTCACTTTTTCCATAATAGTTATGGTATATGACGTTATCAAAGTATCATTCCAAGAACCATTGCAAGTATCTCATCAAACTTCACATAGTCCTGTGTACCAAATATCGGAAGAAGATACTCTCGGGAGCACTGAACGATGATATTCTCCAATGGTGTATGGATATTTGTAAGACACGAGATGTTATCATTGATATGATGGCGACTGACAAAGACCACATCCATTTGTTAGTAGATATTCCTCATACGCAAGGAATTGATGAGTTGATTAAGATATTGAAACAAAGGACTACTTGGAATGCGTGGCAGAAACACGAAGGACTTCTAAAGCATCATTATTGGAAGGAAAGAACGCTATGGTCAGATGGCAAGTTTGTCTGTTCTACAGGGGATGTTTCAACTGCTACGATTTTGGAATACATTAAGAGTCAAGGATAGTGAGTCGCATTCATCCCAAGGTTTGAAAACCTTGGGTTTTCTGCTCCCACCAAGATAAAGCATTGAATGTTGTTCATCGACGTGGGGATTTAGCTGCCTTGTTTGTTGAAGGAGGGTCTTCAACTTTAAACGCCATTGCCAATCAAGGAGGATATGTATCTCCCGACGAAGATATTAATCAAAAATTCAGTGATAGGAATATGTTGACAGGAAGGGAGTAATCTGCTATATTTATAGGTTGAATTATGGATGAAAACTACATAGAAAATCTCGGTCAATCTTCTGAAGTTGATGAAGGTCTGTGGGACAGGTTAAAGGCTCGTGCGGCGGGATACACACAAGCCGCAAAAAATATTGCGGGCGGTGGAAGCACATCCATGGCCGAAGCTCAGTTCAACTCAATATTTAAAAAATTTCTCAATCAATCCACGAAAACTATTTTGGATTTCCATAGAGTCATCCTACCATTTCAAGATGCCGGTAAACTTTCTCCTGAACAGAAGGAAGAAGTCAATAAAATCATTGGATTGTACAGAGACGTAATCTACATGGCTCATATTCCATTGAAAGAAGCCAATGTTTTTACTCGTCCATTCTCTGCCCTTGGCGCTCAAGCATCAGGAGACCCCCACAATATCATCACAACCTATAAAAAACTGCTTGCCGATTATTTCAGATCCTTCCTTAAAGATGCCGGTAAATTGAATATTGTTCCTTACGATTATATTACTCGAAAAGTTGCCGCTCGATACCCAGAAGCCAAGAATTTTTTTGATAAATTCAAAGATGCCGTCAACGTCGATTTGAAAACTGGAAAGGATTTAATCACGCCAGCGGGAGCAATACCTACTCCCGGCGCTCCAACTCCAACTCCAGCAGCACCGACCGCAGTTCCCGCTCCTACTCCCGCACCAGCGTCGGCTTCGCCATTACCAACCCCAACACCCGCAACCCCACCATCGGTGGCACCAACTCCTGCTCCTGCTCCTGCCACGCCATCAAAACCGCCTGTTGTTGCGCCCGCAGTCCCCGTTTCTAAACCGGGAGAAGTTACGGGTGCTCCTGCAACGGGGTGGCCAAAAGGAACGTCAGCGTGGGCGGCACCAACTCCCGCCACCCCACCCGCAAAGGCTCCAGCCGGAACGGTTCCGTCCGAAGAACAAAAGAAACAAGTTGAGGCGGCTTACACGTTGATTAAGAAGGCATTGCAAAATATTGCCGCAAATTTAAAATCTACGGATGCTTCTGCCGAAGCAGAAGGGAGAATTGCGACATCTCCAATGTTGAAAGACATTCAATCTTATGTTAATAGAGATGCTTGGAAGGCGCAGGTTCCATTTCCCAATAATCCTCCGGTTGTTTTGAAAACTCCTTCTGGCACGATGATGATGAAACTCCGTTACCGACCAGATAAAGATACCGGGGGGCATACTATTCAATCTTCATATGAGACATATGATCCATCGGGAACGAAAATTGAAGATACGCCGTGGCAAGATTTCATGGCTTTCACTGGACCAGATGTTGTTAAACGAGAAGGCGGTCTTAATACTGCATTCGATCCACTACAAAAAATTTCTGAAGCCAATCCGCAACTTGGCAAGATTATTGCCATGAAAGAGAAAATGGGCAAAGATCCGGAAATGGAATCTTTGAAACAGGATATCGCCAAGGGGCTGAGAAACGTAACTCACGTTCTTACTTCACGAAGTGCGGAGCGTGGGCTTCGTAAATTGGCGGCAACTCCCGAAAAAGAATCCGAACCGGTTCCAGCAGTTCCAACAGAAAAACCATCTACGCCACCGCCTCCTATCGAGGGACCAAAACGTAAAGAGCCAATGTCGAAACCACCACCGGATGCACGAGGTCGTACAGAACAACCACCCCCGGAAAAACCTGCGGCTACTCCCAAGCCTGCTGCTTCTAAACCGGCAGCAAAGAAAGCCGCACCCAAAGCAGCTAAACCCACGGCAAAGAAAACAGTTGCTCCTGCTCCAAAACCAGAGACACCGGCTAAACCCGAAGAACCAAAGGTTGCTCCTACAGGGTCAACTCCATCTGCTTCACCAGCGGGAAAATCAATGTTTGGAAGCGACGAAGAAAGATTGAAACGGGTCAATGACCGTTGGATGATTCCAAATAAACTAACTCCATTGACTTCCATTGACCAGATGACAAAATTCCGATCTGCTCTGGGAAGTGATGAAGATCCTCCACTTTATAAAATCCAATTTGCTCATCAACAAGCAACCGGAGCCTCCCCAAAAGAAAAGTCCGGAAAAGAAAAAATCGCAGCAAAATTGAAACCGAAAACAACCGGAACATTGGATGAAATCCAAATGAAATTTACGGACTTTTTCTAACTTGACGTTTACCGAGAGATGTGATAAAGATATCTTGTGAAAACAAGTTACTATCAGAGTTTAACTCCGGAACAGAGGAAGGAATACAACCATCGTCTAAATCACGCTCCTGCTTCCGTTTTGCGTCGTAGAAAACAAAATCTCAATGAACACGGGTTGACATTGGAAAAGCTTGAGGAAATGTTTGTGAGTCAAAATGGAAAATGTGCTATATGTCAAGGGCAATTTCAGAACAGAAGGAAAATGCATGTTGACCATAATCATACTACTGGAAAAATTAGAAAACTTCTTTGTTACAGATGTAATGTGGGTCTCGGAATGTTCCGAGAGGATGAAACTATCCTATTGAGGGCAATCAACTATTTACGGGTTCCCTGTACAGATCAATGATCCTATGTACTCTATTCTTTTCTCTTTGTACTGTTTAACTGAGAAACTGTTTCACTGAGTACTGTACATATAGCAGAAAATTTTGGGAAGTCAACTTATTTTAACTGAATGAATTATTTATATGTCTAGCGAACTTATTCTTCACCTGGATTTAGATGGAGTGCTTACCGATTTTGATTCTGCCTTCATGAAAATTGCGGGTGGATTGACTCCGGATGAGTACAAAGCAAAACACGGACGGGGAACCGAATCATCGGTTTTTTTAAACAACGGCGGTGATTTCTTCTCCAATTTGGATTGGATTCAGGGTGGAAAAGAACTTCTTCGCTTTTCTTTATCACACTTCAAATTGGTTCGTATTTTATCTTCGGCTGGAACTGGAAAGGACTGGGAGAAGTTCAAAGAAGTTCAAGCCGCAAAGATAGGGTGGCTACAGAAAAACGCTCCTCAAATTGAAAAGAAGAATATTATTATTGTTCCCTTTGCCAATCTCAAGGCACGCCATGCGGGTCCGAATAGAATATTGGTAGATGATAAGGATACTACGATTAAACAATGGCTTCTTAAGGGTGGAATAGGGATTCTTCATCGTCATTCTGATTGGACTAAAACCATAGAAACACTCCAATCTTATGCCAGTGGTCCAATCAAGTTAAAGGAAATAGTCGAATCATTGAGATGAAAAAGCAATATTTATAAGCGTGCCAATCGATCTACCTATATTTATAAAAAAGTGCATTCGAGAAGTCATCGCTGAAGATTTTGATGATGAAGGATGGATGCAAGCTGTCAATGTCAGAGAAAAATGCGTTGATGAACCGAACATTTCGCCTATGAAATCCAAGCTCAAGAAAAACATCGATGAAATCATCGAATCTCTTTTGAATAATCGTCTTCTTCTCGAAAACCCTGCAACCGTTTATGTCAATGGTCGTGTAGTTGCTAAGTGTGACTCCGGACCCGCCGTTGCTTTTTTTCTATTGATTGACAAAACTCTTAACAAAAAGAAATGGTTTTTCAATGATAGGAGAGATAGTGAGTATGGTGCATGGCATTCCGGGATTCGAGTGACAAACACTCCCGACTTTCCAAATGCGACTGGCTTAAGACAAAATGAACTTCGAGGCCGTCTTTGGAATGAAAAGAAAATCTGTTCGTTTTATCAATCTGAAAATATTGTAATGCAATATGCCAAGGAGATTGAAGAATTATTTGACATGCTCGGTGAAGATATTAAAACATACAAATTTGATTTCGGTGGTTCGTCGGATAGTGAAGGACTTAAACCCTGGCCGGGAGCCCCTAAAAAAGCCGAGCCCAAGATTGAGATTCCGCCCGAGATTCAAAAACGAATTGATGCTCTTCTTCCTCAGATTCATTTGGTTACCGGTGATGAACGGAAAAAAATTGAACAAGAAATCGAATCACTTTATAAAAAGGCCGGGGTTGAAAATGCTAAGGCTGCGGCTAAAGCAGCCTATATAAAAACCTCGGGATCAAAGAAATCCCCATACGAAAAAGGTGGTGGAGCCGGAATGGCAAGTTATTATGGTCGTTTACCGGCAATTGCAGAAGAAAAAGTTCAAATCTACAATAAAACACTTTGCCCCAAAGTTTGGGATAAAAATAAAAAACTTGATCCCGAAGTGCGGAATGCTCTTCTTCGAATTGCGTTTGATTTCTATGCCGACACTGAACTTAATCTTCAAATCCGAGATGTGTATTTATTGGGCTCGGTGGCAAACTACAATTGGACTCCTTCAAGCGACATGGATTTGCATATTCTTGTTGATGGTTCTGCATTGGGGATGACACCAGAAAACTCTCAGAAATTTTTCCGTTCCTTAGTGGGAAAATGGAACTTGGAACACGACATCAATATCAAGGGACACCCCGTCGAATTGTATCTTCAGGATGTGAGTGAAAAAAATGCGGCAACCGGGGTTTATTCGCTAACTCGAAATGAATGGGTTCGTGAGCCAATGCCCGAAGACATTTCGGTGGATAAAGATCTTGTTCAGAAAAAATATACCACTTGGGTTCAACGGATTGAAGATGCGGTTCGAAAACAAGACGAAAAGAAACTGAAACGCATTTTGGAAACGCTTCGAGAATATCGTAAAGCAGGATTGACACGAGAAGGAGAGTTTAGTTCGGAAAATCTTGTTTTCAAGGTTTTGAGAACCCGTGGCTATCTTGAAAAAATCAAGGATTGCTACAATCAGATTTATGACAAGAAAATGGCGGTAAAGGACGGATTCGATCCAACATCGGCGGGACCCAATCCGGATGCTACCGAGGGAGAAACGAATACAACCGATGATTTTTATCGCCGCCAAAATGATAGAATGCGCCAATTGGAACAAGAAGGATACGGGGCGGGTAAACGAGAAGAAGATCGTTTGAAAATTGCAAACGACGATGGTTCTCTTCGAAAATGGCAAATCCGAAGCAAAGATGCCCCAAAAACGCCCAAACTCCCAGATGCGTTGAAAGAACTTGTGAATGAGATCCTCGATGAAACAATGGAAATGTTAACAGAATCTCCACGACAAGAGACTCTCAAAAAGAACAAAAAACCTCTTACCGATGAAGAACGAAATGAAGTTATGAAAAGGGGTGCTGTATGGCATCATGGACCAAATGGGGCGGAAACACCGGCAATTTGGAAAGCAGTGGTGAACGGAAAAACGTGGTATTGTTGTAACACTCACAGGGCAATTCAAATTAAGCCCACTCTCAAAGGAGCAATCAAGGCATTCGATTTTATCAAAACTACTTCTTAGAGGTCCACAACCATTTACTATGTCCGCAATCCCAAATGCGGTCAAATCCATTGTTTTTCATGTTTTCCCACTCTGATAAAAGTGGATTGAAATTCGGAAGTTTGTTTTTTAATTTGTGCTTTTGAAACTGCATTCGACCCATTAAATATTTATAGTCCTTCGAAATATAATGATAGGAGGGCGGGGTATTGTGAATAAAGCAAAATCCCAGAGTAGAATAAATGTTCCCGTCGAAATATCTTCTATCACTATATGTTGATATGGAAGTTGGTGAGTATGAGTTTATAAAATGTGATAATAACTTGCTTGCCCCGCCTATAACACTTGTGTTTAGTTTGTTACAAAATCTAACCATTTCCCACTCACTGGATTTTTCAAAACGGGAGGTTCTTCGGAACGTCATTAGGGATACTAGACTATTATCAAAAAACAATCCAAGTTTAACCGTCGATTTATCCGGTCCTTGTAAATGATTCTCGGTAAGAAAAGCATCTTTAGTTTTAATGGGAACCTCTTTTATTTCACATTTCCTGGCATGAATTTTAATGAGATTCGTTTTATCTCCCAGTCGATTTCTTATAATAGATTTGACGATTTCCTGTTTATCTCTCCATTCATTTTCGAAAATATGAATGAGAGAAATTCCATGAGATAGGCATCCCTTTGTTTTATTGAGATGGTAGGTTTTAATCTGCCCGCCTCCATTTTCAGAATGCCAATATAGTCCGTTGAGTTCAAAGGCCGTGTTTTTATCTTTTGCCAAAAAATCTATTTCTTTTCCATAAAGAATAGTTCGGTCTCTCCGTTTTATGATACCACAAGAACAAGTGGTTAAAAAATCCAGAAACCTGTTTTCTAATGTGGGTTGTCGCAGTGGATCACATTTTTCACAAAATAAATTGTCTAAATTATAAACGGTACTCTCAAAAACATGATTGCATTTTTTACAAGAAAACCGATAACAAAAGGAAAAGTGATATCCCTGATATTCGGAGAAAGAAAAAAGCGGCGTGAGATTTTCTTTTTCACAAAAAGCCAATAGATATTTATAATGAGATTCCTTTCTTGATCGTATTCGTTCTTCCATTATCCTTTCGGATTTACAAATATTGTCAACTCCATATCTTTCCAGACAAGTATTCTTGCTCTTTTCTCGATTGGTATAGTTTGTATCTCCATATTTTCTCAATTTCGTCGCCTTTACTTTTTTATCGTAATCGGGATGCTGTCCATACCAATCAACCCCATACTTTTTTTGCATTGTTTGTTTGAACTTTTCTTTTGTGGAACTTAGTTGCATTGGATGGCTTCCGCCATATCGTTCGTCATATGCTTTTCGTTGATTCCGTATCATTTGACTTAAAACGTCTGGATGATGATTGGCACACGATTTGGTACAAAAACGCTGTCTTTTCTTTCGATATGATATGGTAAATGAACGATTACAGGTTGGACATATTTTATCGATTGTTAGTGGATTGGTTCTGGGTCTTGACATAATGTATTTTTGGCTCGTATAAGGATAAATATTACATAAATTGAATAAACAAGCAAGAATTTTTACTCAGGAGGTATATTTATATTTGAATGAGAAATCATGCAACAATAACAACAAATATGGAGGACAAATTCCATGGCCGATTTACTTACTAATAACGAGATATTTTTTACGATGTATGAGCCGAAAACTCAGAATCGTTTCATCATGTATATTGATGGCGTGCCTGCGTTTCTTATCCGTAAAACAGACCGACCAAAATGGACCTCCGAAAAAATGACCTTGGATCACCTCAACATCCAACGTTACTACAAGGGAAAGACCAAATGGGAGGAAATTACCATTGAAATGTACGATGCCGTCGTTCCTTCTGCTGCCCAATCGGTATTTGAATGGTTTCGGCTTTCCCACGAATCGGTAACGGGACGTGATGGCTATATGGACTTTTATAAAAAGGACGTCATCATCAATGTTGTTGGTCCTGTCGGTGATAAAGTTGAGGAATGGAAGCTCGTTGGTGCGTTCCCAATTTCTTTTGATGGGGGCACTCTTGATTGGACAAATGGCGGTGATGCTCTGATTGCAACTTGCACGCTCAGCTACGACTACGCAATTTTAAATTATTGATATATGATTATTCGATACTAATCAAATCATTTCGGACCCCCGAAGCACAAGTTTCGGGGGTTTTTACTTTTGTATCGATATTTATATCCAACTGGATTTATCCGTATGAAAAAAGAACTTTTGGAATACCTTATTCGTGAATGTGTAAAAGAAGTGTTGGAAGCATTTCCGGAGCCTGAAACCACTGGCGCTCCTGCTCCACCCGCAGCGGGACAAGGAACCGCCGACCAACCAGCAATTCCAAAAGCGGAACCTGCTTCGGCAGCGCCCACCACATCAACACAGCCGATTGGAGTGTTTTTTGTTGATCCAGTTAAAGCAAAAGATGAACGGTACAAGGGAGATCCAGTTAAGAATTTGGCGGGGAAAGATCCTGCTCAAGTTGAGCGGGAATTGTATCGAATGGCGGCACGTCGAGGCGGTCCGAGAGTAAAGATTGCGGGTCAAACACTTCGTGATATTCCAAAGGTATTAGCGGGACAAATTCCGGCAATGTATTTATATTTGGGACCAAAGGGACCAGAATACGCCAATGAACCAGAAATTCAAACGATCCCAGATGAAGGGGAAGATATCAAGCTATTTCCAGTTACGTCACTTCCCGCCGCAAAAAAATTGAGTGTTCCACCGGGAATATCTGCTGAGCATCCTACAACGCAAATAACTCCAAGAGATCCCGGTTATGCCATTCCTCAACAGGGTCCAGAAGCCGCCCAAAAAACCACGGCTCCCGATATTGATGAAGGGACTAAGTTGCATAATATGATATCGGGCATGATTAAGGAAGCGTTGGCTGAAATGCGAAGGAAATAATCATGATAAGAGAATCACAACTTAGAAATTTGATTAAGCATATCGTCAAGGGAGTATTGACTGAATTAGATATGACAGACTCTTCAATTGTTTCTCCTTCTACCGACGCTTCCCCAACCAGTACGTCGGCCACAATGTCCCCGGTGATGCAACAAAAAATAGCTCGGGAGAAGAAAAAACAGGCTACGAATAAGGTTAAGATGGATCAACAGATGTTAAAAAAAGTGGATAATGATATCAAATCTTTGAAAACAACCTACGATACAACTCGCCGTCTGACAAGACCAAGCCTCAAGAAACAAATAGATGCAGAGAAAAAAGCAATTGCTTTAGGAACATAATTCGACAGAAAAAGACGACTGCCATCTATATATTTGGTGACAATCGTATAAGTTTTTATGAGTGAACAAATCGTTACCCTAACTAGACCGGGATCACGTCCCGCCCCACCACAGACAAAACAAGAAAATGTTTTCCCAACAGAAGTCATTAATCTTCCAAGCAAAGGGTGGTTTTACCCACCAAATACACCATTGGCAACGGGTCAACTTGAACTCAAGGTGATGACGGCAAAAGAAGAAGACATTTTGACATCCAAGAACCTCATTCAAAAAGGAGTCGTGCTCGATAAACTTTTGGAATCGTTAATTGTCGAAAAGGCAATCAATGCAGACGAAATGTTTAATTGCGATAGAAATGCCGCATTTGTGGCTATTCGTCGTATGGCATATGGGGATGAATACAAAGCCATGGTATCTTGTCCCAAGTGCAACGTGGACAACGCCATTACTATCGACCTTGGAAAGATGGATAACAAACCGTTTGATTTTGAGAAATATCCGAAGGGCGAAAACAAATTCGAGTTCGTGCTGCCAATTTCCAAAAAGACGGTGACTTTTAGATTGCTCACCAAGAAAGACGAAGATGCGATTGATGCGGATTTGAAGGCCCTTCAAAAGGTTTCAACAGAAATCACTAGCGAGATTACCACTCGTTTGAAGCATGTTATTGTGGCGTTGGACGGAAGTCCGGACAAAGCAGCCATTCGTAAATTTGTGGATGAAATGAGAGCAGGCGACAGTTTGGCTCTCAGGAATTATATTCGGTCCACGACTCCCGATATTGACATGAGTTTTGATTTCTCGTGTCGTTCGTGTGGAACCGAGAGAAGGGAGGATGTGCCGCTCGGCGTATCCTTTTTTTGGCCTAACGGATGAGTATATAGCGATTAGTTATCAACAGATGTATGACATGGAACGGTTTTCGTTTATCGAACTCTACACCATGCCAGTCCCCCGGAGAAACTTTTTTGTTCGATGTGCTTTAAAACGACAAGAGGAAGAAAAGCGAGCGATGGAAAAATCTCGTGGGGTTAATGAGGCAACCCCGGTTAGTCGAAAAGAAATGGCAAAGGTTCCCAGTTTCGTGATCAATCCCGCATCTTCTAAAAGCTAGTTCAATGGGCAATGTGGGCGACTATACAAATAGTCCACGATACAATAAACCAAATTGCCAGAAGGATGGCAAACATCCATTTATACTCTCGTAAGTTTTTTTGGTAGTATCCCGCATCTTCTTCTTCGGCCATGGATTTTGCTTGGCGCACACACCAAGGCCAAAAGAAGGGACTAAACATTCCACCCACAATAAACACAATTCCACAGGTTATAATGGCCAATGCAACAAACCAACCTAATGTGTTTCTTGCGTCGGTTACGAACTTTGGTTCATGAAGTTTATCGTCAATCATGTGAGCAGTATACACTTTTTATATTGATTGTCAAGTGAAAAACAATAATCCTGGCATATTTATAAGTGATTCAATAACTAATTCATGTCATGCCAGCAGAAGGTTCAGAACAACAACGCTTAGCAACCGAGCTTCAAACGAAGTTGGAAATTCGTTCTATCGAGCGGGAACTCAATAAGTTAGATGATTTGAGAAAAGCCAATCAAGTTGATTACATTGCGGGAAATGAAGATATTCAAGATCAATTAAAAAAGACATTTAATGATATTGAAAAAAACCTTGATCTTCAGAAAATTTTAGCGGAAGAGATTCTGGCCCAGACAAAGAAAATAGAAGAAGCAAAGGGCGATATTGCCAAGGCCGATGCGGAAGTTATTTTCGATGCGATGGTTCGGCAAGCCGCAAAGACAAAGGCGCAAGGCGAGGACTTGAATAAAACGCTTAGAGGAATACGATCACGTATTTCTCTGGAACAAAAAATTGCTGATGAGCAAAGAAAGCAATTAGAATCCGCTCAGGGATTTTTAGGTAAGTTCGGAACAATTTTCAATCAACAACAGAGATACTACAATCTTTTGAGGGATACCAAAATTGTTTCTAATAAGAATCTTTTGGTGTGGTCGTCAATTGGTGCTATTCTTTCAGAAATTTCCACGATGTTTCTTAAGGTCGATGAAGGATTGGCAAAGTTTAGAATATACATGGGAATGCTTCGTCCCGATATGGAGCGACTCAGGACTGATATGTTGGATGTGGCAACATCCATGACCCGTGTGGGGGTAAACATAGAAGGGGTTACTGCTGCGACGATTGCATTGGGGGCTGAATTGGGAGGAGTACATGCCGTTTCCAAAGATCTTATTGAGACCACCGCCTTGATGAAAGCTCAGCTTGGTGTTGCTGAAGAAACCAGTGCTGGTTTTCTTCGTAATCTAGCCGCCATCGGGAAGACCACGGCACAGGCGCAGCGCCAGATGACTTACATGGCCGATGTTTTAACGTCGGCGGCGGGGGTTCCTCTGAATTTGGTTATGCAAGATGTAGCCAAGATGTCCGGAAATGCATTGGCTATTGTTTCCAAGATGCCAATGCAGATTATTCGAACCGCAGTCGAAGCTCGTAAGTTAGGTATCACCATCAATAAGATGGCGGAATCTGGTGCATCACTTTTAAATTTTACGGAAAGTGTACAATCTGAAATGGAGGCGGCGGTATTGCTTGGGGAGAACATGAATGTTCAGCTTTCTCGTGAATTGGCTTACCGTGGAAAGATCGCAGAAGCCACACAACACATGCTGTCAGAGGCCAGGAGATTAAATTTTGAAGCGATGGACTTTTTCCAAAAGAGGGCGTTTGCAGCCGCTTATGGGTTTGCGTTGGAAGATTTGAACAAGATGATTGTGGCAACTCGTCAACTTGAAGAAGCCCGAAATAACGAGGCGTTGGGTCTTCAAGCCGAGGTTGCTTTGATCGATAAAATGCGATCCGCAAATGCTGCAACGTTAAAAGATAGCTCCCTTCAGAGAGAACTAGCGGTTAAGCAGATGGCCAATCAAGAACGGATCGTTGCCCTAACCCAACAATGGA
>Ga0265297_10005693_pt1 | contig 18725 bp, 14 predicted proteins | sample Munlanlwell13791_FD_192502 | JGI IMG/M metagenome (GOLD analysis project Ga0265297, IMG submission 192502) | Leachate microbial communities from a municipal landfill in Southern Ontario, Canada - Leachate well 137-91 | ecosystem: Engineered > Solid waste > Landfill > Unclassified | place...
GGGTTTGGTTGACGGCCGTTCCGGCATTACGAAACCCGAGACGCGTTTCAGTACCGCCAGCACATGTTTGCAGGCCCCATGTTCCCTATTCGGATCTTTCGTATCAGGGGAAGAGGCCATCCCAACGGGACGCCCAAGGAGGTACCCTTTGTTTTTGGCATGAAATTCAGGTCCTTGCCACCTCCAGTAGGGGCAGTTGCAAGACACCAGGATATCAGTCTTGTTCATGTCCCGGATGTTCCCTTTGGGTACGGCCTTCACCTTGACCTTGTAGGGTTGTGCTTTGGACCCCGCAACTTCAAACAGCCACATTAGGTTCTTCGGATCCACCCGGCGAAGGGACACTCGGATTTTGTGAGACGAGGAGACCAAACCTGAAGAGCAACCATTCTGGATTTCAGATATACGGGCGGCTTCCTTGTTCACGAACCCATGGCCCTCAGGAATAACTTGTGCGGATCCCGGATTGTCATCGGGATCCCTGATGTTGTTGAGACCCTGAGCAGGGATTTTATCGGGCCAGGTTCCCTCGGGCTCACTCCCTCTATTGAACTGCTGATCAGGAGGAGTAACAGCATCCCCGGGTTTCAAAACCATGACCCCCATATCTTCAGCCGTTACGACGATAGGGTCATGCTCGTCGAAGATGTTGTCCAGGTAGGTAAGTAACCGATCAACGTCTGAGTCGCCCTCAAATGATACTTCGTCGAAGAACGTCTCCAACGGAAACTCCCGGAGTCCGTCGAGATCGACACCGATGGTTCCCCAATCGGGATCTGCATTGAGTACCCAGCCCCACTGTCCCGTTGAACGGAGCATGAACGGAACTGGATCGAGCTTGAACTCGACACCTGACGTTTTATCCCGATACTCCTGAGACCGTTCTTTATTGTCACGATAGCCCCCACCAGGTTTTCTCGCGTAGGATTCAGGCCATTTCTTGCGACGACTCTTATCGGTTTTCAGACGTTGATCAGTACGACGTTTGTTGTACCATTTCCTCGCCTGTTGTTTGATTTTACCCCGCTGCATCCTATAACGGTTCTTGTAGTAATTGAGGGCTTTCCCCCTCTGAACCCTCTGCCGTTGAGTACCGGGAAATGGATGCCCCTTCATGGCAGCATCGATCACCCGTTCAAGAGACGCTGTGATGTCAGGTCGAACCTGATGATAGCCCGTTGAGTTATCGACCCAAGGATGCTCATCCGTACCAGGAGTGCCAAGGGTTCTAGCCCTGTCTTCATGAAGGTTCTTGCCCCCTGGGGCATCCTCGGATGCAGGCGGGGTGTTGAATTCGGGCTTCCCCATCGGTTTGGAACGGGTGTTCGGGGGTGATGGAAGAGCACTGTCGGGTTCCCTGGAATCTGTGTTGGGCTTGACTAGCGTCTTGACCCCGGAAAGGTTCTCAGCAGGCTGCGAGTAGGCTGTGATGCAATGAACAGGGGCCGGATCGGGATCCCCTTTCCAGTAGGTGGTGATCAGACGGAACTTATCTCGGCCTTCCATCTTGAACACAATGGTCAGACCCATTCGAGGATCCGTGTAGTTGATGGCTTCCCCATGATAGAGAAGCTCGGAATGTTTGTCGTATTGCCAGTGATGCTGAGACTTCCAATCGTTCATCTGCTTCTGGAACATCTTGAGAGCAGATCGAATCGCAGGAATGTTGACCCCCCGGAGATCCATCCGGTATTGAGAGTGAGGTCCGATCACCAACTGACGAACATTCCCAACTCCAGGAACAGTCTCGATTTCGTAGACTCTAGAGGCTTCAGGATTGGATAGATCATCACCTTGTTCCACTTCATGGATCAAAGCATCCCGGAGTTTGGGATCGGAGACCTCATCCTGAATCCTCTGAACCACGTAGCATGGCCCACCCGGGTATCCGAGTGGGGGGTGGATGTCGGCCCTTCGATTCATCAGTATTCCAGTCCGTAAGGGTTCCCCTTCAAAGGGGTGTCAATCCCTTCCCGTTCCATATCAGACCATTTTTTGTTGTTGGAGAGGACCCGAATTACCAGATCTGAATCGGTATGACCCCCGTCATTCAGTATGAGGTCGAATTCAGGACCCCAAATTCTATCAGAGCGACCTGATACTAATTTAGCAGAGGGGTACTTCTTCTTTAGGGTTTCCAGTACAGCCTCTGTCGTGGGAATCCCCTTTTGAACCCGGTCCATCCAAGTACGGGAAGCCCCCATGCGGGCTTCGAATGAGGTTTTCCTGTAACCGAGGTCTTTCATGATACGAACAAGTTCCCCCATCAATCTTCTGGGGTCTACTGTTCCGGGTTTGACCACCGATGGATTAATCACGCGACTGAAAAATACATCCGTCCCGTAAAAGATGCTCGGATCTGTTGATTTCTGAGAGGTGAAAGAAGAAAGGGGTCGCCCGATGGGGGCCCCCCAGTTCTGGGCACCCGCTTTAGGACCCCCGAGCTTGAAACCCCTATCCAAATACGCTGCTGATGTCAGGGTCTTAGAGTCCATGTTCCGAGCTAGTTCCATGGCAGGTCTAATCGGATCCAAGGATTGGAGGCTATAAACGATACCGTAGGTGGGCACCACCCCCACAGCAGGACCGATGTACCTGTACACCCTAAAAACTATCCGGACCACTTCCCTATTGATCAGGACGGTGGTTTTCCTAGTGGGGAATTCTACTTTCCAGTTGAGTGCAGCCTGTTTGTCCAAATACCGACTCGCAACACGATCCGAAGATGCCATGACAGACTCCTTGTTCTTGGGTTTCCCAAAGGCCGACGAGATGGCTTCTTCTACCATTTGCTTGTCCGAGATGGACAAACGGGCATCGAGAAACTCTTCCCCGAGTTTTGACAATGCAAGTCCCGTTCGATCCAAAGAAACATCGAGTTGGTCCATGCGTTCGGGAACCCCAACGATCACATCTCCCGCCATCTGATAGATATGGTCTTTCTTATCAGACTCTTCGATCAGCTTCAGTACCCGATTGACCATGTGCCGAATTCGATGAGATTCCAAACGAGCACGGGTCACGCCTTCCGTGAGTAAGGCCCATGTTGCTTGACTGCTTGCGGTTTTACGATTAGACAACGAGGGTCCCCCAATAGAAGAAACTCCTATTTAGGGAAACCATATCGGAGGAATAACGGAATGCTAAGCCTTCCCGAGAGAATCTCGGATGCGTTGACCGATCTTCGGACCTTCAAGTTCAATGATCTTCTCGAGGATGACGGGATTGGTTCCGTACTTGGCCACGGCTTCCTTCACTCGGGTCATCCAGTGACCTTTCGTCGTATCCCACGAGAAGCCCTCTCCAGCGACCCCCGATGCGGGAATCCCAGTCGATGCTGCATCGGGAAGGAGATCAGCCAGGTCGCTCCCGTAACGGGCCTCCGACACATCCCCAGTAGCCCCACCCGGACGAACTGATCGGATATCTTCGCCTTCCGCAACGGTGGCAAACTTCTTGGCCTTCGGGGGGGGAGAGTTATCCAGACGAGAAATCTCGGCGGCGGCTTGAGCAGAATCGGTAATCAGAACGGTTTTCCTAGCAGACCCGACCGTGGCTACCGCCACCCCCTCAGAGGATGTTTCCGGGTTCCTCTGAGGATTGACTACGGATGCCGTACGGATAACCATTGAACCGCCTTGGCCTGCCCCATCATCCTGAACCGTTGGGAACTTTTTACCGATAGGGGGTGTGTTTCCAACTCCGGGATAGGAAATCTCAATGGGGGCGGACTCAATGGATCGAGTCACGGCGACCGGGGATTCCTCCGCTGCGTTGAAAGCCCCGTTGGCTTTCCGCGAGGATTCATCCCTACGGGCATCCATACTGGTCAGGTTACCCACCAGTTCCTGACCTTCATTGGGATTGAAAGCCCCGTTGGCTTTCCGCGAAGCTTCATCCCTACGGGCATTCGTGGCACCCAAAGTCCCAACGACTCTTTCTTCCTCGGATGCAGCAGACATGACCGTTGCCAGCCCACGTTCATTACCCGTTGACTGGGCAGGGCGGATCATGACACTGGCAGGCTTCATAAGGTCATTTTGAGACTGCCCCGACGCGAGGGTGAGCCACCCGGCCCTAACCGCCGACCCGAGTTGGGAAGCATCATGCGACTTCCCCCCAAGCTTCATGGTCTGACCATCGAACTCAACAATTGTACCTTCCCTCAAATCCTGCTGAAGAGGGCCAAAATGAAAAGTCCGGACGACTCGAAGTTTCTCGAATTTACCAGCTTCAAAAACAAAGTCCATATGGGCTCCTTACAAGAAAATCCCCTAGATAATACCCTCGAGAACCAGGGTATTTCACAATACTCGAGAAATCAGATTGAAAGGTTCTCACTGATGCGATCTCGAATCAAGGGGAGAAATCCCTGGCGAACACGGATTCGGGACACCACTAAAGCAGTCTCTTCCCTTTCCGAATAGGACATGAAATCCAGGAAGCATCCCAAACTATCGGACCCAATCCGGATGGCATTTGCAAAATCCCCCATCCGAACTTGATCGGGTGCCTCGATCTCAGGATCAAACCCCACAGTCAACCTCCATTGGCTTCGGACCATGAGTGACCTTCAAAAGGTCTTCGTCGGTCAGAATACCCCGATGGATCTCCTGCAATTCAACCCGATCAGAGCCGAAATCATCTTTCAAAGAAAGGAACGCCGCTTGGGAATCCACGGTCGTTCCGCAAGTGAAAACATCCACAGCGGCGTACTTGAACTCGGGCCAAGTGTGAATGGCCAGGTGGGATTCGGCAATGATCACCACAGCAGTGACCCCATAGGGACTGAAATGATGACCGGTTTTACTGATGATGGTAGCACCTGATACGGTACATGCTTTCTCAAGTGCTTTCATGATCATATCGGGGCTGTTGAGATCGCCCGAACACTCGAAGAAATCTGCGACGAGATGCCGACCAAGTGCTTTCAATGCTAGGCCCTCCCCAGAACAAGGAACCGAGTGTGTTACCGCCCGGTTCCAACCCTAATGCATGACACCCTCCTTTAGGTGAGTCTCCCACCTAAAGAACAATACCTTCTACTGTCAGGGATATAGACAAACTAGACGGGTTTGGGATCTTCATTTTCCCAGGCTTCGGAGAAAGTTGCATCCGCAAAAAGATCGGCTAACCCAGTGATTTGTTTTAGCCGAAGGACTTCATCGGGATCCATCCCAAGCTCACGTCCGATCTTCTCCGAGGACCAATTACGACGGGACAATTCCATCACGATACTGGACATCTCGTGAACAAGATGCTTTCCCCGAGCCCTGTTGTGACGAATGGTAGCCGCAATCCTATCACCACGATCTGCCCTGTCCCCCCGGATCGTGGTCACGGGAAGATATCCTTTGAGACGATCCCGGATCGCAGGACATTCCTGGGCAACCCGATTTCGATGAAAACCATCGATAATCTCGCGTTTCCCCTCTTCAACCCAAGTAACCACAGGCTGAGTGTAACCATCCTCATTGATGCTTCGTTCCAACAGTCTCATCTCAGGAGGGGCAACTACATTAGGGTTGTAATCATTGGAGGACACACTGTCTGTTTGCACCCACAGAACGAGGTCTACGGGATTATCCCGAAAAGGACTGATTCCATGAAGAATGCCCCGAACGAGATTCAAAGCTTCAATGCGATCCTTTTCGGGGAGTTCCGATAGCCGATGAGCAAGGGCAAGAGCATCATCCAGGATATCAGACATTTTTCTTATCCCCCCCGACAGTCAAGAAACCCGGCAGATCCCATTCCCCCCGTCTCTTGGCCATTCGTGATCGGTACTTATCCAAAACATGACTCTTCGTTTGAGAGAAATCCAACCCTCGGCACCAGTAGTCATGACGCAACAAAGATTTACAGACACGACGCCAGGAGGGGGTTTGATAACTGGCGGCCAAATCCCCCGGGGCTTCATCCGGAATATCCGAAGGGAACCCTCTAGTTTGATACCATCTGAGGTATACCGAGATCTTGTTCCGGTAATGTTCGGCCAATGTAGGGGGCATGGTGGTCAACAACAACTGAACAAAATCCTTCCAGGTCTTCCCCTCTGGACGGGTGATCCTCAGTTTCCCGAGGATATTTCCGTTCTCTTTGGCGTAAAGAGCACCCTGATTGGCCCCGTTGACCCTGGCGACAACTCTCGCCCAAGTATCGGGTTCGATGACCTGAAAAAGCCACAATCCTTTACGCTGTTCAGAACCATAGGGTTCGCAAATCCTTTGCTGATTAATCCCCACTCCGGCCTGATACATCCGATCATACAGACGGTTGTAGGGTTTCCCCTCTTTTCCGTTGTAGGCCCAGATATCCTGGGTGCGCCAGTCATAGATGGGGTAGCAATTGAAAACATCAGGAGACACCTGAGTCGTCCACTGCTTGCCGTCCTTGCGAACTTTGAGGGTACTCTTGAGGGTTCGCCACCGATTGAGGCTCTCATCGGTTCTGATGCCCACCAAGCAAGCGGTCAGTTCACCTTGAGCATACCATTTCCCGAAAAGGGGTACGAATTCCTCGAATTCCATCCCCCGTCGGAAGAAAGGGAAGTAGGTTTCATCCGTGATTGCACCCTCAGGCAGGTCCCGAACCCAATCGTCTTTACGATCCGGATCCCAACACATCCATTCAGGTTCGAATTGGGATACAGCATTGTCGGTTCTCAAAGGGAGTGCCACCCACAGGGGTTCAATCAGGTCCTCATAGGTATCGTACATGTCCCTAACATGATCGATGGTGAGCTTATACTGAGCTTCCCAGTCAATGAACAAGACCCCCACTTTCCGGTTCCTTTTACGAGCTTCTTCCATGGTGATATGCAACATCACGGAAGAATCCTTCCCACCGGAGAAAGACACACAGATCCTGGGGAAAGTGTCAAAAATCCAGGCCGTCCGCTGACGGGCGGCCGTCAACACATCAATGCCCAACATCTTCTTTCGAACATCAGACATTTAGCTTCCTTGGAGGCCGACCCACCACCCGAGGATGTTGAATTCCGAACTTATCTAGCCATCGATCTACGGTAGCAAATCCAACTTCCAGTTGTTGAGCCATCCCCCGTATAGATACCCCGGCACCCACCAGTTCATGCAACCTCTCCGCAGTAACCCTCTGCCGAATCTGATACTGAGGACCTTGGAAACCAAATGGACCGAGCTTGTACTGCATGCACTCGGGAATGTGGGGTTTGACGACATCGATAAATCTAAGAGCCCGATCCTCCTGATCAAAAGAAAAGCCTCCAGTGTTACCCTTTTTGGGACACCATCGAGGTTGCAACCCGAACTTCTCGAAAATGGAGAAAGCTACCTGACGACTAGCCTCATCAGCCCCGAAAATGATATCGGGCCACCATCCGGCATGACCATCATCCAGATACCAGATGGCCAAAGCGAATTCATCCACAAGGTCCACGACCCGTGGCAAAAAACGTTTCCAGCCTTTATCATGAGAAGCGTAGAACAGTTCCTGCCATTCGTTCAGAAGTTCATGGGCAACGGTATTGAAACGCCAACCTGGAAAACTCTTCCCCCCCGTGTTCCATACCACGGGCTTGACAGCATCCGGGAGTGCCCAGGTGCCCCATAGCTTCACTTTCCATTCAAGATAAGCCTTCTGGGAATCAGTGTGATTCTCAGTGTAGTAAGTGGCATTGGTTCGATGCACTAACCGGCCATCCCCCAACATGGATCCTACTAGCAAAGACCGTAGAACCCCCTCTAATGGAGGGACTTCAATTCGAGACCATCTTGGTATCGCTTCGATCCCGAAGAAAGCCCGCCATCTTTGAACTCGATGAACAGTTCCGTTCGGTAAAAGTTCGGCAATATCTTTATCTGTCAACTTGTCAATTTCCACCATCTGCCGAAGGCACTCTTCGGAAACAGGACACAGAATCCGATTCATAGAAATCCCCGAACCTCAACCGGTAATATGATACCGTAAAGGATCCGATTTGGTCCCCATGTATGAAACGGATCTTTTCAAAGAATTTTCGACACTGGTCCAGATCGTCGCATTTGGGCCCCCGCCAGTTTGAGACGGCGACTAACCGTACTCACCCCCACACCAAACATCTTGGCAAGTTGCTTCTTGGAAAACCCACCCTCATACTTAATCTTGGCATCTTCAGCTAGGAATTTACGGGCATTCCGATCCCCAACCTGTCTAGCCGTCTCATGAGGGATTTTGTAGGCCATACAAGAGATGGGTCGCATATGAGGTTCCACCAGAGACTTGAACTCAAAACCCTGTTTCGGAAAATGAATACTCCCATCCCCGGGATAATAGACCGGTTGCAACCCCAACGTCCTAAGGGCCACGAACGCCCGATCTAGACTTACAGAACCCAGTCCGAAACTGATGCGAGGTCCTGTAGATCCATCATCCATGTACCATATGGCCAGGGCAAGAGGAGTCATTCGAAGATGAAGATCAACCGGAAACACCTTCCTCCTATCAGGGGCAGGATAAAACAAATCATACAAGGGGCGGAGTTGGGGGCAAGCATGAGTGGAAAAACAATGACTCGTGAACACTCTGCCAGTCTTCTTACATGTCTTATCTCTGTTCCCCAACCATCTGACAAAAGGGGACAAAACTTGGGCTTTCCAATTGGAATATTCAGCTTGTTTCAAACAGTGACCTTCGTTAAATCGGGCAGAGGATTCGCTGGTACAGTTCATTCCGCCGTCCCCGAGAAGAGACCCTATCAGAATTTCCTCCTGATAAGGGCTCAAAACAGGTAATGCTAAAGCCATACGACAAGTTTTCCCTAGAGTGGGGATCCCCCACTCTTTGCGTAACCTACAGATATGAACCTGGTAGGTCCCAAATTGAGTCGCAATCTCGGATTCTGTTTTCAATTCAGTCAAGTACAGGTCTTCGAGCTTTGCAGGTGTCAAACCCTCGGGTACAAACATTAGACCTAAACCCCATCAACCACAACACTACTATACATTAATTGAGGTGGAAACAAAAACGCCCCGGAAGGGCGCGGCCTTCCGGGGCGTTTTTCAGGTCAGATCAGGTGACTACCGCGTGATCGTGAGCCGGGCTTCGCCGCGTGGGTTGAACGCGCCGATTCCAAGGTTCTCGAAAACGCTGAAGCCAATCGTGCGGGCCTTCGGGTCATCAGCCGAGAGAACCGTGAGTTCCGTACGCACAGGAATGCGGCCGAAGTGTTCCGGTTCGCAGCAGATGTAGACCGTTCCCACGGGGACCAGCCTGGACGTGATTACCTGCGCTCCCCACAGGATCGACTGGAGGCCGGTCTTGAGCAGAGTCGCCTGGCTTTCGATGTCCAGGATGTCACGCCCGAACTTACGCAGGTCGGCGTAATCGCGAGCGTTCATATAGACACGGGCAACGCGAAGGTCATGCCGCTCGATCAGAGCGAATGCATCCGCCAGAACAGCGCCGGAGATCGGGGCGACGACGGGGATGTCCGGGTTCGTCTGACCCGGGATCGAGTCGAAGCCTGCGGTCGCGATGCTGTCCAGGATGGCGAAGACTCTTTCGTCTTCCGCAGCCTGAACCTGGGCGCGAGCCAGATCCTGAGACCGCTCGATGAGGTCGAAGCGGCGCTCCTTGATCTGGGTGAGCGGGATCTCCGGGTTGCTCGCGATCTCGAACAACGGGAAGATCACGCGCCGTGGTTTCGTCACGGCGAGAATATTTTGCCCTTCTTCGCCCACGACGTATGCGGTCACGTCGGGGTCTTTGTCATAGATGGGCAACGCGCCGTCGGGGAGCTGCTCGACCAGGAAGGTCTTGCGGCCCACGGCGGCGTAGTCACGGCGCAGACGCAACGGCTGAGTCATCGAGGCAGCCAGCTTGGCACGGCCAGCAGGCGTCTTGATGTACTCAGAGATGATGCGCTGCTTCACAGCATTGGAAACGGTATTTTCCACAGCATCACCTCCTAAAGCCTGGCGTCAAAGACGAGTTCTGTCTGCGTCGCGTCCGGGGGCATCTTCAGAACGCCGATGACCGTCGAGCTGTTGTCCAACGTGAACACGAAGGACTCAGCTGCGACCGTGATATCATCGGTGCTGATGACAAGCGTACCCGCCGCGTTCAGCACGGTGGCGGGAAGCAGGAACCCGTTACGCGAAGAGATCAGACGCTGTCCGTTGACGTACACGATGGCGGTTCCCGCAATGGGATCACCACCGACGGAGTCCCCGATCAGGGCCGTCTCGTACAGCGAGTCACCATAGGTGCCCATCGCGCATACATACGGTCCAATACCGGAGGCGACGCCGGGAGTGTTCTCGAATGCGTTGCCGTTGGCCGAGTTGATGAAGAGACCCAGAGGACGATAGCCCTGGCGCTGAAGAGGCGCAGCAGCAATCGCAACCTGGACCGCGTTCGAACCCGGTCCGCCCATGAAATTCGACCCCGCGTCGGGACGAGTAAACGCCACCGAGCCAGACAGAACGCCGTGAAGCGTCTGGTCAACTCGGGTGGTGACGTTCGTCGCTACCGCCGTGGGGTTGTTCTGGGTGAACGCGTCCGCTGTCAGCACACCGATTGAATTCCGAACGCCGAGGTTCAGAATCCGAAGTGCCGACGAACTTTCCGTCCATCCCCCAGAAGCCTGCCCATGCAGAGGCATGATGCTCCTCCTACACCCTGTTACAGGTGACCTGGTGGATGTCACAACCCACGGCGGTTCCGCGCAACCTTACCGTGGACCATAGGGAAGAAACCCCCCTATACCCTGATGAGGGGTTTATAGAAACTCTACCGACGCCAGGTTGAAATTCTTTTTTGTAGGGGAGTTTATCTTGGGGGGGATTCTCGGATCCCCCCCAAGACAGGAAGGCTACTTCATTCCGAACACTTCGGAGACGTCAGGGGCAGTTTCCCACAGCGCGGAAAGTTCACCGACTTCATCCTTGGCGACCCGGACTTGAGAACCGATGGTCTTCGGTCCAACGGAAGCCTTGCGAGGCTGGGGCTTCTGCGAGGCCGTACGACCGGCGAGACGGGAAGCCTTCTTCTGGGCTTCGGCGTCTTCGTCCTTGACCTCTACTTCTTCCTCTTCCTTGACTTCTTCCTCGTCCTTGGCAGCCTTGCCAAACACGGAAGCCAGGAGGGAATCCTCTTCAGGTGTCGTCGAGGGGGATTCACCCAGGCCCATGGGGTCGTCGATCAGGCCGAACATCTCGGCATCATCGATTTCACCGCAAGCCGTCTTTTCGGCGGGTGCTTCGACTTCTTCGTCTTCCTTCTCTTCGACTTCTTTCTCTTCGACTTCGTCGTCATCATCGTCGTCGTCGGAAGCTTTCTTCTCTTCCTTCTCTTCGACTTCTTCCTCTACGACTTCGTCTTCCTCGTCAGCGGCCTTCTTTCCGCCAACCATCGCCTCGACAACTTCGTCTTCGTCAACGATGTCGTCCTTGTCCTTGTCAGCGGCAGCGAAGATCGCGGGGCTACCCAGCCACTCGGCCTTGAGTACGAAACCGTCGCCGTCCGTGTCCATCGACGCGAAGAACTTACGAGCAGCCGTCTTCACTTCCTGCTTGTCAGCCGTCGCTTTGCCTTCTGCACGGGCAGCCGCTTCGTCTTTGCCCGAAGCATTGGCGTTGTTCTGGCTTCCACCCGGAGCATTCTGACCGGCCCTCAGGCGCCGGATCTCCTTCTCCAGACTGGCCATACGGCAAGCAAGGGTTTCCATCTCATCCGGAGTCTCGACTTCATCGATTCCGGCTTCGACCAGGGGTTCATCCCCAAGGTCATCGAAATCATCCCCTGCCAGGAGAGAATCGAGTTCAGCTTCCGTCACGGGAGCATCATCGTCCTCTTCTGGAACGGCTTCGGCTTCTGCAACCAGGGGGTTGCCGCCGCAGCGATTCAGGGTGGCCGACAGTTGATCATCGGGAAGATCCATCAGGTCCAGCGCCTGATCTTCGATCTGACCATCAGGGGCAAATTCCCCAAGCATCAGGCGGGCCACTTTCAGGCACTTCGATGCCTTGACCTTGATCTGCTCACGAAGGCTACGTGCTTCCTTCGGGACGCGGGGCGGGTTCTCATGTGCCGGATGATCCTGGTCCTCAGTGTCGTACCCAGGAATCGAGGGCGGGTTGCCCTGGGGGTACGGAGGTGCCTTGGGGTCTTCCGCCCACGAGGACGTATCGCCGTTCTCGTAGTCGTTGACACCCGGGTCCGGCTGATGTGCCGGATGATCCTGGTCTTCGGTTTCGTACCCAGGGGTGGCGGGTGGGGCAGACGCCTTACGTCCCGCCGCCCACGTCAGGCGCTCACGATTGATACTCATGTGGGTCCTCCTTGGCGACTGCCAATTTTCAGATTCTTGCTCGCGGATTTCCCATGAGCAAGCAACTTCCCCAAACGGAGAAGTGTCCTAGCTTCTGGAAGAGTGGGACTACGACCTAACGCAGTTTCACATGCTTTCCAGAAGGCTTCAACCGAACGGTATTGATCCGAACTACCTACCTTGAGGGAGACTCGGTAAATCGGAACGGGAATTTTGATCCCGTTCAGATCATTGTAGGATGCAATCCTGTCGATAAGATCGGCATCGTTAGACGCTGTACGAACAATGGCGTCAAGACCCAAAGTGTATCGAAGCTTGGCGTCCTTGACGATGTTGGAATTCGTCCCGATAGAAGACTGCTCAGGTGTCTGACGCGGCGGTGTAGGATTCAGTTCCTCCTTGAGGCGTTTCTGAACTCGATCCCGCACGACTTTTACCATCTCGTCTTCAAGACCCTTCATAGGATCTTCAGGTGCCTTCGGGGCTTCCGGAGCCTCTTCAGCAGAGGGTTCAGCATCTACGGCAGCGTCATCAGCCCAACCGGCGAGGAAAACATCACTTATGGAATCATCACTCATGACCAGACGAGGATCACCCGATTGACCTACACGAACACCTGGGTTGGGGGTCGGCATACGGGCGACCACCACATCGCCCTTGGGGGTGACCGAGGCTGCCAGCAACCGAGCATCCGAAGACCATTGAGGGGGCGGAGATGTCAGGATCGCCTGAGCCTTCTTAGCGAGGTCCGCGCCGGGAACCAAGATGTTCCGGAGGACAGCCCCTGTGAAAGCCGGTGTTCCAACCCAAGATGCTTCGATGAACTGAACGCCACCATGCGGATCAAGGGATTGATGACCGCAAAGTTCAGCTACACGATGACGACGACCCTGTTCATCGAAAAAGCTGTTGCCCTTCTCGTACTTGATATGGGGACAGAGTTCGGTCTCATCGGCAGCCCAATGCCCGCACTTCGTGCAGATGGTCCCATCCACAGTGCAGCCCATGGATAGGGTGGACATCTTATGGTCTTCGATGGCCTTGATCAGATCCCTGTGCTTGCGGTCCGTGGCGATGAGGATATCCGTGTAGACGGAATCCCCAATATCACGGCATACAGCATCAATGATGCGTCCCCGAGATAGATCCTCTACTTGGACATGCTCAACGAAGTTGTGTCCACCGATGAACGTAGGATACGCTTTCAGAAGGACGGGTCGGTTCCAGCAGTCCAAGTTGTTGTTGATGTACTTATCGCACTCGGGTTCAACCCGGAAATCAGCGAACTTCCGGTTGCCCTTGAAACCATCCAACAGGAAAGATCCCGTAGGGGAACCCGGGTCGTAGGTGTCCACCGATGCAATGATTGTCGCGTGGGTCATCAGGAAATCGTTAGGATCGAAAGGCTTCCCGAACAACGAAGCCGCCCGGGTTACCAGATTCTCCTGGATATCCTGTTTGGCTTTCCGGGACGAAGTACGGACCTTCCCCCAATCGGACTTGCCGATATGAGGATGAATGACCGTTGCGTTGGCGAACCGAAGGAACGCCATGCTACTTCCCCTTCAGCAACGGATTAGATGAGTCCTGATCCGGATGACCCATGATGTCCTGCTTTTTGATCAGGAACATGCATTTGGGGCATCCCAACAGATGATCACTCATACCGTCGCGACGTTTGTACGTTGCCTTCACCAGAATTTCCTCAGGGCAACGTGGGCAGTGAAATCTTCCACTGTCACATTCCTCTTTGGAAGCCCGATACTTACGATCTACAGAGGCCCAGTACATGGCTTTCTTAACGTAGGCTTCCGAGACACGACTTACCGATGATGCATTGGCCGTACGCCCGTTCCCGCTTGATACGGGAACCGTATCCCGGCCTCCGGGAACAGTGTCGTTCTCAACGGCAGGGGGCTTGTACTCATCGGATTCGAATCTTTGGAGATCTTCAACAGGTACACGTTCAGGCCCATGTGGCCACTGTACTTGAACCATCCCAATAGCAGGGAACACAGCCACCACGCGACCCATAAGATCGCGATTACCAGAGATGAAAGGGTACACCAGGTCATTGACCTGAAATTCCCGAGCCCTCTGCTGATAATCGATGATGGCAGCAACCCGTCTCATCGAGACCCTCACCTACTTGGAAAGATCGTAACCATGAGCCTTCTTTTCGCTCTTCTCTTCCTTATCCTTCAGGAAATCGGGCTTCTTGTCTTCCTTGTCGTCATCATCGTCCTTGTCGCCCTTGTTCTTCTCCCACTGCTTCTTGAAAGCTTCGGGGACTTCACCAGCCTTCTTGGACTCGGTCTTCTCGTCAACATCGTCCTCGTCCTTCTCTTCGTCCTCATCTTCCGCTTTCTTGGCCGTACGGAGGACGATTTCGATCATACGAGCGACCTTCTTGACCTCTTCCTCATCCTTCTCGTCATTCTCAACTTCCGCAACATGCGGCATGATCTTGGCAACCAACCCAAGGGTCGAGGCCACTCTACGGGCAGATGACGTTCCGGAGATGATGCTTGCTTGAAGGCGCATCAGGGTTGCGGCCAGGTTCGTCAGACCAGCGACCAGATGACGATTCTTTCCACCAGCCACATTCAGGGCGGCTTCGTGAATCGAACGCTCGGCAGCAATCACTTGACGAACAGCAGCCTGACGACCCATCACTTCGAAACCGGCCTGCTTGCCCGATTGAGGAGCTTGAGGTCCAATATCGGCATTGGGGCCCAGCTTCCCGGCTTCCTGTTCTTCGCGCAGTTCACGATTTTCTTGCTGAGAGAATTCAGCCTTCATGTACCCTTCATCAGCATCCTGCTCAAGCGGACCGGCCTTCTCGACGCCAATCTCAGCCGCATTGAACTGTGCTTTCTTCGTGATATGGTCCGAAATCAGGTCCAGACGATACGCGGCATCCATAGCGATCTTCTGTGGAAGACCCAGGATCTCGTGATCGTACTGAAATAAATTGGCGAGCCGGTCCAGATCAGCCGTTACCGCCAGCGCGCCCTTTTTGGTCAGCTTTGCCATGAAAAACCTCCTAGTGAACGCCCTGTCAGGGGCCAACTTCACGAATGGGCACGGACAGGCCCTCCGTTCTGACTGGACGTCATATAGACAAAAGATTGAGGTTCAGCCCAAAAAACTATTTTTTGGGCCTCTTCATCTCGAGGGTTTTAGCTTTAGGAGGCTCGAGGGACTTGCCTCCTTCTGGGGGCTTGACATCTTGAGTAGAGGGGCTCTCTTGCTTGACCTCGGACGACCCGGCCCCTTCCGGATTACGAAGAGGAGGGGCTACAGGTTCTTTCTCATCATCTATGACCATCCGATACTCGACTTTGAGGAGCTCCAGGTTCCCGCTTTCGAGAACATCGAGGGCTTGTTTCAGAAGGGGGTTTTCAGCATCTTCGAACCCCATCTCCTTCATCTTCTTAACGAGAACCCCGATCTTCGTCAAACGAACGTTATCCAGAACCTTTTGAGACTCTTCCCTATCGGATCCTTTGGATAGATACTGAGAAGCCTCCATCATGGCGGCTTTGACAGAGGGATCTGATTGGATTTCCTTGGTGAGGTTCTTGTAGTTCCCCTTCTTCTCATCCTTCCTTTCGGATGCAAGAGCCAACTCATGAAGGATGGTCATGTCATCAATGGCAGATACCCTGATGAAATCCATGATCTGGATGCGTTGTTCCGCGGTGGTGTTGACATCATTCCAGGCCTCAATCAAAGCCTTGTAGGGTCCATTGGATCCGCCCACAACCTCTTGAATTTCAAAATCTGACAACGTCTGCATGGCATCATCTAGTTCCTTTCGACTTTCGGATGTACCTGCAAAAACGCTGTTTCCTTCGAACAGTTTACTGACTTTTCCGGACCGGTACAGGGCTTTGAAAAGCCCTGATCCCATGGGGGATACCTTGGGAACTATCGGACCTGTTTTGTTGCTCTTCCGCTTTTTCCTTTCCCCTGTCATCTCATCGTATTCATCGTAGCTGTCACTGGATTCATCCAGTTCGATCTCTTCATCGTTCAAAGCCGCAGCCACCCTCAGTCCGTTTAGGGCAGCTTCAATCTGGGCCTCTTCGGCGGAACCTTCTTTGGCTGCGTTATAGGCCTCAGATAGCTGGGATGCTGCGAGTTTTCGATCCTCGGGAGTTCCTTTCATGAACCGATCTACAGCGGTCGAAGACTGTTGAACCAATTCCTCTTTGGTTGATTCCTTGTCACTGAACTCAAAGCCCTTCACCTTCGGCAGTTCAGTTTTGACTTTGATATTGGGGTCAAATTCAGCCTTCTGAGTCAAATACTCGATTTGAGCTTTCTCATCCTCAGATGAGATGTATTCCCCCTTGGACCGGGCCTTAGCGAAAAGGTTCTTGATGTACCCCTTCACATGGTTCTTATCCCGGAATTTAGTCGATCCATCATTCAATTTGTTCCTGAGATCCTCGGGAAGAGATGGTTCCTCGGGAAGGGCCTCTATGATCGCTTTGATATAGGCATCCCGATCTTGAGTGGAAACTTCAATACCCTCGTTCTTACGTTGCTCGTCAAAAGCGGCCTCAAGCAAACTTTGGATCTCTTCAGGTTTCTCGGTGCCAATTCTGCTGGGAATCAGATGTTCGTTCATGACCTTGATCACGGCCTCCCCCAGGTCCTCCTTCGGGATCTCATTATCGAGCATTTGATTAGAGAAGAAGGGGGCAAGGATCTTGGGTTTCCTCTTTTTCTTTTTCTTTTTGTCGGTTTCCGCCTTTGCATCATCCAATTCCATTTCCCCAAAATCCTCGGAGGGATCTCCTAGGTCCTCAGAGGCCTGACCTGTGGCAAAAGCCTTGGCCGATTCCTCTTCCTCGAATCCGCCCTTGGATTCCCCTTCCTTGTTCTTGGCCGACCAGGACGTTCCATCCTTGGCCTTCCACCATTCCCCGTTCTTATGCCCTTCTACGTCCTCGACCTCGGCCCCCGGGGACTTCTTGAGGGGAGTCCATTTCCCCCCACCTTCATCCTTCACGAGACCTTGAGACTCCATCTCTGTCAGGGCTTCAACCCAGTCAGGTCCCAACGCCTTCTCCCAGTCACCATCCGTGAGGCTATCCTTCTCGAGAAGGGGCTGAGCCTTTTTCCAGACTTCGGGCTTCACGTTCTTCGGGGATTCAACCGCCGGTATATCCGTAACTGCAGGAGCAGCCTCATCTTTCTTCCCCGAATCGTCGGTAGGGGGCACCTCGGCAGGTTTCTCAGCTTCGGGCTTTTTGGGTTCATCTTTCTTAGCGGGGGTTGCAGGAGCCTTGCCGCCAGTTGCCCACTCGGGATGCAGCTTGGCAGCTGAATCCATGATTTTCTTTTCGAGCTTCTGCTGATCTTCAGCAGAGAAGTACTGTTGTCTAGGATAATTGTCCAAAAGATGCCCCGACCGGAGTTCTTTCATCAACCTCTTGACGGCCTTGTCTACATCCTTCTTGGACAACCCTTCCCCAGAGATAGTTTTGTTGATCTCCTGACGAAGAATATCTTCCCCGCCTTTGTTCGGGATCCCAGCTTCACTGATGTCCAGATCTACTTGTTTCTCTACAGGGGGTTTATCCTCGGGCTTCCCCTCCTCAGGAGTTTTCTTCTCCTCGGGCTTGTAATACTTGTCCCCCTTGGACTTCATCGTAGGCTTGTAGTCTTTCCATTCATCCGGGAATGAAACCTCACCCTTCTTGCGGGCAACATCCAAAACATCCTGGATGTAAGCCTCTTCCTGCTCCGGTGATATTGGAGTCTTCAGTTTCCCCCTAACCCGGGCAACAGACTCACGAGCGGTTTCCTCAGCAACTTCCGGCTTTGCTGGATTCTCCGCGAAAGTATCCCGGATCCTTTTCAGTTGTTGTCCCGCAGGGGTGTCGGGTCCAGGAAGCTCCGTTTTATCAGGTTCCTTGACAGGTGCTTCGGGCTTCGGCCCCCCCTTTTCGGGTTCCGGTTCCTTTTTTCCGTCTTCTGGGTCGGGCAAATTCGCAAACCAGTCTGCCGCCTCCTGCTTTTCTTCAGGAGTCATCTCTGGCAAATCCTTGAAAAAATCCCGAGCCTGCTGATCTTGCTCGGGAGTGAGGGGCGGCTGACGAGCAAACCACTCATCTGAAAAGGCCAACGGCTCGGGATCCGATTCCTGATCCTTGGGGGCTTTATCTTCGATTTTTTTCTTTGATCCCCCTTCCTTCTCGGGATCAACATCCTTCCATCCTGGTTGTTCGATACCCCCCGCCTTCTCAGCATCCAACATCTTCTGCTTCTGAAACTTCCATCCCAGGACTTTCAGTTCGGTAACCTGGTCCGGGGTAACACCAAAATTGTCCTTGATATATTGAATGTTGCCATCGATGACCTTCCGGATCTGGTCAGGATCGGCTTTAGGTGTACTGCTGATGTAACTTTTCCACCA
>Ga0265297_10005694_pt1 | contig 18718 bp, 27 predicted proteins | sample Munlanlwell13791_FD_192502 | JGI IMG/M metagenome (GOLD analysis project Ga0265297, IMG submission 192502) | Leachate microbial communities from a municipal landfill in Southern Ontario, Canada - Leachate well 137-91 | ecosystem: Engineered > Solid waste > Landfill > Unclassified | place...
GCGTTCGAGGTCCCGGGTGCCGGCCACAGGTTCGAAGGTCTCAAGCCGTTCTTCCATGCGCCGGAGTTTTTTCCGGAACATGTCGGAGACCTGGATGAGAAACACTTCTTCGAAGGTCGCTGTGCTCTCGCCGGTGGCAAGCGAGAAATCACGGATCTGGATAGGGATATCCCCCTGGAACTGGACACGGACTGGAAGCCGGTAGGTCACGGGATAAATGTCCACGACTCCTCCGCGCACGGCGAATTCCCCGGGCAGGGCGACGTATTCTTTTTTCTGGTAGTGGAGCCCGGTGAGAAGCTCCTCGATCTGCTCGATCCCGACCTCGGCGTTGATCCTAAGCCGTCTGATTTCCACCCCGTTAGATCTCCTGATTTCTTTGCACTTCAAAACTCAGGGGACAGGCAATCTTTCAATGCCTGTCCCCTTTTCAGTGTCACTGTTCTTTATTAGCTTTCTTTGAATACTTGTCTAAGGTCATCAATGAAAATTTTAGGAGAAAAACCTTTTAACCAATCGTCCAGAAAAAAACTATCGGCTGCCCCGACAGCCATACCTACCGCTGCTCCGGTCGGTCCAGCAATAGCAAGCCCAACTCCTCCCGTTAAAATAAATCGCATGATTTTGGCTGGCACAGAACTAATCCAGGGTATTTTCCCCAATGCCTCGATATACTTTTGAACTATGACATCGGGATTTTGGTCGTGATTTCCGTGAAACCATTCTCTAAACTTTTTGCCTTTTCCTGATCTCTTAAGTTTTAAAAGTTGCGCAAGACGTTTTTGACGATCTCCTTGAGATAACTTTAATAAATAAGATGATGGGTCAGGAACTCCACCCACTTCAACAAGCCGCAGAAAAGAAGAAACGGACTTAAGATTTGGCGCTCTTTCGGCTTTTCCTTTGAGAAAATGCCCGGTTTTAAATGTTGTGCTCAAGTCCTTGCAACCCGTACGTTGTGCCAAATTTAGCTCGAGATTTGATGAGCATATTTCCATAACAATATCTATTTCGTCGCCTAAAGTATTTGGGCTATCTGGGCCACCACACATTCTCACTTGGTTAGGGTTGATCCCCTGCAAGCGATCCATATGAGTATTCCTAATTGCGAAACGATTCCTAAGATAGGGACTATTCAGTATGTCCGTATATGTCTCATGACGAATACTTTCAGCAATGGTAGTGGCCTCTATCGTTTGAACATTTTTAGTTACGAGTTTAGTTATCAATTTTATTTCACGCGGCTTAGGGCTAAGAATTTCCAGCGCCCAAGGCACTGCGTCCGTCTCGTCCCCAAACGGCTGTAGCTTTAAGCCATGCTTTTCATCCTTTGAAATTACAAATGATTGAATTCCACCCCCATTCCCAATATAGCCAAAAGCTCCTTTTAATCTTGCAAACTTGATATCACCACTTTCAAGTAAATCGATAACGGTTTTCTCTCCTAATACGCCAACCAATGCTGTTAATGACACATAGTCCTGCGTCGGAATAATGGCTTTATCATAAAGCAACAAACTATCGATAAACTTTGAGAAGCGCTGATGTCCATTTTGGACAAATGCCTGATATCTCCTGCCAGGATTATCAAGGTTGAAATAGGCCCACATGTCACCAACGAATACAGTGCTTGAATCTTTCTTCTTCAAAAAATTTAAAACAGAAAACATGTGCTGGCCTCTGGTTTTAAAAAAATAGGTGCCCTGCGAATGAACACCTAGCTGTTAATTATTCTCTCACCCTAACCGCATGCCCTTTTTCTAAAAGTACGTTGTTAAGATACTGCTGCTTCCCGAATTTGTCCGTATAAAAAACATCCCCGAGATAACGGCCCCACTTCTCTTTCCGGGTCTGGGTGGATTTAATGGTGATGAACTCGCAGTGGGCGAGCTCGCGCTCGACAAAACGTTTGGCGGCCTGGCCCTCCGGCGTATCGAGTTCAGGACAATCAATGCCTTTCAGACGTATCGTCTCGTGACACTGCTCCTCAAAACCGGCATCAATCTCAAGTTTCAGAGTATCGCCGTCGATCACGCGTTCGACAAAGGCTTCATAAGTATAGAGCAGGGACTCGGGATTCGTCCCTTTGGACTTGTTGGGTGTGAGCATGTAGCTGCCGCCGACTTTTTTAAAAGAAGTGATAATAGTATCGGCAGGAAATTTCCGGGAAGTAAAGCGGCTCAGTTTGATCGTGCGCGAGAAGCCGACATCGAGGAGTGGCTCGGCGACATGAGAGTGAATGGTCTCTGGTGCGATGACTTTGTAAGTATAAAAAGGACCCAGCACTGGTATGGAAAGAAGCGACGGTGGTTTCCCTTCCAAGGCCTCCGCGCGGCTTTCCCAATTCAGATTGCGGATCTCGATCTCGAGATCGCGGGAGGTCCACTCCCCTTTCGATGCCCGGTCCGCTAGTGCGAAGCGTTTTTTCTCATCCGGTACTGCAATAAGCGCCCGGTAATGCGCCCAGGACAACTTTTGCCGCGCGGCAAAAGTCGGGAATTTCTCGGCAAATTCCATACAGCGGTAAAAGACCGTTTCGCCGTAATCCAGATCTTTGGCGAGGTTCGCGATCACCTTTTCCCCGTGCTCCTGATTGGGCGTTTCAGACTTGCGGAGATATTCATTAATGAGCCGGCCGGTTTCCCAATAGGTGCGGACTTTCGCTTCTTCGATCTTTTGCTGGCCGAGGAGAAGGATTTCTTCGACCTTTTTGCGGAGTGCCGCGTAAGTAGCAATTGAAAATGATCTCATAACGGACGGATTATAATCTGAAAAAAGAGATTCCGCATCCCTTTCAAGAATCACCTGAGATCCTTCGACTTCGCACCTGGCGGTGCTTCGCTCAGGATGACTCCCGGGGGAAAAATACCCCGAGGAATCAACTACTTAAAAATAGAGGCGATGCGCTGAACCGCGGTTTCGATGTCGTTTTCGGAGGTGGCGTAGCTCATGCGGATATGGTGAGGACTGCCGAAGGGCTCGCAGGGAATGACCGCGACATGGACTTCCTCGAGGAGTTTTTTGGCGACTTCAAGGCCGCTCAAGCCCGTCCCCCGGATGTCCACGAAAAGATAGAAAGCACCGTTTGGCTTGAACGGCTTGAAAGACTTCACGGCCTTCAGTTTTTCGATGAAAAGGTCCCGGCGTTTCTGGAACACCGCGCACATCTTTTGGGCTTCCTCATCCCCCTGATCAAGGGCGACCACTCCGCCGGGCTGCGTAAAAGAAACCGGATTAGACGTCGAGTGGCTCTGGATGCTCTCCACGGCCTTGGCCAGGGTCTTTTCCGGGAACGCGGCGTATCCCAAACGCCAACCGGTCATCGCGTAGGCCTTGCTGTGTCCGTTCACGATCACCGTGCGTTTGGCGATCTCAGGGTCCAAAGACGCGATCGAAGTGTGTTTTTGGCTGTCAAAAATGAGTTTCTCATAGATCTCATCGCTTAACACGATCACGTCCGGAAACTTCTTAAGCACCGTACAAAGCGCCAGGAGTTCTTCCTTGGAATAAACCGCGCCTGTAGGATTCGACGGCGAATTAAGGATGAGGATCTTGGAACGCGGCGTTAATGCTTTTCCAAGAACATCGGGCGTGATCTTGAAATTCGTTTTTTCCGTCGACGGGAGAAAAACATTCGTGCCGCCGAGCACGGTCACCATTTCGGGATAACTCAACCAGTAAGGCACAGGAATGAGCACTTCATCCCTGGGGTTCAGGAGCGCGAAAAGCACATTGAAGATCACATGCTTGGCACCGCAGCCAACCACAATCTGCTCGGGAGTAAAATCAAGGCCTTGATCCCTCTTGAGCTTGCGGCAGATGGCTTGACGGAGTTCGACGGTCCCGGGGACAGGGGTGTATTTGGTATTTCCCTTTTTGAGGGATTCGATCGTGGCTTCTTTAATGAAGGAGGGAGTATCAAAATCCGGCTCGCCGGCACTCAGGGAGATCACGTCGATCCCCTGCGCCTTCATGGCCTTCGCCTTGGCGGCGATCTCAAGCGTAACGGAGGGCTTCACCGCAAGAACTCTGCCTGAAAGTTCCATATTCACCCCGTTAGAGATTAACGTCGTGCATGAGTATCAACTGATCTCCTTTTCCCTTCAGAGAGAAGGAAAGACCCGCACACGGCGTTAGAGATTAGTTTTCGTCGCCTTTGAGGAATTTCCTGAGTTTACCCAAGAACCCGCCCTTTTTCTCCGCGTCTTTTTTCTCGGCCTGTTTCGGCGTCTCGGATTCCTTCTTTGCATCCGTGGTTTTGGGCGATTCCTTTTCCTGCGTTTTTTCAGCCGTTTTATCGGCGGGCTTCGCTGCTTTCTTTTTCCTGGCTTTTTTAGCAGGAGCCTCGAACACCGCGGTCCATTCCAAAAGGGCCATTTGAGCGCCGTCTCCGGCACGATAGCCCAACCGGAGCACGCGGGTATAGCCTCCCTCACGGCCCTTGAAAAGCGGTGCGATCTGGGTGATCAAAATACGCGCGATCTCCGGGTCCCGGACCTTGGAGATCAAAAGCCGGCGTGCGTGAAGCCCCTCGCGCTTCGCGATTGTGACCATCTTATCCGCGAACGCACTGGTCTCTTTAGCCTTGGCATGCGTCGTCTCGATTCGTTTTTTCAAGACGAGCGCCCGCACGAGATTCCTGAGCTTCGCCGTGCGATGAGCGGTTACAACCCCTAATGTCCTTCTACGGCGTTGATGGCGCATGTTAGATCCTTATGATTCTGTCGGGGCCGCGACCGGCGCGCCCTTGTTCGGCAAAGAGTCCTCGATGTTCATTCCGAGATGAAGTTTCATCGCAACCAAGATTGCGTTAATCTCGTTGAGGGATTTTTTCCCGAAGTTTTTGTATTTGAGCATCTGCCCTTCCGTCTTTTGGATAAGATCGCCGATCGTTTTGATATTGGCGGCCTCGAGACAGTTGGCACTGCGAACAGAAAGCTCCAACTCGCTGATAGGCTTGTGGATCATATCCAAAAATTCCTTGTCCTCAACCTCTTCTTCTTCCTCTTCTTCCGGCAATTCGCCGTAGTTGACGAAGACATCGAGATGCCGTTGGAGAATGTTCGACGCATAAAGAAGTGCCTCTTCCGGTCCCATAGCACCGTTCGTCCAGACTTCCAAAACCAAACGGTCATAATCGGTGGCCTGCCCAACGCGGGTGTCTTCCACATAGAAATTCACTTTGGTCACGGGCGAGAAGGCCGAATCGACAGTCACCACGCCAATGGAGGCATCTTCCTGTTTATTCTTCTCGGCAGGGACATACCCACGCCCACGGCCCACTTCCATCTCCATCTTGAACACATGGGGCTTGCTTAGGGTGCAGAGCACGAGCTCCGGATTGACGATCTCGACCGTCTCATCCGCCTGGATATCACCGGCCTTGACCGGACCTTGCTTTTTGATGTCGATATAGATCTTCTTCGGGCCCTTGCCATGGTAACGAAGCACGAGTTTTTTGACGTTCATTACGATCTGAGCGCCGTCCTCGACCACGCCCTCGACCGCGGAGAATTCATGCAACATACCGTCGATCTTGATACTGGTCACCGCAGCGCCATCGATCGAAGAGATAAGCACGCGCCGTAATGCATTTCCGATCGTGGTCCCGTAGCCCCGCTCGAACGGTTCGGCAATAAACTTGCCATAATTGGGCGTCAGCGACCCTTGTTCCACTTCGAGACGCTTCGGCATTTCAAACGTTTTCCAACGAATACCCATTTTATTTCCTCCTTATGCGAGACGAGATAAAAAACTTTTTAAGAAAATAACCCGGTCTTTACTTCGAATACAATTCCACGATGAGCGCTTCTTCAACAGGAAGCCCGGCGTCCGCTTTGGTGGGAAGCCTCGTGATTTCTCCGATCAATTTCTCGCGATCGAGTGCGAGCCATTCCGGAGCGCTCAGATCCTTCCACTTCTCAAAATTCGCCTGCAATCTTTTGATCTGTGGCTCCTTCTGCTTCACACTGATCTTGTCCCCCATCTTGCAAATAAAGGAGGGAATGTCGACCTTTTTGCCGTTGACGGTGATGTGCCCGTGTCCGACCATTTGACGCGCTTCCCGGCGAGAGCCGGAAAAAAGAAGGCGAAACACCACATTGTCCAGGCGCCGTTCGTGAAGCTGGATCAACATCTCGCCGGTCACGCCTTTCATCTGGACCGCACGCGCGAAAAACACGCGGAACTGACGTTCGGTCACCCCGTAAATTCTTTTCATCTTTTGTTTTTCACGTAATTGCACGCCGTAGTCGGAAATTTTCTGGCGAGAGAGACCGTGTTGACCGGGAGGTTTCGACAAACGCTTGTCATGTTTCTCATCGGTCATACGGCGACCTTTGAGGCCGAGGTTCACGCCCTCGCGACGGTGCAACCGGATAACTGGACCGCGATATCTTCCCATAAATTAAACTCTCCTCTTCTTCGGCGGACGGCAGCCATTATGCGGCACCGGCGTAATGTCATGGATCGCGCTGATCACGAGCCCCGCGGCCTGAAGCGCGCGAATGGCTGATTCGCGACCCGCGCCGGGGCCTTTGATGTAAACGTCAACTTCCTTCATCCCGTATTCCATGGCTTTTTTGGCGGCCTTTTCGGAAGCGATCTGCGCCGCAAAGGGCGTCGACTTCTTCGAGCCTTTGAAACCCGCCGAACCCGACGATTCCCAGCAAACGCAGTTACCGCCGGCATCCGTAATCGTGATGATCGTGTTATTGAAACTTGCCGCGATGTGCGCTACGCCGCGGACGATATGTTTGATCTTCTTCTTTTTTGCCATAGAATTCCTTTATCTCGGTGGTAGACCCAGATTATTTGGGCGCGGGTGCCGCTTTAGCGAGTCCACCCACGGTTTTGCGTTTGCCTTTACGGGTACGCGCGTTTGTGTGCGTTCTCTGCCCGCGACATGGAAGGCCCTTCAAATGCCTTGACCCGCGATAGCAGCGGATATCCATCAGACGCTTGATGTTCATCTGGATCTCACGACGAAGATCCCCTTCCACTTTCGTGGTCCGCTGGACGATCCCCGTGATCACGGAAATCTCAGCCTCGGTAAGGTCTTTGGCACGCTTCGCAAGATCGACCTTGGCTTCCAGCAAAATCTTTTTTGAGAGCGTTTTTCCGACCCCATACAAATAGGTCAACGCCACATCCACTCTTTTTTCTCTCGGGATATCCACCCCAATGATACGCGGCATACTCTGGATCCTTTCTTAAAAAATCAATTAACCTTGTCGCTGCTTGTGTTTCGGATTACTGCAGATCACATACACGTAGCCTTTGCGACGCACGATCTTGCAATTCTCACAGATTCTTCGGACTGAACTTCGAACTTTCATTTTTTCACCTCAGATAACTCATTTAACCCGAAAAGTAATTCTTCCCCGCGTCAGATCGTACGGAGAAAGCTCCATCTTCACTTTGTCTCCCGGAAGAATACGGATGTAATGCATCCTCATTTTCCCGGAGATATGCGCCAGCACCTTGTGCCCGTTTTCAAGCTCGACGCGAAACATCGCGTTGGGCAAAGGTTCGATCACTGTTCCTTCTACCTCGACCGCATCTTCTTTCGGCATTGTTCAGAGAACCTTGTCATTTGTTAAGTTTATAAATTCATTTTCCATAAAAGCAACCGTGTCTTCATAATGGCTGGCGTTCTTGCGGTCTTTCGTGACCACCGTCCAGCCATCCTCGAGTGTTTCTACAGCATAATGCCCTTCCGTTACCATCGGCTCGATCGCGATCACCAACCCCGGCTCGATCTTGGCCCCCCGCCCGGATCTCCCGTAATTCGGAACCTGCGGGTCCTCGTGAAGCTGCCGGCCAATCCCATGTCCCGCATAATCACGAACCAGTTGGAACCCCCGCTCCTCAACGTACCGCTGGATTGTTTCTGAAATATCCCCGATTCGCCAACCCGGTCGGTAGGCCGCAAGCACTGCGTCCAGGGAATCTTTTGCGACATTGATCAACGCCTGCTTTTTCGGATCAATCGCACCTACCTGCCACGTCCTCGCCGCATCTGCGTAAAATCCGTCCCGTTTAACCCCAATATCAAAACTGACAACATCGCCGTCTTTCAAACAACGTGCGCCCGGGATCCCGTGCACAACGGCCTCATTGATGGAGATGCACGCCGTTTTCGGAAATCCACGATAACCTTTGAACGCCGGTTTCCCGCCATTCTCAAGAATCACTTTTTCCGCTACGCGGTCCAACGCCTCCGTCGTAACGCCCTCAACAACCATGGGCTTCACAACCGCGAACACCTTCTTCAGGATTTCCCCGGCTTCCCGGATCAGCTGAATTTCGCGTCTCGATTTCAACTCGATCATGCGGGTTTAACGGATCTTTTCAAAGAGCTTTTCCAGGACCTTTTGGACCGACGGGGCATCGCCCTCTGCCGGAACGTCATACAGCAGTCCCTTCCTGCGATAGAACTCAACAAGCGGCTTCGTCGACTCGTGATAGACCTTAAGCCGGTGACGGATTGTCTCAGGTTCATCATCCTTACGGGTCAAGAGCGGCTTTCCGTGACAATCACACACACCCTCTTTTTTGGGCGGCATGTTCCGCACGTGATAGATCTTGCCTGTGACCTGACAAAGCCTGCGTCCCGCGAGCCGGTCTACCAGCACTGCCTCCGGCGCATCAAAATTCATGACCGCAGCAAGCGGGATCTTCTCTTTCGCGAGGAATTTCTCCAAGGCCTCTGCCTGGCCGATCGTCCTCGGATAGCCGTCCAAAATAAAACCCTTCGCATTCCTCAGCGCACGCATCTCTTCAAACATCATGCCGTTGACGAGATCATCCGAAACGAGCTCCCCTCGTGCGATTACATCCTTTGCCAGCATCCCGAGCGACGTCCCTTCCTTGATGTTCCTGCGAAGAATGTCCCCCGCGGCAAGCTGCGTGACCCCGCATTTTTCACAGAGCATCTTGGCATGGGTACCTTTTCCGGCTCCCGGGGGCCCCAAGAAGATCAAATTCATGAACGGCGCCCTTTCAGGCGGCCCCGTTTGATAAAACCGTCATAGTGTCGCATCACTAGCTGAGACTCCACGGATTTCATCACGTCCAGCACCACGCCGACAATGATGAGAAGCCCGGTCCCGCCGAAAAAACTCGCAATCAGGAACGGGATGTTTAGCACATGCGGCGATGAAATAATGTTCGGAAAAAGCGCGATCAAGGCCAAAATTACGGCACCCGCCGTCGCGATCCTCGTCATCAGATAGTCCAGATATTCCGCCGTATTCTTACCCGGACGGATCCCCGGCACGAAGCCTCCGTACTTCTGGAGATTGTCGCTTACTTCGATCGGATTGAACGTGATTGCCGTATAAAAATATGTAAAAAATACGATCAGAAGTGCGTCCAGAGCCATATAGCCTCCGGCCCCGTAACTGATCGCTTGGGCAAGTTTTGTCAACGCCCCGGCGTTCGGGAAAAAACCCGCGATCGTAGCCGGGAATAAAATCACCGACTGGGCAAAAATGATCGGGATCACGCCCGCTTGATTCACCTTAAGCGGCAGGTAGGTGCTCTGTCCGCCATAGGTCCTGTGCCCGCGTATCTGTTTCGCGTACTGAACCGGGATCTTCCGTTGTCCCTGAATGATCAGGATCAAAAAAATCACCGCACCCACAAAAAGTCCGCACATAATCACAAATTTCCACCATGCGAGCTGCTGGCGTGACGGGTCGAGAGGCGAAAGCAATACCCAAGTCTGCCGAAACGCTTCCGGGAGCGACTCGATAATGCCCGCTGTGATAATGATCGACATACCGTTGCCAATGCCATAATTATCGATCTGCTCGCCAAGCCACATGATGAACGCTGTCCCTGTGGTCATGGTAAGCATACACATCAAACGGAAACCCCAACCCGGATCCGGCACGATCACCGTCCCTCCGAAGGCCGCGGGATTTTCAAGCCAAAGAGCAATAAAGAACGTCTGCAAAATACTCAGGACGATTGTTCCATAACGCGTATACTGGATGATTTTTTTGCGGCCTTCCTCGCCTTCTTTCGCGAGTTTTTCCAAAGCCGGGATCACCACGGTCAAAAGCTGTAAAATGATCGATGCCGAAATATAAGGCATGATCCCCAGCGCAAAGATCGTCGCCTTCTGAAGCGCGCCGCCGGTGAACATCCCCATAAAACCCAGAAGCGATCCGCCGGACATATGCTGCTGAAAAAATCTTGCGAGCGCAACGCCGTCGATCCCCGGGGTCGGCACATAGGTTCCGATCCGGTACACAGCGATAATGCCGAGCGTAAAAAAAATCTTTTTACGCAGGTCCGGGATTTTTAGGATATTTCCGAACGCTTGTAGCACCAGAACTCCGTTCTTGCACTGTGTTCAATTTGATTTAAAGGTTCACAGTGCTAGTACCGTGTACCCTTAAAATTAATTTGACACGGTGCTTGTTTTTTATTTTCCGAGCAGAACGGCTTGACCGCCCTTAGACTCGATCTTCGTCTTTGCGGAACCGCTGAAAAGATGGGCCTTCACAGTTACAGCTTTTTTGAGCTCGCCGGAGCCGAGGATCTTCAATCCATCATGAAGTTCCTTAATGACATTTTTAGCAAGCAATAATTCCGGAGTAATTTCCTTATCCTCGAGTTTTGCCAGCGTCTGAAGATTCACGATCGCATAAACTTTCTTGAACGCGCTGCGATTAAACCCACGCTTCGGAAGACGCCGATAAAGAGGATTCTGTCCGCCTTCGAATCCGGGATTCAATGTAAACCCCGAACGGGCCCTCTGCCCCTTATGACCTTTGGTCGAGGTCTTCCCGTGACCGGAACCGATCCCGCAGCCCAAACGTTTCTTACGCTTTTTGTAAGGAGTTTTGTGCCTCATGACACTTTTTCGCTTTCTGAGTCGTTACGGACCTTGCGATCCACAAGCGCGGTAAACCCATCGATCGTGGCCTTCAGGACGTTAATTGAATTATCGCTTCCAAGGCTTTTGGTCAAAATATCCTTGATCCCGCAGGCTTCGCACGCCGCGCGAACTGAACCACCGGCGATAATCCCCGTACCGGGAGACGCGGGTTTCAAGAGTACCTTCGCCGCACCGTAGCGACCGACCACCTCATGAGGGATCGTCGTCCCTTTGAGGGTGACATTGATGATGTTTTTGCGCGCCGCGACAAGCGCCTTACGGATCGCATCCGCGACCTCATTGGCCTTGCCCTGCGCATACCCGAGTTGAGCGGTGCCGCTGCCAACCACCACCAATGCGCTGAATGAAAAGCGTTTTCCGCCCTTTACGACCTTGGCGCAGCGATTTACCTGAATGACTTTTTCATAGGTCGTCGAACCATCTGCCGACATGGCAGAAGCTCGGGAAGACCGCGAGTGGGACTGCGGAGCCTTCGGACCTGCCTTATGCTGTGGTTTCGGCACTGCGGCTGTCTTTTCCATGCTTCGTGGATTTCCTTTCGGTTTGCCCCGATAGAGGCTTAAATCTTCCAATCCTTTTCATTACTTCTTTGCGGCCTTGCTACAAACTTTCAAACCCCATTTCTTTTGATAAAGACTCTAACGGGGTAAATATTTTAAAATTGAATGCCGTTCTTGCGGATCGCTTCGGCCAGGGCCTTCACTCGGCCATGGTAGAGATAACCACCGCGATCAAACGATATTTTCTGCACACCTTTTTTCTTAAGCTGCTCGGCAAAAAGCTGTCCCAGCCGTTCAGAGACCGGGATTTTCCCTTTCTTGGGAGCTGCCTTTGCAACTTCCTTATTCAACGAAGACAGCGAGGCAAGCGTTTTCTGAGAAACGTCATCGATCGCTTGTACAAAAATATTGCTCAGGGAACGGTGCACCACTACCCGCGGCCTTTCGGCCGACCCGATGACCTTTTTCCGGACCCGACGATGCCTTTGGATCCTTCCCCATTCTTTATCCTGGACCATAAATTCTAAACTCCTCTGTGCTGCGTTACTATTTATTTTACGGGTTCGCAGTGCTGTACCGTGCACCCGCAAAAATTAAACTGACACGGTACTGTCCTGATTAGCTGACCGTTTTACCCTGTTTGCGGCGCACATGCTCGCCGAGGTAGCGAATGCCCTTCCCCTTATACGGTTCGGGTTTCATGAAACTGCGAATCTCTGCAGCCACCTGTCCAACGCATTGTTTGTCCGCACCAGTAATAGTGACCGAAGTCGGTTTTGGGCATTTGATCTCCACGTCCTTACCGAATGGGTAATCTATGGGATGCGTGAAACCAAGCATCAGGGTCAGCACGCTGCCCTTCACTGAGGCTTTCATCCCAACGCCCACGATCTCAAGTTCCTTGGCATACCCTTGCGTCACACCCACAACCATGTTCTGGATCAAACTACGTGTCAGACCATGAAGCGCACGATCCGTACGGATATCCGTGGGACGAGTGACCTTCACCTCCGTCCCATCGACCTTGACCGTGATACGAGGATGAACGCTCAGGGTGAGTTCGCCCTTAGGTCCTTGGACCTTCAGGGTCGTGCCGTGAATTGTAACTTTTACTTTTTCAGGGATCGTAACTGGTTTTCTTCCGATGCGTGACATAATTCCTTTTTATTATCCGCTAAACGGTTTTTAAACCCGTTTAGAGATTTTTCGCTTTTTAGCTACTCAGCAAAGTTTCACTCGTACTATTTCAAATTTTTCAAGTTCCTGTCAGACGACCATTTCTAACGGGACTTACCAAACCGTACAAAGAATTTCACCGCCGGCCTTGGCCTCATGGGCCTGCCGTCCGGTTAAAACACCCTTAGGCGTTGAAAGAATCGCCACCCCGAATCCTCCGAGCACTTTTGGGATTTCCTGATAGCCGACATAACGACGCAACCCCGGTGTGGAGATGCGCTTCAGCCCCTGGATCGCCGATTTCTTGCCCCCGGGGAGATATTTCAGATGGATGCGTACAAAATTCTTGTTCCCATCGTTGAACGGTTTCACGTTCTCGATGAAACCCTCACTCTTCAAAAGCTCCGCAATCCGTACCGTGATCACAGAAGCCGGGGCGGTCAACTTTTCCTTATGCGCTTTCGACGCATTCCGGATCGACGTTAAAAAATCTCCGATAAAATCATAGCGCGACATGAAAACCTTTCCTCCTGATTACCAGCTGGATTTAACCACGCCAGGCAGCATACCCGTGTTGGCCAATTCCCGGAAACAGATACGGCAGATGGCAAATTTCCGGATATAGCCGCGCGGACGTCCGCACCGCTGGCAGCGGTTGTATTTTCTGACCTTGAACTTCGGTTCCAATCTCTGCTTAACGATCAAACAAGTCTTTGCCATTTGAAATCCCTTATTTCCTGAAAGGAAAGCCCAAAAGCTCAAGGAGCCGCTTTCCTTCTTTGCTGTTCTCCGCCGTAGTCACAAACGTGATGTCCATGCCCTGGGTCTTCTTCATCTTGTCAAATTCCACCTCCGCGAAGATCGTCTGCTCCGTGAGCCCGATCGTGAAATTCCCGCGCTGGTCGAAACTCTTATCCAAAAATCCGCGAAAGTCACGGATACGCGGCATGGCAAAGTTGAAAAGGCGGTCCATGAACTCGTACATGCGACTTTTCCGGAGCGTCACTTTCAGTCCGATCGGAGAACCTTCGCGGAGCTTAAAAGCCGAAATGGACTTTTTTGCGCGCGTAACCACCGGCTTTTGCCCGACGATGCGCGCAAGTTCGATCGCAAGCTGGTCCAGAATTTTAATATCCTCCTGGCCTTCTTTCACGCCCATGTTGACCACGATCTTCTCCATCCGGGGCGCTTGCATGGGGTTCTTGTAACCGAACTCTTTTTGAAGCACAGGCACGACCTCCGTGCGGTATTTCTCGAGCAATCTTGGAAGTACGGTCACTTTTTGATTCATGATGTTTATAAAACCTCACCTGACGCTTTAACAATACGGTGCTTGGTCCCGTCCGCGAGGATGGAATACCCGACGCGGGAAGGCTTGCCGCTGCGCGGGCAAACAAGCTTGACGTTCGAAACATGGAGCTTTCCTTCCATCTTCGTGATCCCGCCTTTTGGATTTTCCTGGCTCTTACGCAGATAACACGTCCGGTAATTGATCTTCTCGATCAAAAGCTTTCCCTCTTTCGGGAACGCACGCATCACGCGGCCTTTTTTCCCGCTATCCTTCCCCTTGGTCACGATCACTTCATCACCTTTACGGATCTTCATAATTTAAACGACCTCCGGCGCAAGCGAGATGATCTTGGAAAAATCACAATCACGGAGCTCACGGGCCACGGGGCCAAAAATGCGTGTCCCGCGCGGGTTCTTCTGGTTATCGATTAACACAATGGCATTTGACGAAAATTTCACGGAAGAGCCGTCCTTGCGACGAATCGGGGATTTTGTCCTCACGACCACCGCCCTCACAACCTCTCCTTTTTTGACCGCCCCGCTCGGAAGCGCTTCCTTCACGGATGCGGTGATGATATCGCCTACTTCGGCGGAACGCTTACTGTGACGGCCGATCACACCGATCATGGCCGCCTTTTTTGCGCCACTGTTATCGGCGATCTCTAGAACGCTTCGCATCTGGATCATGACGGCAGTACCTTCACGAGACGCCAACGCTTGGTCTTGGAAATCGGCCGGGTCTCGACGATTTGGACGCGATTCCCTTCCTTGGCCTCATTTTTCTCATCATGAGCGGAATACTTGATATGCCGTTTGATGATCTTATTGAATTTGGAATGCTTCAACAGGCGGGTCACGAGCACGGTGATGGTCTTGTTCATCTTCGAACTGACGACCACTCCCTCACGAACTCGCTTGCTTTGAACTTCAGGCCCGTTCTCGGTCATGACTTTTTCTCGCCTTTCTTCTTTTCGGTGATCACGGTCTTGACGCGCGCGATGTCCCGCCTGGCTTCCTTCAGCGCGGACTGACGCTCGAGCTTGCCGGTCTTATGCTGGAACCGGAGCTGCATCAAGCCCTTCTTCAAAACGTTGACCTTCTCGTTTAATTCTTCGATGCTGAGTTCTTTTAATTCCGCAACTTTCAACATATTAAACCGCTACCTCGCGTTTCACGAATTTAGTACGGAACGGGATCTTGTGGGCGCAAAGCCTCATGGCGGAACGGGCCATCTCTTCCGGAACACCCCCCATTTCAAAAAGGATCTTGCCGGGCTTAACGACCGCGACGTAATGCGACGGAGCGGCTTTCCCTTTGCCCATACGGGTCTCGGCCGGTTTTTTGGAAACTGATTTGTCCGGAAAAACGCGCAACCAGATCTTGCCGCCGCGCTTGACGTGACGCGTCAGAGCCACACGGGCCGCTTCGATCTGGACCCCCGTCAACCAGTGGCATGCAAGAGCTTTCAGACCGAACTCTCCGAACGCCAAATCACTGCCACGCATGGCAATCCCGCGCATCCAACCGCGCTGCTGCTTGCGGAATTTAACCCTTTTAGGCTGTAGGGGCATCGCTCTTATTCTCCTGTGTCCCGCTATTCTGGGGCGCTTCGGAAGCAGGCTTGGCCACTTCCACAGTTTCCGTTTTTTGAATTTCTTCTTCTACAACCTTGAATTTTTTCTCGAGCTCGAGCTTCTGGGCTTCCTGTTCTTTTTTCACGAGAACATCCCCCTTGTAGATCCATGTCTTACAACCAATGGTCCCATAGGTGGTGAAGGCTTCCGCAAACCCATAATCGATATCCGCGCGAAAAGTGCTGAGAGGGACCTTTCCTTCGTGATATTTTTCTTCGCGAGCAATCTCCGCACCGCCGAGACGGCCCTTGCATTGCACTTTGATGCCAAGCGCGCCCTTCTGCATCGCAAGCTGGATGGCTTTTTTCATCGCGCGACGGAATCCGATGCGCTTTTCAAGCTGCAATACGATATTCTCAGCCACAAGCTGTGCGTCGATCTGAGGCATCTTCACTTCCTTGATATCCAGAAACACTTCGCTCTTCGTCAGGGCTGCAAGATCTTCTTTAATCTTATCAATCTCTTGACCGCGTCGTCCGATAATGACGCCCGGTTTCGCCGCAAAAATACGGATACGAACCCGATTCGACGCCCGGTCGATCTCGATTGAAGAGATGCCAGCGATCGCCAGCTTTTTCTTCAGATACGTACGGATCTTGAGATCTTCCATGAGAATAGTCCCGGCGTCACGCTTGGCGAACCACCGCGCTTTCCAGGGCTTGATGTACCCAAGTCTTAAACCGTAAGGATGAACTTTCTGACCCAAAATAACCTCCCTTATGCCTTCGTTCTTTTAAGCCGCCACAGCGGCCTTTTTCTTATTCTTCTCTTTCGAGTCTTCCGGCGCTCTTCCGCCCCAAATCTTGAACCCTTCGCGGACTTCCACGGTCAAGTGGGTAGTCCGTTTCAAAATCTTATCCGCGCGCCCCATCGAACGGGTCATGAACCGCTTGAACACCGGCCCCCCATCCGCGCGTATGTTCGAAACAAAAAGACGATTTTCATTCAACCCCAGATTTTTGGCGTTCGCGATGGCACTCTTCAAAGTCTTGACCGCCATCTTGGCGCCCTTCTTTTTAAGAAGCATCAGGATCCCGACCGCTTCCTGGGCCGGCTGCCGGCGAATCGTATCGATCACGAGACGCATCTTCCGCGGGGCAATCCTTAAGTGTTTCGTGACCGCCCGGACAACGCGCGGTGACGGCGCAGCTTCTACTTTTGTTTTTTTCTCTTCTTTAGCCATAATGTTCTTCCAGATCAGGTTGTTGAGCCTGCGGCAAGGGCTTTTGCCTTATCACCCGAAGCGCTGTGTTTCCTGAACGTTCGGGTCGGAGAGAATTCCCCGACCTTGTGTCCGACCATATTCTCGGTCACGAACACATTTATAAAAGTCTTGCCGTTATGGACCGACAGCGTAACGCCGATGAAATCCGGCGTGATCGTTGAGCGCCGTGACCAGGTTTTAATGGGACGGCGGTCTTTTTTTTGATTCGCGGTCTGGACCTTACCTAAAAGTCTGTCGTCAACGTAGACGCCTTTTTTTGCCGAACGGCTCATTTTCTGCGATCCTTCACAATGTATTTGTTCGATGCTTTGTAACGTTTACGCGTCTTGAAACCCTTGGATCTTACCCCTGTGGGACTTTGCGGATGATTGCCTCCCTTGGATTTGCCTTCACCGCCGCCGAGCGGATGGTCCACAGGATTACGCGCGACGCCGCGTGAAACAGGACGCCGTCCCAGCCAGCGGGCGCGACCGGCTTTCCCAAGAACAATATTCTCATGATCAATATTAGAACACTGCCCGATCGTCGCGTACGACTTCGCCGGAACAAGTCTCACTTCCCCGGAGGGAAGCTTGATATGCGCCATATCATTTTCTTTTGCAAGGATTTGCGCCACCACGCCGCCGGCACGTGCGAGCTTCCCTCCCAAACCGGGACGAAGTTCAATATTGTGGATCATGGAACCTTCCGGGATCTTCTCAAGCGGCAAATGGTTCCCAACCTTCACTTCCACGTCCGGCCCGCTCACCACTTTTTCGCCGACCTTCAGACCGTCCGGACAAAGAATATAGCTCTTGAGCCCGTCCGCATATTGCACAAGCGCGATGCGCGCGCTACGGTTCGGATCATATTCCACAGAGAGGACCGTCGCCTCAATACCGATGCGATTTCTTCTAAAGTCAATTAAACGAATACGGCGCTTATGCCCGCCTCCGATACGACGCGAAGTAATATGGCCGTGATTGTTGCGTCCGCCCGTGCCCTTTTTAATATAGGTCAAAGGCTTATACGGATGATCCATAGTGATCTCGGCAAAATCGGAAACGTTCCCGTATCGCCGCGTCGGTGTCGTTGGTTTGAACTTAATGAGTCCCATAAATCCTTTTCTCTCTTTTACTTCGTCAGATCGATCTTTTCGCCCTTTTTCAGGGTCACAATAGCCTTTTTCCAGGCCGTCGTCTGTCCGGGAACGTGACGCACACGGCGCCATTTTCCGGAAACATTCATCGTATTTACGCTTTCCACATGCACGTCGAAGATTTTCTCGACGGCCGCTTTGACTTCTTTTTTATTGGCTTGCGGATGCACGCGAAAACCGTACTGATTCGCGGCTTCGGCGGCCTTGGAAAGCTTTTCGGTAATCAACGGCTCGATCACGACATCGTAAAGATTAAGCTTCATTAGACTTCTCCTTCGCCGTTACTGCTAAACGCTTTTCGATCAGCTCGACTGCGGCCTCATCGATCACAATTTTTTCGCGTTGCATCACATCATAAGCCGTGAATTCCGCAGCCGTCTTGATCTCGATCCTCTCGCGCATATTGCGGCTCGCGCGTTTGAGATTCGGCGTTGTTTCTTTCACCACGTAAAGCGTACGTTTTTTCAGGACCGGCAAGGCCTTCGCGATCACTGCAAATTCCTTTGTCTTTGGCGTCTCAAGCTTTACCGCCTCAAGAAGTATCAAGTTTTTCTCCCCCGCACGCTTACTGAGCATGACCCTCAAGGCCAGATTACGGATCGTTTTGGACAATGACACGGTGTAATCCCTCTGATGCGGGCCGAACACCGTACCACCGCCGCGCCAGATCGGGGAACGGATCGAACCGTGACGGGCTCTTCCGGTCCCTTTTTGTTTCCAGGGTTTTTTCCCGCCGCCGCGCACTTCGCCGCGCGTCTTGGTATCGACAGTCCCTTTACGGAGATTGCCCGAGTAGGCGTTCCGCACCAGTTCCAAAAGACGGTCGTTCGCCCGGACCCCGTA
>Ga0265297_10005695_pt1 | contig 18718 bp, 13 predicted proteins | sample Munlanlwell13791_FD_192502 | JGI IMG/M metagenome (GOLD analysis project Ga0265297, IMG submission 192502) | Leachate microbial communities from a municipal landfill in Southern Ontario, Canada - Leachate well 137-91 | ecosystem: Engineered > Solid waste > Landfill > Unclassified | place...
TGGTGGTTATTGGTCAATCCAAACCCGGCCACCACCTCACTCGGCCCATCCTGTTGCATTGCTAGGCAGTACGGCCCGACGGTTGTTGAGCCGTTCACAACACCATTGAACGAGTTCTGTCCCTGGGTGATTTCGCCTGAACCAGCTGGGTACACGAACACGTCGCCGTTACCGCCACCGTTGTCGAATTGCCCGACCCAGTTGGTATTCTGCAATCGCTCGGATGGGTAGCCGAACCAGACCTTTGCGGCCGGAACTGCAAGCCCGTTCTCGTCCACACAGGACACGTAGATCAGCGTCTTGCCAGCCGCCGCGACTTCGTCAATGAACGTCAGATAATCAGCCTTCCAATAGAACTGGCCGTTTACTGGCTGGTCGGTATGCCCCCAACGCTTCCAGGCTTCCAGCGCGTCCACGATGCGAACAACGCTCCCATACACGACGTTGTTCACGAAGTTGTGTGCCTGCAAGTTGGCCGGAATGCGGCTGTCAATCGGCAAATACGGATCGCTCATATTGTCACCCTCGCCTGATAGGCTTACCCCTGTGTAGTAGTGCTTGAGAATCTCCTTGTAATCGGCGCCCGACGCCGCCATGTCGTGCGCGCCCCACTGGCACAGCCCGACGCCGTGCCCGTTCTTGACACTTTTGTTCACGCAGTCGACCGGCCGGCACCACGCCACCGGAGCGCCACCGAATGCTGCCTCATTGCTGCTGGTCGTGCCGCCGCAGTTAGCCGAGAAGTAGGCCGGAATGACAGCGCCATTGTAGAGCAACGTCACGCCCGCTGTGGCGCTTATTGCCGCGTCGCTGGCTGGGTGTATCTTTGCCTCGTTGTAGACCTGGCAGCATGTCGTAGAGCACACGTCCGCGTTGGCATGGCGCGGCGCTGCAATCGCCGCCAGCGCATAACTGCGCGCCGCCACCGCCTGCGCCTTGACGGCCTCGGCCGGCCACAGCGCGGGCACCTCGGACGGAACGACGGCGCGCAGGTACTCTTCGAGCGGGAGTGTCACTACGCGCCCGTCTACCAGCACGCGGATCGGCTGCGTGACTGGCACCACTGGCGGCGCGTAATTCCAGGCGGCCATCATATCGCGCCAGTACGGTGCCACGTCGAATGATGGCCAGCCGCCGCCGCCCCACTGGAATACGACGATCCCACGCACGCGCTTGTCCTGGCACACCAGCGCCGCGTAGTCCACCAGTTGCGCGGCATAGGCTTGCGCACTGAAGCCGCACGACTGCCAGCCATCCGACGGTTGCCCGTTGTGATCCACGCCGCATTCGGTGACGAGCACCGGCTTGTCGAAGTCCCAATGCTGGAAGCGCCACACCTTGCTTGGATGCAGCGGATCGTAGTTCTCCGGTGCCAGCGGTCCTGCGCACGTCCAGTACTCGTGCAAGCCGACGTAGTTCATAGCCGGCAGCCAGTTAAGGAAGTCGCGGTAGCCTTCCGTTATGAGCTGGCGCGTTGCCAAGTTTTCGGCCGGCCACCCGACCGACAGCGACAGCACGACCGACCGCAATCCCGCCGCGTTAAGCATCGTCGTGCGCGTGCGCTCCAACTGGCATAGCCGCGCTATTGCGTCTGGATTGTCAACCGGCGGCTCGTTCAATCCCATGAACGTGTCAATGCCGGTGATCTGCGCCATCGCAATCTCGTCTTGCGCCAGTTGTTCGCCGCCGGCCTGAGGGTCGGACAGCAGCCACGCCTGAGCGTTGACGTCGTAATACTTGCGCCCGATGGTCAGCGCCGCCTTGACGTTGTCGGACGGCGGATCGAGGTGCAGCATCACGCTCGGCTGTACCGCCGCCGCGTAATCTGCAAGCCCTTGCTGCCCGATGGTAAAGACGCCGATCATCCGTTATTGCTCCGAGCCATCTCAAGCCAGTTCGTGCCGTCATACAGCAGCGTGATGGTATCATCCGCGCTGTCCAGGCTCATATCCGCGCCGGCCAGCCGCAAGTTGCCCGTGGTGTCCTTGACTACCACGGTATGCGCGTCGTTCTGGGCCGTGAGGATAATCAGGTCACCTTCCGTGCCGCCATCAATACTGTCCAGGTCGTCAGTGGCAGCCGCGCCCTGTGTCTCCACGCGCTGATAGCTGCTCTTGCAGCCAGTCGGCGAGGCATAGTCCACCACCAACTCCGGCCTTTCGGCTGGATGCGCCCCGCTGTCTGCCGACACAAAGGCAAATGCTGAGAAGATACCGCCTCGAACGAGGAAGCCGGCGTTGCTCGCTACCATCAAATCCATCTGGCCCGTGTCAAGCACAATGGGAAAGGCTGTGTATGCAGCCATGCCGGCCGTGTATGTAAAGGTGCCCATTACCGCCGCCGCATAGTCGGTGCCCGCGACGCTACACCCGGCGTCGGGACCGCCATCCGCTCCGGCGTCACCCGCCCAGCGGGTTGCACCCACGTCATCGGCAAAGTTCCAATTTGCAGACGCCTGCAACCAGCCGATATTGGCCGGCAGAATGCGATGCACATTGAACGTGCGGTCGACCATGCCGGTGGTGATATTCCATAGCGTCAGCGTCGCCGCCGTCACAAGTGAACCGGCCGGAATGCCGGTGAGGTCGAAGCGGATGAGCGTGTTAGTGTCTGTGCCGACGGCGGTCGAAACGTTGATGCTGGCAGCCGCATTGTAGTGCGTCGCAGCGCTGGCCTCGTAGAGATATGTGTCGTCCCCCGTCACCGGGCCTGGCTGTAACGTCACGGAGCCGGCACCGCCCACACCGCCGGTGATGTAGAGTATGCCGCCGGCGATGGTATTGTCGCACGGCGGTAAGTTCAACATGCCGGTGACAGTCGTGCCGATAGCTGTCGGCTTCTCAACGAAGAATGGCCTGAGCAGGTCAATCAGTTCGCTGTTGACGACTTGCGTTGCCATCGTCAGATGCTCCGCAGCATATTAATGCGTGCCAAGAGTTGCGGCAGACGGTCGAGCGAGCCGCCCTGTAGCGACAGTCCCAGCGGCGCCGTGTAGGTCACGCTTTCGACAAACATCGTCCGCAGGTCGTTGCGGATGTCACTCATTGCCGGAAGGTTCGGCAACAGGTCTGGGAATTGCAGCCACTTGCCGGGCAGTACATTCCACGGCTTGACGTCGATGCCGCCGATGGTGCGTATCTGTTGCGGGCCCTCCGAGAGGAACATTAGATACTCGACCTCTAGCGGAATGATGTTGTAGTGCATTCGCCGGCCGGCATAGATGCCCCAAACACGGCGCTCATTATCCGCTGCGCCGCCCAGCGCCACCAGGGACTTGATGAGGTTAATGCCCGTCCGGAATTGCGCCTCCTCACGATTGACGGCCAGCGTGTTCGCCTCAATGAAACTGTAGTCCGTGCTGTAAATGGCGTTCGGTTCCTCGGCCAGAATGTCCAGTATCTTTTCGCGCACGGTCCACGCCGCGCCTGGTTCGGTGTACGGATAATCCAAGAATGCGCTGTACCCCGCGCAATCGACGCTGACCGTCAGTTCGCCGCCGTCGCTCACGTCCTGGGATATGTTCGGCCAGCAGTTGTCGGTGAGGAACGTGTTCGCCGCCTTGATGGCGTTGGCTGTGCTCAGCGTCCCCCCGCTGACGTTTTTGTGCCAGATGCCATAATAGTCCTGGCTGCTATCGTAATTGATCACAGCGGTTGTTTCTTGCGTGTTAATCGTATCGTCCGAGTAGACGCATATCGTCCGGTTGGCAATGTCGGTCAGCGGCCCCTGGCGGGCTGACAGCGGGCCAATGGTCGCCTTGACCTCGTTGATGAAGCCCTCCCACACCAACGACAGCGACGGGTCGTACACCTCGACGTGACGCCCCAACGGGTATTGCAGCCAGTCCTCGGCTTCTTGTTGGTTCGCCTTAAATGCGAACGCCGCGCTTTCGTAGCCGCCAGTTGCGGTGATGGTGTGCTGATAGCTGTCAATGGTCTCTTGCAGTGTGATGGTCGCATCGCCCTTCATGCTGCCCATCAGCCGCGGCCCGACCTTGACGGTTATGTCTGTTGATTCGTGTCCGTCCGCACACGTTACCATTATCGCCCGCCGCGCAGTGCCAGGTAACGCGCCTGGCGTTCAATGTCAATAGTTGCCGTCATATGCGGCATGGCATACAGGATGCTCACGCGCTGTCCCTGCAATATCCATAGCCGCTGCATGGTGTTTGCTTGTAGAATGGATGGGCCATTGGCTTCATTGCGACCTATGGCGCGTAGTGAAGTCCCAGCCATAATCTTGACATTGTTAGGCCGCTTGGGAATGCCGATACTATCAATGTCTATTGAGGTGCCGCTATTGTAATCCGGGGACAACTGTGCAATGGCAAAGACCCGGTCATATTCATTCGCATAAATATGCGCCGCCCATTCGTCAACAGGAATTAGGATGAGGTCATAGACGTACATATGGTCGTTACAGTAAATCTGCGCATACAGACGCATATCGTTACCGAGCGATGCGGCCAGCATTGCTGATGGTGAAAGGTCAATGCGTCCAAGATCGACCAACTGTACGGCAAAGTTCCAGTTGTCTATGCTGGCGGTGCTTGTCCGTCCTAGCTCCTGGTTGGCAACATAGCCGATGACATAGGCGGACATATCCGTCGCATCATCATTGCGAACGCGTAAGAAGGCGTGGTAGGTGCCGTAATACTCCTCTGCCAGCGGCGATGCAATAGCAATTTCAATGGATGCCCCATCAGTCGCCGCGGCCCCCTGAATGTCCACGCCTCGACCACTAGGTGCATCGTAAATGTCGGCGAATGCTGCGGCAGCGCCACCAATAGCCGTAATCGCCACTGTGATACTGGCATTATTCTGTTCGTCGGCGATGTTGATAAACGCCGTGAAGTTTGAGCCACGACTATATGATCGCAAGCCCAACCACGCGTCGCTCATTCCATCATCGTAGACTGCCGCGCCGTCATAATATGCACTGCGGTTTTTCGTCACAACAGTTGTAAGTGGTGGCAGATCACCCGGCGCCTCATCTGCCGCCACTTCAATATACGGCCAGAGCACGGTGTAGATCACCCGGTTCTGTTGGATTGGCGCGGTTGCGCCGGCCGCCGCCGTCACACGCGCGCGCACCCACCAGGCGAAGATCACATTGACATCGTCTTCGGCCCAATCTGCCGGCTGCTCCCAGTGCACGGACTTGACGCCGGTTGTATCGAACGCCACCTGGTCCCCCGCGCCGTCGTGGTTCGTGTTGTCCTGCACGTCCAGTGTCGCCCACACCGCGCCGCCCTGGCTGTACTCCCACACGATGCCCGTTACTCCGGTCATCGCGGTGCGAATGTCGAACACCAGCGAACAGAACGGGCGCGCGGCTGCAAAGTAGACGATATCACCAACCGCCGGGCTGTCCGGCAGGAACTTATAATCCGGCACGGCGGCAACGATGTTTGTGCTGTAACTGCCGATGCTGGCGTCGTAGTAATAGACGTGCGTCAGCGCCGCCGTGTTATGCTTGTTCGCGACGAACACCTCAGCCGCCGCCGTGGTTGCGCTGCGCCCCGGATTGCTGCGCTCGACTGCAACGCCCGTACCCGGCGCTGTCTCAAGCCAGTGCCCACGCTCGACAATGACGGTCATGTCACGCATAAACGAGTAGCGCCGGAAGAACGACTGCGCGTGCGGGTTGTCTATCTCTGGTATCGTCCCGGCGTGCACCAGCGCATAGCGCGTGTTGGTCTCGCATGACGCACGTGCCTCAATCCACACCGGCGCGCATTGCCAGTCGCCCTTCCAGTAGTTCGCCGCCTGCACCAGGAGCCGCTGCAACGTCTGTAACTCGCGTGCGAGGCCGTCCTGGTAGTGCCCGCTCAGGTGCACCTCGAACGTCTCGACGACATTCTGCCAGCGGTAGTCGGCCAGCCGACGGTTATCAGCCAGGATGGGGTCTTGCCAGACGCCGTCGTCCTTAAACTGCGCCACACCTGGCCGCCAGTTTGCGAGGTGGAATCCGCTGCGTTGTTTGCCCGATAGCAGGTTGACGGTTGTCGTGCCATCGGTGATCCGAAGGATTGCAGTCATGGGCTACACCCGGCTCGCCTGCCGAATGGTTTGAACGACAAGCGCCTTGAAAATCGCAAGGTCCATGCCATTGTTAATGCTCACCTGTCCGAACGTCACATTGATGCCACCAATTGCCGGCGCTGCCCCGCGCGGCGTCACTACAAGATGCTCACCCGATGAAAACCCAACGCGGAAGCTGTCGCGCGGGTAGCCCGGCGGCACAGTAAACGCGCCGCCGTGTTGCATTCCAAGTGCGGCGTTCGCCCTTTGCAGGATGATTTCCATAGCACGGGTCATTGCCTCGGCTACCGCTGCCATATCTGCACCAAGCCCCAGCTTCAGGCCGCCCAGAACATCAGCGGGGTTGAGGTTGTAATTGCGTATCATGTCGAGGAGTTGCGCCTGTTGCTGCAAGAATTGAAGTTGCGCCTGCTGTTCTTGCAGTTTGGCCGACGTTTCCTCAAGCGCCTTGATGCGTTCCCGTTCGGCTTCGATATTCTCCAGAATTGCCTGTTGGTCTGCGAGCGCCGTGCTCTGATCATCCAGAAGCATCAACTGTTCTTGCAATGCCTTGATGCGTGCCGTACTCTGTGTGCGCTGTAGGCCAATGGCTGTCTGCCCCATGCTACCCATGAGGCCGGCCACGCCGAACATCCCGGAGAGAACGTCTTCCGTCGTGATTGCTAATCCCTGCCCATATTGTCGAATTAGATCGTCAATGAGGCTGCGATTGTCTACCATAAGCCGTGACAGCGTTCGACGCATGGGATTGTCAGCACGCGCATAACGCTGTTGGAGCAACTGCCATACCTTTTCGATCATTTCGCCCATCGTCTGCCCTGGTATGGCACTGACCTCTTCGATATAGGTCTTGATGCGCTCCTTGATATCCTCGGATGTTCTATTGCCGTATTCCTCAGCCTGACGGAAGTTGTACTCCCAAATCACGAACACGTCCTCAAGGAGCGACTTGGCTTCAGAACTTACTATCTGCCGCCCGGACTGAATTCCTTCTGCCAGTCCGATGCCTATTTGCTCGCCGATGTAGTAGCCCTCAGTGGATGGTGATGCGACGCCAGCTGCCGTTTGAGCGGCTGCTATCATCGAATTGACAAGCCCGGTCATGGCGGTATCTGTGAGTTGCTTGTTGTCTGTGATGCCCTTGGCGATGCCCTCCACAATCGGCTTGCCGACCTCATCTTCCCACTTGGCATCGGTGACCGTGGACTTCATTTCGTCAATGCTCTTGCCCCACTTGGTGTTATTATCCTCGTAGGCTTTCGGCAATGACGTATTCAGCAACGTGAATATCGGGTCTGTGCCGGACACGACTTCGGGCACCTTTGCCATCCAGGCATCGAAGCTAGTGACAACGCTTTGCCCCAACGTTTCGGCGGCAGTAGCGGCCGCCTGCATATCAGGAGTCACGGCCGGCACAGCCCCGGCACCCGCCAAAGCTGTCGTTTGTGGCGCTGTTCCCATAGCGGCGAGCGACTGTGTTGCCGTTACAGCCGATTCATTAACCTTGTCAATAGCGTCAACTTGCCCGCTTAGTATCCGGTCGAGTATTGGCTCATTCGCTAGCTGCGTCTGCGCCATCTCGCCGACCTTGGCATTGGCATCACCCAGAGCATCGACCAACATTGACGCCTTGGCTGGGTCGGTCAGGTCAACAAGCCCTGCCTGCACGAGTTTAGCCGCCTCGGCCGCCGACGTTGCCATACCGCCGGTAAACTGCTCAAGCTGTCCCTGCGTCTCAAGCACGCTCAGCGCTGCCGTCAACTTGAGCGTGTCCATTTGCTCTTTGGCAACTGCCGCCCGCTCTGCCGCTGCTGCCCTGGCCGCCGCTGTCGCCTCGTCTTCCTTTTGCTGAATGGCGACGTTGCGCCCCATATAGCCCAGAATGGCCTCGCTTTGCAGCTTATCGTAGTGGTCATTCCAGAACTGCAAATCGGCTGCATTCTGTTCAGCCGAACGTGCCCAATCCCCGGTGTGTACCCACGCGATTTTGTCAGATCGCTCCTTGTCCAGTTCGGCCAGCCGGGTATTCAAGTCCTCCTTGTTCTGTATGCGCTGTTCGTCAGCATCGGCTGCGATGCCACTGGTATCTGCACCACCGGCGGCCATGTCAATCTCGATATCCTGCATGCCCAGCAGGAAGTCAGCCATCGCCGATGCAGACTGGCGCGCCGCTTGGTCTGCGGCGGCATATCCCTTAAGCACCTTCTCGAAGAACTTCTTTTCGGCGGCATCCCCGGCGGTCACATAGGCACTCTGCATCGCATTGACGCCCTCGACATAGGCACGATTGCGTTCAATGCCGTAGGTTGTCAGATCGGCAATGCGCTGCATGGTGGGCAGCATTTGGCCGACTGTTTCCGGCGCCACTGCATCCTCAAGTTCGCGCCAGGCAGCCACCTGCTTGGAGATGGTTGGATCAACAGCATCCATCGCGCTCTTGAGTTTCTCAAACTCCTCGCGCGTCAAGGAAGCTCTCGCGGCCAGCGGCGTAAATGGAAACTCCTCAAGTCTAATTGGGTGTTGTTCTAGCAGTGTTTGGTTATATTCCTCAACTGTATCAGACGATTCGATTAACTCTCTTTGTATCTCATTCTGTTCTTCTGTTAATTGCCTACCCTTCTCAGTAAATGCATCTATGGCAGCGGCCACATCCTGCAATACACCAGCAAGTCCGCCCGTTTGCGTTCCAACACCTGAAAATACAATGACACCACTACCGAGCGATACTTTTAGGTTATCCCAGGCAGCAGCCATTTGATCTGTTGCCAATGCGGTCGTTTGTTGTACCGGCCCCAGTTCGTCAAGCCGCTCGCGAATCTTGATCATCGCGGCTTCGGCGAATGCCTGTGCCTTCTCTTGTTCGGTTAGTGCCTCAGTAGACTTTCCAATGGCAGCGGCGTATGTCTCATATGCTGCCTCTTGCTTGAGCACGATGCCGAGATTGTCCAGCACCTTTGACGACCCGCGCCCCATTGCAGTCACAAGGTCATTGAATGCCTCGGTTGGCCCCATGTCCATTGCGGTGCCGAGTGTATAGGCCGCCTCGGCCAGTGTCTCCAGGTCCTCCTTGCTCTTGACGACATTGAGCGCAAGCGCCTGGTTGGCACTGCTCAGCGCGTCAATCTTGCTGATGCTGCCTTCACTGCCGGCCTGAATTGCGCTGACCATCTCTTCAGCACTGAGACCGACCTTCTGCCCCATCGTATCGGCGGCCATTCCAAGGCGCTCAAATTGTATGCCAAGGCTGACCGTTTCGACTGCGAGGTCTTTGAACTGGCTGATGCTGTAACCGACGCCGAGCGCGCCCAGGACGTTCTTGAAGCTCAGCGTGGAATTCGCCGCCTTCTCCATAGCGTCGGATGTTTTCTTGCCCTCACGTTCGGTGGTCTCACCAAGCTCCGCGACCTGTTTCTCAAAATCGTCGAGATGCTTTTCGGCGGCCTTGAATTTGCGCTCCAGATCGCTGTCGTCGACCGTTAGCTTGATTTTACTTTCAGCCGTCTTAGCCACTCTTGCGCCGTCCTCGTTTAGTCAGCCCCGCATCGTGCTGGTGTAACTGCACGAGGTTGTGCAGTTCATACCAGGCCATCACGCGCGCCTTAAACGTCGTCGGGTACTCATTACAGTGCCAACGCCACAGGTCACAGCCAGCCTCGTGCGCCGCTTCCCATTCCGTGAATTCGATTGACGACTTGATGTTCGCACGCGGTCCAAAGTCACGCGGATGCATCAAACCGGCGGTGCGAATATCCTCATCCCTCACCGTCACCGCGAAAGTTATCCGCGGCTTCGTCCACCTCCTCACGAGTGACGCCCATGAGCTTTTGGATGGTGCGCCAGTCATTCGGCCCCACGGCGCAATGCTTCTTATACAGGAACTCGCGGTCGACGGCATCAGTCATGTCGTAGCCGCCCAGGTCCAACCGCTTGCGCCGCGCCAGCCATTGTAAATTGCGCTCCCAGTCACCATCGTCCGGAACGCCGTCTATTAGCTCAAGCCCGAACATTAAGGCTACTTCCTCAATCGCCTGGATGCGCTGACGGTTGCACTCTGTCAGCGCATCCAGGTATTCAGGATCGTTCGGGTTGGGCTCTTCCCGATCCTTGTCGGGATTGATCCATACGGGCACCTTGGGAAGCGGCACACTTGCGCGCGCTTCTTGCATAGTGCCCGGCGGGATGGGTCGCAGCCGGACGCGAACGCCCGTGCTGAGCGTCACGACGCCATCCGTATCTTGCCGCCGCTTGGCAATGTCTACTGCCGGTGACTTATTCATCTGTCCTCCTCAGTCCGAGGTTTAGTCGGCGCCAGTTACCATGAACCCGTCCGTGCCATTGTCGGCTGTCCCGACGCCAACGACGAAGTTCACATCCTCCTCACACGTCGCGATGGCCGCGATGAGGTCCGCCGCCGGCAGACTTCCGACTGACTCCGGCGCTACCTGCCACGAGTACCCGCCATTGTAGGAGCGGTAGATGCGCCCTACTGGCCCGGCATAGGTTGCGCTCAGGAAGCCAACGCTATCCGATGGGAACTGGATGTCGGTGATGGCAGTGAGTGAACCCTGCCCCGGCAGCGTGATCTGCGCCCAGTCCTCGCCGGTATTGACGGTATACCAGAGCGTGCCATCCGCGCAGCCGACGAACCACTCGCCCTCTGTCTTGATCCACACGCAGTTGAGCGCCACACCCACATTCGGGCCGGTAACTGCCGTCCAGGTCGTGCCGTCTGTAGTGTAGATGACGGCATTCGCCGCGCCGACTGCTACGGCCTCGGTGCTGTCCAGTGCATGGACGGCATTGAGGTTCTGTGCCGTCGCCACACCAGCATCGAGCACATCCACTCCGGTTGTCGGATCGTCAGTGCCGTACACATACCCGCCGTCGCCTACCACGAAGACATAGTCGCCGGTGCTCCAGGCATCCAACGGTGAGCCGGCCGCGACAATGCCCGTCGCGATCTCTGTCCACCCGCCGAATTCGGCCGCCCAGATTTCGGCCTTACCCTTGTAGTGTCCGCTGTCGGTGTCATGGCTGTAAACCACCACGTTGTCACCGAAGCAGGCGATAGCGTCGCCGCTCTCCGAGTCGGACATTGACGTGATCTCATCGCTGTTACACGACGCCCCGCCGTCCTCGGACCAGATGACGTCCGGGCCGGTGCCAGGCGAGCCAGTGCCGGAATCAGACAGCGCGAAGATCTTCTCGCAGCCGTTCGATTCCTGTTCGCACCCATCGCCGGCGCAGGTTGCCGTGTCGCAAATGACCACGTCCACAACCGGGTTGGCAATCACGTCAGCGCACCGTTCGCTGAAGGTCATGGGCAGTATTTCGTAGATGGTGCGCCCGCTCATGCTCGCCGTTTCGTTGATCGCGGCGTTTTCGTCGGACCCCAACGTGCCAAGTTCGTCACTCGACCAGTTGGTGAATAGCGCATTCTCGAAGACGATTGCCTTCGTGAATGTATTAAACGCTGACGGGTCGGTGCACTTGCCGAAGTGAACCTGCACATCCACCGAACAGCGCCGCTTGGCGATTGCCAGTAGCAGCGACTCTTCATCGGATGCATAGCGGCTCATGACATCCGCCGTGGCGCGTCCGATAGCGCCCTGGATTTCGCCGACCGTTTCCCACTGGTTGTAGTTGTTCGGGTCCGGGCATTCGATGTCCTCGACATCGCCAAAGTCCTGTGACGGTCCGCCCACCTTCATACATGCCTTGTAGACTGGCACATGGTCAGGCCGTGCACGCCCGTCGATGATAAACGTGCGTGCAAACCCGCCGGTTGCTGGCGTATAGCCTATATTCGCCATTCGTTACCTCCCCTTGTAGAGACGCACTACTTCACGTTTCAGCGCGTCCCGATCCAGTTTGTACCTAACTGCCACTGCCGCGACTGTCGATGTGATGCCATTCCCGAGCCGTACAACGTCCTGCCACGTATACAGCCCGCGTCCGGCCAGCGCATTATGCAGGTCGCGACGTGCGTCGTCCGTTAGCCCGTCCAACCCTGCCAGGTCGGGCGGATCGGCCGGAATACCGATGCGTTCAGCGGCTGAATCGCTGTCGGCGTCGCGCGCTAACACGCGCCGCCGGTAGCCGTCCGCGTCAAGCCAGGTGTGATATTTCATACCAGCGCCACCTTCCCACGCCGTAATGCCAATTTCGACACGCGCTTCCAGGCGAGTACCTCACCCCGCCGCGTGCCGAATGGATTGTCCAGTGCCTCTTTGTTCAGCATCGCGCCGCCCTCGCCAGTGACGCTCAGGTCGCGGCGCCATTCGTCAAGCAACGCGCATACGTTGCTACACGCGCAGATTGGCCGCTGTAACCGCGCCACGGCTATCTGCGTTATGCTCATCGCCAGCCAACGCGGTAGCGGATCGAATGACCGCCCGCTCAGGTATTCATCACTGATGATACCGCTGTAGTACCACAACTTGACGTAGTCCGGGTCACGACACACGGTAAAGCAGTCCGCCGCCCACGCCTCTTCGTCGCTGTCGTATGCGCCCGGTTGCGGCACGACAATGCCGCCCTTTGCATCGCGAACGTGCAGGCAGCCATCCTGTGTCGTCAGTTGACACGCCGCGCAGCCGGTGCCGCCACAACTGCAATTCACCGGCAACACGCACGCCGTCGGCTCCCAGTAGAACGTCGCCGCCGTGTCTGCCGTGTCATTGTATTCGCGGCAGATGTCCACGTTCGCCTCCAGGTTGCCCGCGACGCTCCAGTCAATCGCCGCAAAGTCGTCAGTATCGGGCAGCGCTTCCCACAGGTCCGGGTCGATCAATTGCCACGACCAGAACGTCGCCGTGAACACGCCCGCCGCCGTCAGCGTCTTGGTGCGCGGCGGTCTCACTTCCCATTCCTGCACGTCACTGTAATTCTCGAAGTAGACCTTGATCTCGCGCACATCGTCCCATGTGGCGTCTGTCGCCGTGACGGTGGCCGTCTCGTTCAATCCGTCGCCGTCAGCATCGCTATATGCAATGCGCACGTTCTGGCAACCGCTAACCGCCCGCTGCCCGCCGGCAATCACCCGCCCGAACCCCGTGCGCACGGGCTGGTAGTATCCGCGCACGTTGCTTGAGCCGTAGCCCACTAATTCCGGCCGATGATGGCGCGGATAGGGCTGCACCTCTTCACTGATCCACACCGGCGCAGGCCAGTAGCCCAACACCGCCGCGATGTCACGCTCCGCGTCTGCTATCGCCTCGGCAATATCCTCACGGCTCACCCGCCCCGCCGCCTGCCACATGTGCTGTGGGATGATGTCCTCGCACGCATTGCGCGTGACGGCCATGGTCGTCCCGGTCGCGGACTGATTGAAGTGGGCAGGATTTATGCCGATGTTGCGACTAAAATCGTCAAGGCTCAGCAGTGTCCAGATGCTCGCTCTTGCCATTACGTCACCCCGTCAATCAGCACCGCACAAGCGCTCAGTGCGAACGGCAACGCCAGCCAGAATGCGATGTCCGGCGCCAGCCACCACGCCAGTGCCACGACAATCCCAACCCACATGCTATTGCACCAGATGCACGTAATGCCCTCGGCTATCACGCCCGTCCCGTGCGGCACACCATCCGCGTCGTATGTCACGCCGGTCACTTTGCGCAGTCGCGGGAACACGTCGAACGGTCCCGCCTCTTGCGCCAGCAACGATGCGATGCGCCATGTTGCCAGTGCCAATACCACGAACTCCAACATTCCGACTCCAAAACAAAAGACGGGCGGCAATCGCCACCCGTCCGATGGACATTCTGTCTATTCAGTTAGATGCTACGCACGATTATGATAATCGTGTTACTTCATTGTGCCGAGTTTCGCCTCCAACAGCGCGATAACCGTCTTGCGCGGCGTCTCGGCTTTGCGTTCGTCCTCAAGCATCGTGCGCAGCATTGCGCTTGACGTACTCGGGCGCGTTATTAGGTTGCGCACCTGTTCGACCGTCATGCGGTCCGGCTCCATAAATAGCGTCGCTTCCTGTGGCATGATCGGGACTTCCGTCACCCGTGGCTCAGCGGCGGCAGCGCTGGCGGCTTCCGGTGTCTGCGAGTGCATCAGTGCATCCGGCAGTCCGCCGTCCTCTGGCTCTTGCGCCATATCCGGCACCGGAGCGGCGTGTAACACCGGACGCGCCGAGACCGGCTTGGGCGTCGGCATTGGCTGTTGTGCCGGTAGTGGCACGGATACGGCCGGCTCGATGCGTACCTCCTGGAATACTGACGATTGTAGGTCGTCACGGTGCACCAGGAAGATGTCACCCGGCGAATGGAAGCCGTACCGTATCTGCGAGCGTGGCCCGGTGAGTGGGCGGTCGCCCATGTGCTCGCTGACGTAACGTGCCAGCACAAGCTGATCGTCTGTCAGCGTAATCCGGCGGCTGCTGGTCGTCATGTAGGTGCGCGATCCGCCCGATTGCGGTACGGGAACCATCCGCATACCACGTGCCGTGCCGCTGACCGGCATACTTGGCGCCGATGTCACGTTGGTTGTCGTTCGTGTGCGGCCCTTGCCGCAACCGCTGCATCCCACGACTGCCTCCCTCTCATACTTCTCACGTATGTATTGTATCAGATTCCGGTGCTGTTGTAAACCGGCGTCGCGCCGGCCCCCGGTGTAGAAACGATACACCATCAATTCCTCTGCCAACCTGACGTAGCAATGCCCGGCCCGTGCGTGCCGCCAGTGGTAGTCCACATCCTCCCAGGACGGCATGGCCTCATCAAAGCCGCCTATCTCATCGTGCCAGGCTTTCGGAATAAGCGCCGTGACGTTACAGAACACATATGGCGGCACTTCCGGCTGGCGCATCACCCGCTCACAGTCGAAGTCGAACGCCTGGTGCCCCAACACCGCCTCGCCGTCGGCGAATAGCGCCCGGACGCGCCCCTCCTCTCCCTTCTTCTTCAGGAACTCCTGGTCGTCAATGTATGCCTTTCCAACATAGTCGGTGTAGACGATGGACTGTTCCTCGTGCCAGATTTGCAGCATCTTGCTCAGGCATTCCGGGTAGAGCCAGTCGTCAGCATCAAGGAACACCACGAATGCCCCGCGCGCCATTTCCGCGCCGCGATTGCGCGCGAAGCCCGGCCCCTCGTGGTCGCTGTATGTCCAACGCACGAACGGGAACGGTGTCTTATACCATTCGGATGCATCGGGATTGCCGGTGTCCCAGGCGACGATGGCTTCCCAGCGCCGGTATGTCTGCGCCTCAAGGCTGTCCAGTGCGTTGAGCAGTTCCTTTTCGTGCCCCGGCCCGACGGGAATAACGACGCTGATCACCGGCTTGTCATAGGACCGCACCGGATGGCTGTGCCGCTTGGGTGTCGCCACAGACGCGAACGGGTGCTCGGGTTCCTCTTTGTTGCGATGCTCCGCCGCCCACGGGTGCCAGTAACGCCACTCGACCTCCTGGTAGTTCTTGTCGCCGCTGACTTGTCCCGACTGCCACGAGTAGTTGAACATCGCCGCGTCGGTGACCTTCGCTGCCTTCCAGCCATAGGCGCCGGCGCGCAGCCAGAACTCAGCATCCTCCGCGCCCGCGCCGTTCGGTGCATACCGCTGGCGGTAGCCGCCGCAACGATCCCAGATGGTGCGCCGGAATACACAGCACGTCGGCACCTGGTTGCGGCGCTGCAATTGCTGGTCGTAATTGAACGGTCCCGGCCACTGGCTGACGCCGCTCGACCCATCCGGCTTAAACCAGCGCAGGCCAGTATAGGCGATACCCAGCGCACGGTCCTTCTCCAGCGCCGCGACGCACGTCGATATAAACTCCCGTTCAATCCAGTCGTCACCGTCAATGCAACAGATATACTGCCCGCTCCCGGCTGCGATGCCCGCATTGCGCGCGTGCGCAACACCGGCATTCTGTTGCTGGATCAGCCGCACAATGCCGCCAGCGGTGATCCAGCGCTTGATGGCCGTGGCGCTGTTGTCGGAAGAGCCGTCGTCAACGACGATCACCTCAAGCGGCCCCTCATACTGTTGCTGCACGGCGCTCTCGATAGCCCGCTCGATTGTGCCCTCCTTGTTGTAGCACGGAATGACAACCGTCACCGACGGCGGCGCGTGTAGCGCTGCATAGGCCCCGTGGTAGATGTTCGACACTTGCTCCGCGACGCGCTGCCATGTCCACACCCGCGCCATGTCACGCCCGTTGTCGCCCAACACGTCCGCGTGCTCCAGGCAATAGGACAATCCGGTCGCGAGGTCTTCGTAGTCATTCGGCTGCGCCAGATAACCGTTGACCCCGTGCTCGACCAGGTCCAGAATGCCGCCATGCGCAAAGCCAAGCACGGGCTTGGCACTTGCCATCGCCTCCAGAATGCCGATGCCAAACGTCTCCTTCGCCGTCGCCAGATACACCCCACAGCGCTGCACCGCGCGGCGCATTTCGTCCGGCGGTAGCACCCGGCGGCGCCCCGGCGTCTGGTTCGCCATGCGCACGTTCGCCGGCACGAGCGCACGGCGCGGCGTGAACGTGGTCACGAACTGCGTCTTTGGGAAGCGCACCGCTAGCTCAATCACCGGCTGTGGGTCGCACACCATGTCGCCCCGGTTCTTGTTCCACAGCACGTACCCCTGGTTCGGCTCGCTGTGCTGCCATTCGTCCCACTCGATCCCGTGCGGCACGACATGTGGCGTGAAGTGCATATCGCGCTGAAACGTCTCGGCTACCCAGCGGCTAGGCACAGTCACCGCCGCCGCTTGCCGGATGCTGGCGACGATGTCCGCGTTCTTGATGAACTCCCAGTTCGGCGGCTCGTAGTCAGCCGTCCAGTACAGGCCGTGCAGGTGCGCCACGTCACACGGCCCGCCGGTGCAGCCGGCGTGCGCGATCACGATGTCATAATCGCGCCGCCCAAGGTCGACAAGTTCGATGTCGTAGTCCGGCAGGTGCTTGAAATACGCTTCAATTACGCGGCTGATTCCGTGCGCCTCGCCGGCGATCTTGCTCAGATGTGGCAGCATAAGCGAACGAAGTGTCATTCCGTGAACTCCTTACAGCCAGACAGCATAGGTTACCTGTGGAACGCTGTAGTTAGTGGCGGGGACAGTCCAATAATCTGTCGTGTCCTCTTCTGCGTCTTGTTCGCGTTGCCGTGATGCGCCGCAATTGCAACACTTGAATAGACGTGCCGGATGCAGCGAACCGCAATATTCACATCGCCATGTGCCCCGCGCTGGCAATGGCATAGGGCGGCACATCGACACTGGTTCGTCATTCGTACAACATGTCAGCGCAGACGTTGCGCCACCGTCAAGCGCAAATGCGGATATTCCCCTAACTCGTGCCATCACCCCAACTCCTTTATGGCGTTCGTGTACGATGTGTTACGAGGCCCAGATAGTAGTCGTACCAATATGAGCACTGCTTCATTGTCTCCTCTGGGCTGCGGTTAGACGCACCGCCTACTACGTGATGCAACCTGTCGCGTAATACCTGTGGTAATGCTGAAAACTGGTGCTGCGATAGGCGCAATATACTACAAGCGGCGTGATCCAATACGTCGAATGCCGGTGGTTCGCCGGTGTTCCCCCGATATTCTATATACTCCGTGATATCCCTATCGCGGCGTGGCGCACCGCAACTGTGACACTTTAGGTCAGCAGCAGTAAACCGTGACCCACAATATGCACATTCCCAATTACCAGACCATCCGATTAGTGATTGTCCCATCACCCGAACTCCTTAATTCCCCTGACAACATCCATCACCATTTCTTGTGTAACGTGTGGCGCAACCGGCAGGCTGACGACCTCACGGCTCAGCATTTCCGTAATCGGCAAGTCCACATTGTAGCCGAGCGCCTTGTGCGGCGGCGGGTCGTAGTGCACCTGCGTCTCAATGCCGCGCTCCAACAGGTGCACCCGCAGCGCGTTGCGTTTCGTGTGCCGTATCACGAACTGGTGCCAGCACGGATTGGCGTAGTCCGGTATCACCGGCAATGTCACGCCCGGAACATCACGCAGCTCGCGCAGATACAGTGCCGCGTTGCGCCGCCGCGTCTCATTCCAGCCGTCGAGGTATGGCAACTTCGCACGCAGGAACGCTGCCTGTAATTCGTCCATACGGCTGTTGATTGCGCCCTCGCAGCCGTAGGAGCGCAGCGCCCGCACGCGGTCGGCAATCGCTGCGTTGTCTGTCGTCACGGCGCCGGCATCACCCAGCGCGCCGAGGTTCTTCGTCGGGTAGAACGACCAGGCGCAGGTGTTGCCGTGCCCGCCGATGCGCCGCCCAAGGTACTCAGCGCCGTGAGCCTGTGCGCAGTCCTCAATGACGACCAGGCCGTATCGCCGCGCTATCCGGTTGATTGCGTCGATGTTGGCAGGAATGCCATACAGGTGCACTGGAATGATGGCATGAGCCGGCCACATCGGGTCGTCAACATGTGCGTCAAGATAATCAACATCCATCTGGTAGGTGCGCAGGTCCGGCTCCATTGGGAATGGCATGCTAGGCGCAAGGACGGTTGGTAGACAGGTATTGCCGGGCACCAGCACATCCGAGTCGTCCCGGTTGTGAGCCTTTAGCGCCAGCCTCAGCGCGTCGAAGCCGTTCCCGCAAGCGACACAGTACGCCACGCCGCAGTATGCCGCCCATTCGGCCTCAAAGGCCTCGACCTGTTCGCCGAGAATGAAGCGCCCGCGCTTTACCACGCGAA
>Ga0265297_10005696_pt1 | contig 18717 bp, 31 predicted proteins | sample Munlanlwell13791_FD_192502 | JGI IMG/M metagenome (GOLD analysis project Ga0265297, IMG submission 192502) | Leachate microbial communities from a municipal landfill in Southern Ontario, Canada - Leachate well 137-91 | ecosystem: Engineered > Solid waste > Landfill > Unclassified | place...
ACCAGTCGTGGCCCTCAACCGAGGGAGCACCGATCCTCCAGGGATTTGCCGGATATAAAGTGGGTATGACGCACGTTGTCATGGTGGACGACCACAAGAGCAGCCCGACCGAGGGCAAGGAGATCATGGTCCCCGTCACGGTGATCGAAGTCCCCGCCATGAAGGTAGCAGCGATCCGCGCTTACAGCAAGGATACCTACGGCAAACACGCGTTTACCGAACTCTGGGCAGAACAGCTCGATAACGTCCTTGGACGCCGGATCAACCTGCCCAAGGAATACGACAGGGATGCAGCCGTAAAGAAGTTCTCGGATGCCGTTGCCGCAGGCACGGTCGCCGAGATCTATGCACTTGCCTACACCCAGCCGGCCTCACTCTCCGGTGTACCGAAGAAAGTCCCCGACCTTATGGAGATCAAGGTCGGCGGTGCAGACATCAAGAAACTCTTCGAGTTTGCCCAGGGACTCCTCGGGAAGGAAGTCGGCCTAAGCAACGTCATCCAGACCGGTGCCTACGCAGATATCACGGCAATCACCACCGGTAAAGGTACCCAGGGAGCAGTCAAGCGCTGGGGTGTTGCACTGCGCAAACGCAAGCACGCGGTCGGTGGCAAGAAGCGCCATGTTGGTACCCTTGGACCCTGGAACCCTCACCACATCCGCTGGGAAGTCCCTCAGATTGGTCAGTTGGGATACCAGCAGCGTACAGAGTTCAATAAGCGTATCCTCAAGGTCAGCGAGAACGCAAGCGAGATCACTCCCGCCGGCGGTTTCCTCCACTATGGTGTGCTCAAGAACCCGTACGTGCTCGTCAAGGGCTCCATCCCCGGCCCGGTCAAGCGGCTGATCCGTATCAGGCCCGCAATCCGCCAGGGTGAACATGTCGTCAGGATGCCGACAATCCAGTTCGTGAGCGTCCAGAGCAAGCAGGGATGATCAGACATGAAAGCACAGGTTAAATCAATTGATGGCGGTGTCGCAAAGGACATCGAACTCCCGGCAATCTTCTCCGAGGATTACCGCCCCGATCTGATCAAGAAAGCGGTTATGGCGCTCCAGAGCACCCGCAGGCAGCCCCACGGGACCTACCCGTATGCAGGTATCTGCTCGTCAGCAGTTGGCTGGGGAAGCGGTCGCGGTTCTTCCCACGTTCCCCGTATCAAGAACGGGTCCCGCGCGGCGAAGGTTCCGCAGGCAAAGGGCGGACGTGAAGCACACCCCCCGAAGGTTGAGAAGGTCCTGATCAAGGAGATCAACCAGAAGGAGAAACAGAAGGCATTCCGCTCAGCGGTTGCCGCAAGCATCAGTGCCGAGCTCCTCAAGAGCCGGGGACACATCTTTGAAGGTGCAGTCCCGCTTATCTTTGAGGACAAGTTCGAGACCCTTGCCCAGACCAAGGATGTCATCTCCGCCCTGACCGCCATCGGTGTCTACAACGACATTGAGCGCGCAAAGGACAGCAAGAAAGTCAAGGCAGGGAGAGGCAAGATGCGTGGCCGCAGGTTCAAGCAGAGGAAGAGTCTGCTGATCGTTACGGCGGACAAGCCGCTCGCGGCAGCACGCAACCTTTCCGGTGTGGATGTTGTTACGGTCGACCAGCTGAATGTCGAGCACCTTGCACCCGGCATGCAGGCAGGCCGCCTGACGGTCTGGACCGAGGCTGCACTGACCCGCCTGGAGGGAAGGTAAATGACCCTCAAGTACCCGTTTGTTACGGAAAAGGCGATGGTCCTCCTCGAGAACCAGAGCAAGCTCCAGTTCCTTGTTACCCGCGAGGCAAGCAAGGACGACGTCAAGCGCGAGATCGAGAAGTCCTTCGGCCAGAAAGTCAAGAGCGTCAGGACGCTCATGAACACCCACGGCCAGAAGAAGGCAATCGTGAGCTTTGAGAACGAAAAGGCCGCCGAGGAGATCCTCAGCCGGCTCGGTATAATGTAAGGTGGGAAACATGGGACATCGAATCACCACACAAGCCCGCGGCAGGGGAGGCCCGACATACCGTGCACCATCCCACCGTTACAAGGCTGAACTGAAGCACATCGGCGACGACACGCAGAAGATCACCGGCACTGTTATCGACATCGAGCACGATCCCGCCCGGAACGCGCCTATCGCCCTCGTTAAACTCGAGGACGGGAAGAAGGTCTACATGCTCGTCACCGAAGGCCTTGGCCTCGGAGACGTTGTTACCTGGGCAGCAGCCGGCGAAATCAAGAACGGTAACACGCTCACGCTCGCAAACATCCCGACCGGTACCTACATCTGCAACATCGAGGCCCGCCCGAACGATGGCGGCAAGTTTGTCCGCTCCACGGGTGTACAGGCCGTTGTTGTTGACAAGACCGAAGAACGCGTTGGCATCCGTATGCCCAGCGGCAAGACGAAGTGGTTCAATGCACGCTGCCGCGCAACCATCGGCATTGTAGCCGGTGGCGGCCGCGTTGAGAAGCCGTTCGTGAAGGCCGGCAACAAGTATCACAAGATGCACAACACCGCATCCAACTGGCCCCGTGTACGTGGTGTCGCAATGAACGTCATCGACCACCCGTTCGGTGGCGGTGGACACCAGCACCCTGGCCGCCCGAAGACAATTGCTCGCGGCACATCCCCCGGAAGGACGGTAGGACACATTGCAGCACGCAGGACAGGTAAGAGCAGGAAGTGATGGGTAAATGGCAGCACCAAAGAAAACTCAGAAGAGAATGCCAAGACGGCGTGAGGAGTTCACCTATCGCGGCTACAAAATCGACGAGCTCAAGGCGATGGGGATCTCCGAACTCCTCCCCCTGATGCCCGCCCGTCCGCGCCGCAAGATTACCCGCGGTTTCTCCCGCGGTGAAGAAACCCTCCTCGCGAAGATTCGCGATGGCGACGAGAAGATCCGGACTCACCTCCGCGAGATGATCGTCATGCCCGAGATGATTGGAAAGACCATCGAGATTTACAACGGCAAGGAATTTGTCAAGGTAGAGTTCCAGCCGGAATCGGTCTTCCGTTACATCGGCGAATTCGCCCTGACAAGGAAGAGGGTCACTCACGGAAGCGCCGGTATCGGTGCAACCAGAGGCAGCAAGTACGTTCCGCTGAAGTGATGGACATGGCACGCATTGATTACTCCAACAAGACCAAGGGCGACAACATCGCCCGGGCCAAGGCCAACGAGCTGAACATGTCCCCCAAGCACTCCATCGAGATTGCCGGGTTCATCAGGCACCAGCGTGTGAACGACGCGATTGCATACCTGAACGAGGTTGTCAAGCTCAAGAAGGCAGTCCCGTTCCGATACTTCAACCGGAATGTTGCGCACAAGCGCGGCCTCCCCGGCAACTGGGATGCAGGACGCTACCCGGTCAAGGCCTCCAAGGAATTCATCCGGGTTCTTGAATCGGTCAAGAAAAACGCCGAATATATCGGTCTTGATGCGGAGAACCTTGAGATCATCCACGCCTCCGCAAACCGCGGGCGCGCCCAGAAGGCATTCTTCCCGCGCGCCATGGGACGGGCAACCCCCAAGGTCCGCGAGTCCGTGAACATCGAGATCATCGTCCGCGAGGTGGCGTAAATGGCAGTCGAGAGAAAATTCATCGCTGAGGGTGTCAGGAAGGCCCGCGTCGAGAAGTACCTGTCCAAGGAACTGAAACGTGCAGGCTATGGCGGTATGGATATCGCCCGCACCCCTCTCGGGACTCAGGTCACGATCTTTGCCGAGAAGCCCGGTATCGTCATCGGTAAGGGTGGCAAGCTGGTCCACCAGCTCACCCAGGACCTTGCCCAGAACTACGGTGTCGAATCGCCGCAGATTGAAGTCCAGCAGGTCAACAACCCCAGCTTCAACGCCCAGATTATGGCTGAAAGGCTGGCAAACGCCCTCGAGCGCGGCTGGTACTTCCGCAAGGCAGGCACCAGCATCCTGCGCCGGGTCATGGACTCGGGCGCACTCGGATGCGAAGTCGTCATTGCCGGAAAACTCACCGGTGCCCGTGCACGTACCCAGAAGTTCACTGAAGGGTACATCAAGCACTGCGGTGAGCCGAGCAACACAATCGTTGAGAAAGGGTATGCCGTGGCAGTCAAGAAGCTGGGTGTCATCGGCGTCCAGGTCAAGCTTGTCCCTGCAGGTGCAAAACTGCCCGACCACTTCTCCGTCATCGAACAGGAGAAGAAGCGGCCGGCGCAGAATGCCAGTGTTACCGCAGTCAGCGATGCTGACGCGGAAGAGCCGGCACTTCCCGATGAGGAATTTGCGGAGGAACAGTAATGGCAATATTCAGGGCCAAGGATGTCAAGCAGTTTTCCGATGTGGAACTGCAGGAAAACATGGGGAAACTCCGGATGGAGCTTGTCCAGCACTACGGTAAAGTCAGTGCGGGTGGCGCAACCGAGAACCCCGGTCACATCCGTGAACTCCGGCGTACCATTGCCCGCATGATGACCGAGCAGAACCGCAGGAGAACTGCATGATCTCTCCCCAGAATGTCCTCCGTCATGAACTGATCGGGATGGACATTCTGGTATCAGGAGCTGCAAACCCGGGCCAGAGAGGCCTTTACGGTCGCGTCATCGATGAGACAAAGAACCTGCTGGTGATCGAGACCCCAAAAGGGGTCCGCCGCATACCAAAGATGCACAGCATCTTTCAGGTACGCCTTCCCGGCAGGGAAACTGTTGAGATAGACGGGTCCGTGATGGTTCTGGCTCCTGAGAAGAGGATCAACCTGCACGAAAAGAAGAGGATACCATAATGGCACTTAACATTGGATTGAACGTCCAGGCACCAAAAACCGAGTGCAATGACGTTAATTGTCCGTTTCACGGCACTTTACCGGTGCGCGGCCAGGTGATCACCGGCAAAGTCGTGAGCGACCGCATGATGGGGACGGTCGTAGTTGCACGGAACTACATGCACTACGTCCGCAAATACAAGCGGTATGAAAAGAGAAGCTCGAAGCTCCATGCCCACAACCCCTCCTGTATTGGGGCAAAAGTCGGTGACATGGTGAAGATCGCCGAATGCAGGCCGCTCTCGAAGAGCACAACATTCGTCGTTGTGGAGGTGCAGACGCCATGAAGGCAAAGCAGTCCAAGACGCCGAGGTCGCTCGCAACGGGAACGAGGCTTGCATGCGCCGACAACACCGGGGCCAGGACCGTCCAGATCATCTCGGTCTTCGGGTACCACGGGGTCAGGCGCCGCCAGCCCAAGCTGGGCCTTGGCGATCTCTGCACAGCCAGCGTCCAGAAAGGCACGCCCGACATGCGCCGGAAGCTGGTGCGTGCGGTCGTCATCCGTGCAAAGAAGGAGATGCGCAGGCCCAGCGGCATCCGTGTTTCCTTCGATGACAACGCTGTCGTTGTTGTGGATGAGAAGAACGAACCGAAGGGAACAGAGATCAAGGGACCGGTAGCCCGCGAAGTTGCGGAGCGCTTCCCGAAGCTCGGCTCCATGGCAACGATCATTGTCTGAGGTGTGCACGATGGCAAGAATTGCAAGCGAACAACCAAGGAAACAGAGGAAGGCGCGCTACAATGCACCCTCCCACGTGAGGACCAAGTTCCTCAATGCACCCCTGTCAGACACACTGAAGGAGCAGTACAAGAAGAAGACGCTGCGCGTCGTCAAAGGCGACACCGTCAAGGTGACCCGTGGCGACTTCGTTGGCAGCGAGGGAATTGTCGATGGAGTCGATACCGTGAAATCCAAGATCATTATCCACGGTGTTTCATTGACAAAGGTTGACGGGACCGAAGTGCCCCGGGCAATCGATCCCTCGAATGTCCAGTTGACCAAACTCAAGCTTGATGACAAGCGCCGCGTCGAGAAACTCGGGGAGGCTTAAAGCATGTCAGACCACCTGAAGCGACTCAACGCACCTGATTCGTGGCACATTGCAAAGAAGACCACGACGTTCATCACCAAGACTGCACCCGGCCCGCACAATGCAAACGCAATGCCGATCGCTGTCTGGCTCCGCGACCACATGAAGCTGGCACGGAACATGAAAGAGGTCAAACAGATCCTCGGCCAGAAGGATGTCATCGTCAACGGCAGACCCTGCCGCGACCCCAAGATGGGCATTGGCATCTTCGACATCATCGCCCTCCCGAAGATCAACAAGTATTACCGCATACTGCGCGACAAGAAGGGGCGGCATGTCTCGATCGAGATCGACTCCGAAGCAGCAAAGACCCGCCTGTGTAAGATCAGGAACAAGACCACCATCAGTGGCGGCAAGGTTCAACTGAACCTCAGGTTCGGTGCCAACATCATTGCTGACAACACCTACAAGTCGAATGATTCGGTGGTTGTCTCGCTGAATCCGGAGGATCGGTTCAAGATCGTCGACCATTTCCCCTTCGTTGTCGGTAACATGGCGATGATTATCGGCGGCAAGCACTCAGGTAACGTTGCCCGGATCGTCGACATCGTCAAGATACCCGGCTCTGTCCCGAACAAGATCATCCTCCAGGATGAGAAGACCGGTACGAAGTTCGACACGATCGCGCCCTACATCTACATGGTGGGGAAACAGACCCCGGCAATCGCAAAATGGGGGCATGAAGAATGACCTCGATGCGTGATATCTACATCGACAAGGTCGTTGTCCACATGGGTGTTGGCGAGGCCGGCGATAAGCTCGTGAAAGCCGAGAACATCATGAAGGCGATTACGAAGCAGACGCCGATCCGGAGCATTGCCAAGAAGACTCAGCCTGCCTTCTCCGTCAGGAAAGGTATGCCAATCGGCTGCAAGGTCACCCTCCGTGGCCAGCCCGCCCGCGATTTCATCGCAACTGCTCTTACGATCGTCCAGAAGACCATCTTTGAGAGCCAGTTCGACAAGAGCGGGAACTTCTCATTCGGTATCGAAGAGCACACGGACTTTCCCGGACAGTCCTACGACCCGCAGATCGGTATCTACGGGATGGATGTCAACGTCGTGCTCGAACGCAGAGGTATACGGATCACCCGCAGGCGCATGGAGCAGAAGAAACTCCCCGCAAAGCAGCGCGTCAGCAAACAGGATGCGATCGCGTTCCTCAAGGAAAAGTACCAAGCAGAGGTGCGCTAAATGGCTGGAGAAAGAAAGAAGGTCTACGGTCGCGGTGCAAACGAATGCAAGATGTGCGGCCGGAAACAGGGGCTCGTACGCAGGTACCATATCATGTTCTGCAGGCAGTGCTTCCGCGAATGGGCTCAGAGGATGGGCTTCAAGAAGATGAGCTGAGGAGTTGAGTAAAATGTCAAGACTTAACACAATTGCAGATGGCATGTGTGCCCTGAAGAATGCAGGCGACACCGGCAAATCCGTCTGCGTCATCGAACCCGCAAGCAAGCTCCTCGGTGCAATACTTCGTATCATGCAGGACGCCGGGTATATCGGTGGCTTCGAGTTCGTCGAGGATGGCAGGGGCGGACAGCTCAAGGTCAGCCTCAACGGCAGGATCAACCGTTGCGGTGCCATCACCCCGCGGTTCTCCGTACAACTGGACGAGATGGAATACTGGGAGAAACAGTATCTTCCCGGGAAGAACTTCGGTCTCCTGATGCTCTCCACCTCCCGTGGTGTAATGTCCCACGAGCAGGCCAGGAAAGAGGGCATCGGCGGGGAACTGCTCGGGTACGTGTACTAAAGGTGCAATCATGACATCAGTACGTAAGGTAAAAATCCCCGACGGCGTCAAGGTGCAGCTTGAAGGCACGCAGCTCAAGATGACAGGGCCCAAGGGACAGCTGGCACGGAATATGCGCTTCCCGCAGGTCACGGTTACCTGTGATGGCAAGGAAGTTACCATCTCCACAGAGTCCAGGAGGAAAGAGATCACGGCGATGGTAGGTACCCTCGAAGCACACACTAAGAACATGATTCGCGGTGTCAACGAAGGTTTCGAGTACCGCATGAAAGTGGTGTACAGCCACTTCCCGATCCAGCTCAAGGTTCAGGGCAACAAGCTCGAGATTGCAAATTTCCTTGGTGAGAAGAAAGCCCGTTCCGCACGGATCGAGACTGGTGTGACGGCCAAGGTCGCAAACGACGAAGTTGTCCTTACCGGCATTGATCGTGAACTGGTCGGAAACTCGGCAGCTAACATTGAACATGCCTGCCACATCCGCAACCGCGACCCGCGCGTGTTCCAGGATGGCATTTATATGGTCCAGAGGGGCTGAATTCAATGGCTACAGAAGTAAAACGGTTAATCCGGGTCCGCGTTGAGAAGGGCGCACGCTTCAAGCGCGACGGATACGGCAAGAAACGCCAGCTCTCCGATTCATGGAGAAAGCCCCGCGGCCAGCACAATAAGCAGAGGGAGCAGAAGAAGGCAAAGGGTGCACACCCGAAGCCCGGTTTCGGCAGCCCTGTGGCCGTCCGCGGCATGCACCCGAGCGGGTTCTTCGAAGTGCTTGTCTCCTCGATAAAGGATCTTGAGGGACTTGACGCGAAGACGCAGGCAGTCAGGATTGCGGCAACGGTTGGCGACAAAAAGCGTGTCGCACTCCAAGAAGCCGCCATCGCTGCAGGCCTTAAAGTGCTCAATGCCCGAACGGTGAAAGCCAAGGCAAAGAACGCACCGGCAAAGAAGGAAGATGCCAAGGACGAGGGAAAACTAAAGAAAGAAGAGAAGAAACCCGCAAAGTCCAAGGCAGCAGCCCCGGTAAAGAAAGAAGCAAAGAAAGAGAAGCTGCCGGCACCCAAGGCTGAAGAGAAGAAAGCACCGGCAAAGAAGACCGCCACCAAGCCCAAGGCAGAGCCTGAAGCAAAGGCTGAGAAGAAGGCGCCGGCCAAGAAGCCTGCCGCCAAGCCCAAGACGGAGAAGACTGCCGAGGCAAAGCCCGCAGCTAAGAAGCCCGCAAAGTCAGGGGTGAAGAAGAATGAGTGACGTAGCCAGCCAGAAACGCATCGCAGCGGCGATCATGAAGTGCGGTGTCAACCGCGTCTGGTTCGACCCGGCCCGTCTCTCGGACATTGAGAACGCCATCTCGCGCGAGGACTTAAAGGGCCTCATCACCGAAGGCGTCATCAAGGCACGCCAGAAGAAGGGAGTCAGCCGCGGCCGGGCCCGCGCACGGATTGCGCAGCGGTCTTACGGCCACCGGAAGGGTGCAGGCAAGAGAAAGGGTGCGGCAGGTGCCAGAAACCCCAGCAAGACAGCATGGGTCCAGAAGATCCGTGCGATCAGGAAAGTGCTCGTTGACCTCCGCGAGGCCGGAACCATTGACCGGCACATGTACCGCGTCCTTTACCGGAAAGCGGCCGGCGGACAGTTCAGGAGCGTTGCGCACATGAAGGCGCAGATGGAGATCCTCGCAGGGAGGATGAAGTAACATGGCAACAGGATCACGGTATTTTGTCCCCTTCCGGAGACGGAGGGAAGGCAAAACCGATTACTACCAGCGGACGCGGCTTGTCGTCGCTGACGTACCCCGTATGGTCGTCAGGAAGTCAAACCGGCACATTATCGTGCAGCTCGTCACGGCTGAGATGGACGGCGACCGTACCCTCGTAGCTGCAAACTCGAAAGAACTCGAGCAATACGGATACAAGGGATCGACATCGAACACCCCGGCAGCCTACCTAACGGGCATGCTCTTTGCCGTCAAGGCAAAGAAGGCCCAGCAGGAGAGCGCGGTTCTCGACATCGGGCTCAACCGGGCAACCCCGGGCGCCCGCGTCTTTGCAGCCCTCAAGGGAGCGGTCGATGCAGGTCTTGACATCCCCTACGGCGAGGAGATCCTTCCCTCGGAAGACCGCCTCAAGGGTGAGCACATCGCGGCGTACAACAAGAATGCCGGCGATATCGTCAAGATCGTTGAACAGGTGGCAGCAGCCATAAAGAAGGAGATGGCATAACATGGCATACGAACGAGAAGAATGGGTGCCGGTCACCGGTCTTGGCAAGCTCGTTGCTGCAGGCGAGATCAAGAGCATCGATCAGGTTCTCGAGAGCGGAAGACCCATCAAGGAGCCTCAGATCGTCGATGCATTCCTCCCCGACCTCGAAGACGAGGTTCTCGACATCTCCATGATGCAGCGCATGACCGACTCGGGCCGCCGTGTCCAGTTCCGCGCCGTTGTCATTGTCGGCAACCGCAACGGGTACATCGGTTTCGGTCAGGGCAAGGATGTGCAGGTCGGCGACGCCATCAAGAAGGCGATCGTCAAGGCAAAGATGAACCTCGTCAAGGTCCGCCGTGGCTGTGGCAGCTGGGAATGCGGGTGCAATGCAACCCACTCCATCCCGATGCAAGTCACCGGTACCGCAGGCAGTGTCAAGGTAACCCTCAAGCCCGCCCCCCAGGGTATCGGACTTGTCACCGGTGACATCAGCAAGAAAGTGCTCGAACTCGCCGGTATCAAGGATGCCTGGACCTTTGCGCGCGGCCAGACCCGCACGACCATCAACTTTGCAAAGGCCACTTTCAACGCGCTCAGGGAGACCAACATGATCCGGACCGGGGGGTCACAGTAAATGTACGCGGTCGTTCAGGTCCGCGGTGTTGTAAAAACCCGCCAGGACATCAAGGATACCTTGAAGATGCTCCGCCTGCACCACATCAACCACTGCGTCCTCATCCCGGACACTCCCGAGAATCTCGGCATGATCCGGAAGGTCAAGGACTACGTGGCATTCGGTGAGGTAGATGCAGCAACCGTCGAGACCCTCCTGCAGACCCGCGGCAGGGTCATCGGCGATGCACCACTCACAGACGAGTACATCAAGTCCAACTCGACTTTCGGCGGCATTGCAGACTTTGCAAAGGCACTTGCCAGCGGAGAGACGAAGCTGCGCGACATGCCGGGCTTAAAGCCCGTGTTGCGCCTGCACCCCCCGCGCAAGGGATATAAGACTACCAAGCGGACGTTCCCCCAGGGTGGAGCGCTTGGCTATTATGGCCAGGAGATCAATACTCTCCTCTATAAGATGAGGTGAAGAGGATGCCAACCAACAAGCGTTCAAAATTCCGCGGATCGCGGACATGCGGCGGCGGCACCCACAAGAACCGGCGCGGTGCAGGAAACCGCGGCGGCCGGGGACGTGCCGGTATCAACGCCCACCACTTTGTCAAGTGGTACAAGGAAATGGGCGGCCCGGTATTCGGTAAGGACGGCTTCTGCAACCAGACCGCAACTGATGTCGCCACGATAGACGTCGGCGCTCTGGACCAGATCGTGCCCTCGCTCATTGCGCAGGGCATTGCCAAGAAAGAAGGGGATGCGATTGTGATCAATACCGCGGACATGGGGATCGAGAAGGTTCTCGGAAGCGGCAAGGTTACCCGGAAGATCAATGTATCTGCATCGGCGTTCTCCGAGATCGCAAAAGCAAAGATCGAAAAGATGGGCGGGAAAGCCCAGGTTGTTGAATAACCCAACCACAATTTTTTGGTGAAACCATGGGAGACCTGCTGGATCGAATGGAACCCCTGCTCGCTGCGATGCCCGCAGTCAAGAGCCCGGAGGGTCACGTCCATTTCAAGAACAAACTGATCTGGACCTTAGGAATTTTAGTTCTGTATTTTGTCCTGACGAATATTCCGGTATTCGGATTGTCACCTGACAGCGCGGATCTTCTCGCTGCCTATCGTGCACTCCTTGCCGGGGCAAGCGGCTCGATTGTCCACCTCGGTATCGGGCCGATCGTCACGGCATCCATCGTGCTCCAGCTCTTAAAAGGTGCAGACATCCTGCATATCGATACAAGCGATACCCGCGGGCAGGTCATGTACATGGGCCTGCAGAAGATGCTCATCATGGTCATGATCGTGATCGAGGCCGCCCCGAACATCATCGGCGGCTTCATGCAGCCCGATGCGGTCATTGCAAACCAGTTCTTCGGCGGCAACCTCTTTGCAGTATCCCTGTTGATCTTCATCCAGATCTGTATCGGCGGCGTCCTCATCTTCCTCATGGATGAAGTCGTGACCAAGTGGGGTATCGGTTCCGGTGTCGGACTCTTCATCATTGCCGGTATCTCGCAGGCGCTTATCAACGGATTCATCAGCTGGGCCAATATCCAGGACCAGTATCCCGTTGGTTTCTTCCCCCGCCTCGTTGCGATCGGCCTTGACGGAGGAAATTACCTTGCATACTTCGGTTCCGATTTACTCGCCTTTGTCACTACTATCGCGATCTTCCTGATAATCGTTTACGTCGAATCCACCCGTATCGAAATCCCGCTTGCTCACGCTCAGATCCGCGGGGCACGGGCCCGGTTCCCGGTAAAACTGATCTATGCCAGCGTTCTGCCGATGATCCTCGTGCGTGTGCTTCAGGCCAACATCCAGATGCTTGGTATGTTCCTTTCCAATGTCGGGGTTACCATCTTCGGTACGTTCAGTGGCTCGACGCCGCAGGACGGTCTCATGTGGTATCTCGCCCCTATCAATGGTCCGTCCGACTGGATGTGGTGGACCACCGATCTCGGCCATGCCGCATGGCAGGTGCTATTACGGATGGGAATAGATATCACATTCATGGTGGTCGGTGGAGCGATCTTCGCGCTCTTCTGGATCAAGACCGCCGGGCTCGATAGCAAGGATGTTGCCCGCCAGATCCAGATGTCCGGTATGTCCATCCCTGGCTACCGTCGGAATCCGCAGGTGCTCGAGAAGTACCTTGACCGGTATATCCCCCGTGTTACCATCATCGGTGGCGTCTTCATTGGTGTGCTCAGTGTCATAGCAAACCTCTTTGGTGTCATCGGTTCGGTCAGCGGGACTGGTCTCCTGCTGACGGTGAGTATCACCTACCGTCTCTACGAGGAGATAGCAAGCCAGCAGATCATGGAGATGTACCCGTTCATGCGGACATTCTTTGGAAAAGAGTGATTCTTTAAGGAAAGGGACAAGGATGGAAGGAAAGAAGGTCATCATCACCGGCGTTCCCGGTGTAGGAAAAACAACGGTCGTCAACGAAGCACTGAACAAACTGAAAAGCGAGGGCATCGAGTACCAGTCCCTCAATTTTGGCACGTTCATGTTCGAGGTTGCAAAGGCGGATGACATCGTCAAGGACCGTGACCAGATGCGCACGCTGGACCGGGCAGTCCAGAAACGACTCCAGCAGCGTGCCGGGCAGGCCATTGCCAGGATCACGGGCAATGTCCTGATCGATACCCACGCATCAGTCAAGACGCCCAAGGGCTATCTTGCCGGGCTCCCCGAGTGGGTGCTCCGGGAGATCATGCCCGACATCATTGTGCTCGTTGAGACCGATGATGACCAGATCCTCATGCGGAGGCTCACTGATGAGACGCGGTCCCGCGACAAGGAAGGGGCCCGCTCCATCGCAGAGCACCAGCAGTTCAACCGGTCGATTGCAGCAGCATATGCTATGCTGACCGGCTGCACCATCAGAATTATTACCAACGCAGATTTCCTGCTCGAACGCTCGTCGGCCGAACTGGCTGACGTTCTCCGGTGAATACATGAATTTCAGAAAGTTCTGGGACGAATACAGCCTCTGGATCACCTTTGGCTTCATGTTCCTCATGATGTGGGCCTACACGGTCGAATGGCTCCGTGTCGGTGTCGGACAGGCTATCGACACCCTCTTCGCCCCGCTCCTTACGACCTTTGGTATCCCGTTCTATATCCTGATCGTCATCCTGTCGGCGCTGACCGGCCTGTATTCGTCGATCGTGCAGAAATACACCATCGACTATGAGAAGATGACCGAGTCGCAGGAGCGGATGAAGGAATTCCAGAAGGAGTACCGCGACGCCCAGCTCTCCCAGGACGAGAAGAGGATCAAGAAACTGGATGCCAAGAAGGACCGGGTAATGAAGGAGCAGCTTGAACTGTCCCAGCAGCAGTTCAAGCCCATGACCTATATCCTCGTCCTCTCGGTCCCCATCTTCTTCTGGCTGTTGTACCGGCTTGCCCAGACAACAGCGACCATAACCATGCCCTATCTCGGCACCCACAACCTCGGTGACGCGGTTATCTGGATCATACCGGCCTGGATCCTCTGGTACATGATCTGTTCCATCACGCTCTCGCAGGTCATCAGGAAAGCCCTGAATATCGGGGGACTCTGATGCGGATAACCGTGAGCGGGTTGCCCGGCAGCGGGACAACCTCCCTCTCACGGTACCTTGCGGAACGTCACGGGTTCTCCATGATCTCGGCTGGCGAGGTCTTCCGACAGCTGGCAAAGGAGCACAACATGGAGCTAGCGCGATTCGGCGAGCTTGCCCGGCAGGATCCTTCGTATGACAAGATGATCGATGCCCGCCAGAAGGAGATCGCGCAGGAACGGGACAACATCATTGTCGAGGGAAGGCTCTCCGGCTGGATGGTGGATGATGCGGATCTCAGGATCTGGCTCTACGCTCCTATCAGCTGCCGGATCAAACGCATCGCTTTCCGCGACCAGGTGGCCGATGAAAAGACCGCCATGGACCTGACCCTTGAGCGTGAACAGTGCGAGGCTGACCGGTACCGTTCGTATTATGACATCAACATCTCCGATCTCTCGATTTACCATATCATCCTGAATTCTGAACGCTGGGGTGTCGAGGGTCTGGGCGCCATCATCGACACGGCCATCGGGCAGCTGGAACAGAGCCCGTAATAATTGCAATCATCTCGTTTCTGCCATTGGGCCGGCGGATCTCCATTTCTGGTATCCTTGGTATATACAGAGAGTTTTTCTGGAAAAACCCCGGTAACTATTATCAAAAGGTGTTACTTCCGTGGGCAATGGCGTTGTCGTCCGGGTTGTTGATGCATGGGATCAGGAAGAGATCCTGCAGCTCTACTGTGCCGGGGGGTGGTGGAAGGATGAGTATGACCCCTCCAGCCTGCCCGAACTGATCCGGAAGAGTTTCGCATTTGTCGTTGCCATTGACGCGAAAACGAACCGTGCTGTCGGCATGGGGAGGGTGATCTCCGATGGGATCTCCGACGGGTATATCCAGGACCTTGTTGTCCTTCCGGAGTATCGTAACAAGGGAGTCGGAAAAGAGATCGTTACGGCCCTTGTCCGGAAATGCATGGAGTCGGGGATCACGTGGATTGCAATCGTTGCAGAACCGGATACCGAAGCGTTTTATCGACCCCTCGGCTTCCACCCTATGGAGGGACATGTACCGCTGTTATGGACGGGTGAGCACAGATGCTGAAACAGGATGATTTCCGTCCCGTGACTTTTGCGGACCGGGCATTTTTCGAGAAACACTATGCGCAATACCCCCAGACGCATTCGGATAACACATTTACGAATATGGTCTGCTGGAACCATTACGCCCACTATACTTATGCGTATGTGGAAAAGAATGTCATCATCGCAAGTACTATCGGCAACGTGACCCGGTTTCGCCCACCGATTGGGCCCCGCAATCCGGAACTGCTCCGGTGCCTGCTCAGGCTTGCCTCGGATGTCAGCGATAACGAGCCGATTGTCCTGATCGATCCCGAGACTGCAGTATGGATGCGCGGGATCTGCCCTGGCATCAACCTGATCCCCGACCGTAACCACTTCGAATACGTGTACCGAGCAAGTGACCTCGCTGAACTTCCCGGCGGGAATTATCTCACCATACGGCGCCAGCTCAATAAGTTCCGGAAGAACTGTGCCAACACGGTCGAGCCGATCTCGGAGAAGAACTGGGAGGAAGTGAAGCGTTTCCTCATCGAATGGTGCGAGTGGAAGGGTTGCGAGGGCGACCCGGTCCTTGCCCACGAGAAAGATGCCGTCTTCTTTGCCATCGACCACATGCACGAGCTGCCGCTGAAGGGGCTTGCGATACGGGTGCTCTCGAAGATCGGCGCAATCTCGCTCTACGAGCCCATGACCCGCGATACCGCGCTTGTGCATTTCGAGAAAGGCCTGCCGGACTGCGATGGGATCTACAAGGCGATCAACAGCGAGACGGCAGCCCGTCTTGCTAAAGATTTCACCTACATTAACCGGGAAAGCGATCTGGGCGTTGCCGGGCTCCGTGAGGCCAAACAGCGCTACCACCCGCACCATATGGTAGAAGTGTATTCTCTGAAACGGGACTCGTGATTCAGCAGCCGGGAAACCCACGCCGTGGGTATTACGCAGTTGCAAGCGCGAGAATACCAGAGACAATAAGGTTCACGGCAATAGCAGCGAGGAACATTCCCAGTACTTTTCCCATGATGTCCGTGACAACTTCGCCGAGCACATGCTGGATGAGTTCTGAGTAATACAGGACGAGCCAGGTTGCGAGGAGCGAGAGCGTGATCGCGGCAAAGGGGATGAGGAACCCGTAGTCCTTGGAAAGGAGCATAACGGTGGTAATCGTGCCCGGGCCGCAGAGGAGCGGTGTCCCTATGACAACACCGGCGGCACTTTTTGCATGTCCCTTGGAATGACCCAGTTCAATGCCCAGGGCCTCCTGAATGCCAAGCAGGAACAGCAGGACACCCCCGGCAATCTGGAAACTGGGGATCGTGAGGTTGAGGATATCGAAGATCATCTTGTTGAAGATGAGGAAGATGTACATCAGGCTGCCGGCAACGGCAACGGCAATAAACGCCTGTTTGTGGATCTCAGCCGGCGCCTGCCCCTTGGTCATGGTGGCAAAAATCGGTATTGAAAGGAGTGGGTCGAGAATGATAAATAGGGTAGCAAATGAGTAAAGGATACCGGACAGGAGATCCATGGGGCTTCTGATCAGGATTATATGTTGTTATTGCGGATAAAACCGGGTGTTTATTGACGGTCTCCGGGCATAAGGCCCGCGGCTTGCATCATCCATAATATATAATAGATCGTGTCCACCATGTTCCAGTAAGGCGGACTTATCTTCCCTGAATCGGTGGAAAGGGCCGCACGGGTGAGAACGATTATGGCAAAGACCGTTAATCCTGCAAAGAAAAAGATTGCAAAGAAGGCAGTAAAACCGGTGGCGGTAAAGAAAAAGCCTGGAACAGTGGCAAAGAAAACCGTGTCGGCTTCGGGTAAATCGCCCGTAAAAAGGGTATCCGCTACGGCAAAGAAGACGACAGCGATAAAAAAATCAGGAAAAAAACCTGCAGGAAAAAAACCTGCAGGAAAAAAAGTATCGCTTGATATGACCCGGTATCGTTGCAAGCTCTGCGGGTATATCTACTCCCCGATGAGAGGTGAACCCCATAACGGGATTCCGGAAGGAACGCCCTTTAACGATCTGCCGGACACCTATGTCTGTCCGATCTGCGGCCAGCAGGGCAAGGGAAAGATCGGGAAGTGGGGCTTTGAAGAATGGCGGCCCACACGCTACCTCTGCTCCATCTGTAATTATATCTATGACGAGAAGCGTGGGGAGCCCCACCGGGGGATACGTCCCGGGACGAAGTTCGAGGATTTACCGGACGATTACGTCTGCCCGGTCTGTGCACTCGACCCGAAGATCCGCGTACAGTTCGGGAAGGTCTTCAAGCACGGATTCGAACCGGTGAACTTCTGAACATCATCCCACTCTCTTTTCTTACCGTTTCATATGATGGTATGCTGCGATCCAGTATTCTCGAACGGACACGGTAAAAAACGCACGATCTTATAATGTTATACATCCATCCTTCATTGTAACGATACGACGGCACCAGAATCAAGGTGGCCGGGGGCAGCCGGATGCAAAGCATACAGGATCCTTCCATGTACCAGAAACGGCAGGCTCTGGCGGCCTATCTCTGCGTTGACCCGGAGACGCTGCATGAATCCAAGGGAACCCTGTACGGGTTTCAGGCATTTTTCCACGGAGCTGACGAGGCATATCTCGTCCTTACGGATTCTGAAGCAACCCGGGCAGCAGAACATGCGGTATCGGAGAAACTCTGGCTGATCTGCCTTGAGACCCTTTTTGCCTATTTTGATATCGATGCATATCCATCCGATGTTCTGGAGAAGATGAAGACAAAGGAGATCCGCCGGGTCAATGAGGAACTCAAGACCCTCATCTATAACACGACCGGGATGGACGCCCTCCGTCAGAAGATGCTCTCGTACGGCAACCGGAAGAACCTCCTTGCAGACTACGACCAGGAAGAGCATATCCAGGACGGGTACTTCATCTACCGCCTGTACTGAACGCCTGGTTCTCACGCACCTCATCATACTCCTCCCAGATCACCTCCTTTCCCCCCCATTTGTCCCGTTTTCTCCGTCGGTGTCCTGTGCTGTTGGATTCCCAAATCTATAAACCCCCCGGCGGTTTACTCTAATGACAGTGATACCTATGGCATATGAATTCCGGGCCAGTCTTTCCCGCCCCCGCATCGTTGCAATCCTTATCTGTGTCGGTACCCTCCTTCTGGCTGTTGGCGTGTCTGCCGAGAGTTATAGCCAGGATTATACGGGATACCTCGGCGAGACCATTGCCCTCAGCGGAGTACTGTACAACGGCGATACCATCTATCTCTTCATGACCGGCCCCGGGCTCCCTGCAAACGGTGTTCCCCTGACGGACACGACAAAACGGGCAGACCAGGGCGACTTCACCATCATTGGTGTCGGCAGCGACCAACACTGGTCATATAAGTGGGATACGTCAAAACTCGAGAACCAGATCGACCCCGGAACCTACCTGGTCTATGCGGTAAATGCCCCGGCCGATGCCTCCAGCCTTGCCGGCCACAGTTACCAGACACTCAGCGTCTACCTCAAGGACGGGATGCGGGCAAAAGACCGGGTCAGCGTAGGGGGAAAATACACCCTCAACCTCGCCGACGATGATCCGGAAACCTTACAGCCAACCCCCACGGTAACGACC
>Ga0265297_10005697_pt1 | contig 18716 bp, 15 predicted proteins | sample Munlanlwell13791_FD_192502 | JGI IMG/M metagenome (GOLD analysis project Ga0265297, IMG submission 192502) | Leachate microbial communities from a municipal landfill in Southern Ontario, Canada - Leachate well 137-91 | ecosystem: Engineered > Solid waste > Landfill > Unclassified | place...
TAACCACTGGGAACCCTGCAGTTGTACGTCAGGAAGTGAACTTTCTCAGTACAATTTCAGTAGTTGTTAACAGATCAACTTATTTTCCCCTTGCCAAGGGGACTGATCTGGTGAAAAATGATATAATAGCGTAAGCGAAAAAAAAGAAAAAAGGAGAAAAAAATGAAAAAGCTGACAACCGGTGTGGTAACAGCCGTAACCGCTTTGACCTTAGCCGCTGGCAATGTCCAAGCACAAATGGATATTCTTCCCAGTAATGATCAAATTGAAGCTGGTGGCAACCTTACCTTAGCCAGTCTCATTGCTTCACTCATTAACGGAGCTATCCTTATTTCTGCTTTAGCCGTTTTGATCTACCTCATTTTAGGTGGTTTCCAATGGCTCACTTCAGGTGGCGATAAGGGTAAGACCGAACAAGCCCGCAACAAGATTACTTCCGCTTTAATTGGTTTACTGATTGTGCTTGCCTCATGGGCAATCTACAACCTCATTCTCCAATTCTTCGGAATTAACCTTGAGGATGTGGCTGGTGGTATTGGTTTAGACAACTAATTCACGACTGAATAAACACTTTAAAACTCCCCCGATTATCGGGGGAGTTTTGGTAGGGTAGGAGCAAGCCAGGAGTGTCGCACATGTTGTTACTTCACGCCTGGGATGTCGCACATATATGCGACATCCCAGGCTAGAGGTTAAAGAAAGTGCGACATTATTGGGAACTAGAAAAGTTCGTCTGGCTGGGAGATACTCTCGGCAAACTCAGGTGTCGAGCGAATGGTTTTACTCCACTGTGATTTCAGCTTCTTGAAGATCCGTTTGAGAATTGTCAGCTCTTCAATCTGCAGAAGCCAGCAGAAACCCAAATACACCGTGGTTCCAGCCGTGCCGACAACGAGAGTCAGCTTAATCAGCTCCCAAACTCGTGAGGTCTCAAAGACATACAAGTCGAATAAGCGCTGGAGAACAAAAAGGGTTACGGCCATGAGAAGGGCAGCCGTGCCGATCCGGGTGAGAGCCCAGATGAGACTCCACATGCTTTCCGTGCCGATGCGGTGAATAAGAAGGCTAAAAATGGCAGCGGTTTCAATTAAGGAAGCGAGGCAGATGGCCATGGCCACACCCTTGACTTCCCAACCAAGATGAAAGACAAAGAACCAGCCAAAAGTGATCGTAACCAGCAAATAGAGAACCGAAGAAAGAAATGGCACCATGGTGTTATTGAGGGCATAAAACGACCGAACGAGCAGATGAGTGATGGCCTGAGCAGGGATAGAAAGCGCCAAAATTCCGAGGGCTTCAGCGGTTATAAGGGTAGCTTTCCAAGGGAATTCTCCTACACCATAAGCGAGACGAATCATGGCCACACGTAAAACAAGCAACATGACCGCCGCGGGAGCGGCAAAGAAGGTGATTTGGCGTAAAGAACGGAAGACCATCCGACGGAAACCAGTAAGGTCTTCTTGGCTGGCAGCGAGAAAAGGCAGGGCGGCCTGGCCAATCGAAACACCAAAAAAACGGATAGGAAGGGTCATAAGAGACTGCGCAAAGGTAATCAGAGTGAGGCTCATCCCTCCCACCCCGGTAGCAAAAAAGGTGATAGCAAAAATACTCAACTGTTCGATTCCTAAAGTAACTGTTCTTGGACCAGCCAGCGAAAAGACCTCAACGAGTTTGCTTTTTTTCCAATTTATTGATTTAAACAGCGCGAAACCACTTTTTCTTACGAGTGGTATTTGGATGGCCATGTGCAAAAAGGCGCCGACGACCGTACCCCAAGCTGCAGCATACAGTCCCATTTGGGGCGAAAACAGAATAATGAAGACAATAATTCCGATGTTATAAAAAATGGGACTGAAAGCGGGAAGAATAAATCGCTTCAAACTCTGCAACATCGCTGAGAAAAAACCAGAAATAGCAAAAAACATTTGGGCCAAAAGCATAATTCGGGTCATATTTACGGCGAGGATCGTGGCCTCGGGACTAAACTCTGGACCAGTGAGCAGTGCGATAAACTGGTGGGAAAATAAAAACACAATCAGACCAGCGAATGAGAAAAAGGCCAAAAGTAAAAGCATGATCTGTCGAGCAAGGTCATAGGCCTCGTCATCGTTTTTCTGGTAAAGCTTGGCAAATATCGGCACAAAAGCGGCGGAGAGCGTTCCCAAAACAATCAGTTGGTAGACAAATTCTGGTAGACGAAAAGCCACCCAATAGGCATCAATCAGGCCGTCATACTGGGCATTTACATAATAAGCGGAAATTACCCGGTTTTTAATGAGCCCAAATCCGGCCGAGGCGATGTTGGCAATAAAAATAATGAAGGCTGCCGAAAGGATCGAAGCCTGTTGCGACTCCAACCAACTACTTTGTTTCTGAAACCATCGCGTAATTGCCTGCATTAAGCGTTAGTATGGCGTACCAGAGTGATCACGTCCAGATCGAGACTAGCGAAGAGTTGTGCTATAATCACAACCTCTATGCCTATAACAAAATCAGCTAAAAAAGCATTACGAGTTTCTGGACGCAATTACGAGATTAATCAGCGCGTTCGTTCTCGCATGCGCTCCGCCATTAAAAACTTCGTTGAGAGTCCTTCAGGAGAAAATCTTTCTGAAGCTTTCAGTCGCATCGACCGAGCTGTCAAAGGTAAAATGCTTCACCGCAACACCGCTGCTCGCCGTAAAGCCGTTTTGGCCAAAAAACTCGTCGTCGAGAAGTAAGTTTCCGGAATTCTAAAATCCTTAGGCCAATGGCCATTGTGTTTGTGGTAGCAAAATATTCTTACTCACTTCGGCCAGCGCTATCCCACTTAGGAAATCAAACGAAAGAATTCGTTTCGAGTGGAACACCACTCTTTTTATCACGAGGAAGGAGAACTGTTTTTTAAAAATCTCTTGCCTTACCCCTAATAACGACCCGAAAGAACGAATTTCGAGTGGAACACTGAGCGGTCTATTCGCCGTTAGGCGAGCTCAATGAGCCGCAACTTCCGGCGGCGTTTCCAACGAGAAATGCGATTCTTTCGTATTCCAGTACAATAGAGTCCATGCGCCGACTTGTCCGCTGGCTTTTCCTAGCGATTCTATTGCTTGTGATTGGGGTGGGTTCGTACTGGCTGTTCATCCGTTTCTACTTTAATAACTATCGACAGGAACGCCTCTTAACGGGCTTGTCCGGTTTTAGCTATCTTCAAATTTTTTCTAATCCGGCCCCGCTGCAAAACATTGAAATTTTTGGTTTTCTTCCGTATTGGACTATGAATAAAGCGGAAATTCCCGAACAAGTTTCTGATGTTCCCTATTTTTCAGTTGTTTTTGATTCGGGTGGCAATATTGTTGAACGTCAAAACGGCGAAACTGAGATGGGGTTTTCTCGTTTACAGTCCGAAACATTCACTCAATGGTTAGCGCAGCAGCATGAAGATGGTAAGCGCGTCCACATTACCGTCGTCGGTACGGGTAATGATGATATTGCAGCCTTGGTGACGAATCAAAATTCTCGCCAAAAATTTATTGATAATATCTCCCAGTTACTCGTGAGTTATCCATTTGATGGCTTGCAACTTGATTTTGAATTGGCCGGTACAACTTCGGAATCGGTGCAAGCAGGTTATGTCACGCTTCTTGAGGCTTTGAATACACAATTAAAACGACAAAGTTCGGATCTCATTTTAAGCGTTGCAGTCTTTGGCACGGCTGCCTCTAAAGATACCGATTTCTGGGATATCGAAAAAATGGCACCGCACATTGATCGTCTCATCATCATGAGTTATGACTATCATGTACGTTCTTCTGATGTGGCTGGTCCGGTGGCACCCCTGTTTGGTAAAGAAACCGGTCGGTATGAAGATGACATCACGAGCAACATTCGCGATTTCTTAAAGTATGTACCACCAGAAAAAATATTATTAGGTATTCCTTTTTACGGTTACGAATGGCAAGTGGTGAATGGAGAACCAGGAGCTGCGACCTTTCCTGATTCTGGAGCGACGGCAACTTACAAGCGTGTTCAAGAACTTTTGAATGATCCGGATATAAAAGTGGAGGAAGGTTGGGATTCCGCCGCACTTTCCCCATTTGTAGTGCTTAACGAGGGCGGTGTAAAGAAAATTATTTACTATGACAACCCCCGATCACTTTCCTACAAATTGGATCTTGTTGCCCAGTTGAAACTTCGCGGTGTCGCTATTTGGGCACTCGGTTATGAAGGGGATCAAACCGAACTGTGGGAAGTCATTCAACAAAAACTTCTTGATTCTCAAACACCCTGATTTCCCCATTGTTCACCTCTGAAAAAACCGGTTTAATGAGCACATGGGTAGGCAAACTCATCGTGTCAGCGGTTTTATTTTTCGGGTCTTATTTTGGATAGGTTTTCCTCTTGTTTCTATTTTTAAAATTATCCTGTCGGTCCCACACATTCTGGTTTCTCGAACACTTTTATTGGCAAAAGTCTTTCATTGGCCGGAAAGAAAACAGCGCTTATCGCCATTGAAGAAAAGTAAAAAATCAAGCGACCCTTTCTACTACGATTGGATTCAATTTCCGACCATCGGTCAACAGATTCGGCTCAATAGTCTTTTTGAATGGTGGTGGTTAGGGCAACAATTGCAGCAAAGAAGACGAATCATAGAAAGACGATTGTGGGAAAGGATCCGCCGTATTGAACCGCCCCCTCTTTCAACCTTCTTGCCGTTTGTGACGCTCATTCTTTTTGTGAGTTCTTTTTCCATTCTTGTGTTGGGAATATACCTGTATGTCTTTAAAGATTTACCTTCGCCGTATCTTTTGCGAGAACGCCAGCCACCTCTCACCACGAAAATGTATGATCGCAACGGTCAGCTTTTGTACACTATCTTTGATGAAGAAGATCGGGTTCTCGTTTCGTTGACTGACATTTCACCTTACCTTGTGCAGGCAACCATTTCGATTGAAGATGCCAATTTTTACCATCATTGGGGTCTTTCTTTCCGGGGAATTGCTCGCGCTCTCGAACACAATCTTTCTCAAGAAACGCTGCATGGTGGATCAACGATTACCCAGCAACTTGTCAAAAATACGCTTCTTTCTTCCGAAAGAACTTGGCAACGAAAAATTCGTGAATCCGTTTTGGCTTTAGCGGTTGATGCTCTTTATTCCAAAGAGGAGATTTTGGAAAAATACTTGAACGAAGTCAACTATGGCGGTTCGGTGTATGGGATTGAACAGGCGAGTCAGTGGTACTTTGGGAAGTCAGCCAAAGAGTTGAGTTTGGCGGAAAGTAGCTTTCTGGCTGGTTTACCGGTTGCGCCGACCGCCTATTCTCCGTTTGGACCAACTCCGGAAAGAGCCAAACAACGGCAGCATGAGGTTCTACGGCGAATGATGGAAGATGGTTACATTTCTCAACAAGATGTGGATATTGCTTCAGCGGTGGAATTATCTTTCCGTCACAACCGTTATGACATCAAAGCCCCCCATTTTGTGATGTATGTTCGTGATCTTCTCGAAAAAGAGTATGGCGAGGAACTTGTCAGTCGGGGCGGTTTAGAAGTATGGACTTCTTTGGACCTCACTACTCAATCTTCGGCTGAAGCTTCCATCCAAGGCGAGTTGGATCGATTGGCAAAACTGAGGGTCAGTAACGGGGCTTCTTTGGTAACCAATCCACAAACAGGTGAAATTCTGGCTATGGTGGGCAGTAAAGATTACTTTGATACGCAGCATGATGGTCAAGTGAATGTCACGCTTCGCCCTCGTCAGCCAGGAAGTTCGATTAAACCAGTGACCTATGCCGTCGCTTTTGAACATGGCTTCACGCCAACAACTTTGATTGAGGATTCTCCGGTGGTGTACACCATCCCTGGTTCGGCTCCTTGGGCTCCTAAAAACTATGATGGCCGTTTTCACGGCCGGGTAACTTTGCGGGAAGCCTTGGGAAGTTCATACAACATTCCGGCAGTTCGGCTCATTGCGCAACTTGGCGTTAATAATGTCGTCAATAAGGGGCGAGCGATGGGCATTAGCACTTGGGATGATTCTTCGCGCTTTGGCTTTGCCCTGACTCTGGGTGGCGGCGATGTCACCATGTACGATATGGCCGAGGTCTACGGCACTTTTGCCAACAATGGCTATACGGTCGAACTGAATCCCATCCTCCAAGTGCAAACGCCAGATGGCAGCACGTTGTATCACAATCCTTGCCAAGCGATGAACTCACCGTGTCAGGCTACGAGAACGCTGAACCCGCTTGCGGCGTACCACATTACGAGTGTACTCAAGGACAATCAGGCTCGCACACCTGCTTTTGGGGCGAACTCTGTTTTGAATGTTCCGGGGAGTGAGGTGGCTGTAAAAACAGGCACGACGAATAATTTGCGTGATAACTGGACCATCGGTTACATTACCGATCGGGTAGTGGTGAGTTGGGTTGGGAATAATGATAATACGCCCATGAGCTCTGTGGCATCTGGTGTGACGGGCGCATCACCCATTTGGCGTCAAATAGTGAATGGTCTTTTACTCAATGAGCCAAAACACGCTTTTGTTACGCCAGAGGGTTTTGAAAAGGTGGCTATTTGTCAAAAAACGAGCACACTACCTTGTGCCGAGTGTCCCGTGGTCACGGAAGAAATTTTTCCCAAAGGGATGGCACCCACGCAGCGTTGTACTGCTGAAATGTTTACGAGCACACCTGAACCAGAAAAAAAGACGGCGATACGTTAACAGGATTGTGTTATCGTTCATCGGACATCAGCTGTCGTAGGGGAGACAAAGAAAATCTCTTTTCTCACTCCGGCCTGCGCGATTCTCCTCGGAAAACCATTTGTTTCATTACTTGTCTCGTCGAATCGAGCTGTCCCTTGGATTGCCTAACTCTCCTTGAATTTGTAAGTTGAAATTTTTAGAGACCACCCCAAGTAGAAAATTTCTGCACCTATAAAAATCGTTTTAAAAAATCTAAAAAAACCAGAAGTAGAGCGAAAGCAAAACACTCAGGACTAAAAGCACTGGCATGACCCAACGACCGCGTTTGTGTCGTTCTTCGGATGGTGTTACTTGACGCTTTGTACCCATAGTTGCTTTGCTCGTTCTTCTATCTTAGCAATCACATCTTCAAGTTCATAGTCCGAACGATCAAAGTACCAAGCGTCATCAACTACCTGGAGGGGGTCGACTACACGTGTTTTATCACGGTGATCTCTTTCCTTCAGTTCCTTCAGGACTTTTTCTTCAGTAACATCTTGACCCGCCTGAAGGAGCTCCGTTTGGCGCCAGTTAGCGCGCTTGGCATCGTTGGCATCCAGATAGATCTTGAGAGGCGCATTCGGCAGGACGCGATAGGTAATATCACGGCCTTCCATGACTACATTATTTTTGGAGGCAATGGCTTGCTGTTGAGTGACCAGTTGCTCCCGGACTTGTTTATGTTGCGCGACCTTAGAAGAAGCTTGGCTGACTTCTTCGGTGCGAATAGCCCAAGAAACATCCTCATCGTCTAAAAACACGGTAATCTTGCGACCATCTTCTTGAGTGCCCTGAGGAGTGGCGAGCGTAATTTGGTGACGACGCAGCAAATCAGCCACTGCTTCTTCGTTTTCTGGATCGACATTTTCGCGAATGGTTAAAAGAGCCGTAGCCCGATACATCGCACCGGTATCAACGTACAGGAATCCCAAACGCTGAGCCAGCATTCGAGCAACCGTACTTTTTCCGACCGCAACGGGACCGTCTATTCCGATTTGGAAAGGTTGAGAAAGGGAAGTCATGTTCGCCTAGTATTACTTGGATTTTTTGACCGCTGTTTTTTTAGCAGATTTCTTGGGAGCGGCTTTTTTAGCTGTTTTTACAGCTTTGGCGGGTGCTTTTTTAGCAGTCGGTTTGGTAGCCATTTCTTTTTTGGCGGGAGCACTCTTTTTAGGAGCAGCTTTCTTGGGTTCATTCTCGAGCTCTTCCGAACTTAAAGAAAGCAGACCGACAATTCCCAAAACAACGAAGAGCACGGGCCACAGACGGAAGAGAACCGGAGGCAAAATGCCAGTGGTGGCCATAAAAGCCAGGACACCAGCAATAATCAGGGTGACAGGCAGTATTAGTGGTGAGTTCATGATTCTCCTTTATTTTCGTTGCTTGGGCAAAAGCCTCGTTATTGAGTATAACGTGTTTGCGATTCGCTCGGAAGAAGGAAAGAATACATTAACATTGCTAACGAGAGTGACATAGTCTGAGGGACAGCTCGATTCGACGAGACAAGGGCTGTTTAGAGATACTGACGAATGGTATCAGCCGAATGCTGGAGTTTTTGCTTTTCCTCATCAGAAAGGGCAATCTCCAGAGTGCGGACCACGCCTTCGCGACCCAAAATAACTGGAACACTCAAAGAGACATCACTGATGCCATGGTAATTGTGGAGAGGGACGGACAGGGGCATGACCGAGCGCGTATCGCGCTCAATGCTGGCCACGATGTGTGAAAGCACGGTGGCAATGCCGTAATAGGTGGCGCCTTTGCCCTGGATGATGGTGTAGGCAGCGCTGCGGGCTTTTTCGTAGGCTTCCATCACTTTTTCGAGCGAAAAACCTTCGAGTGAAAGCAATGGCTGACCACCGACCGAGGCGGAAGACAGTGCCGGGAAGGAACTATCGCCATGCTCGCCGAGAATATAGGTGTGGATGCTTCGGGAATTGACGTTGAGGGCTTCGGAAAGGTGGAAACGGAATCGTGAGGTATCAAGCAAAGTACCTGATCCGAAAACCTGGCCGGGGCGACCGTCGAATAACTTAGCGGCGTGATAGGTGAGAACATCTACAGGATTTGATACGAGCATCACCAGAGCTTGTGGCGCGTTGGCTTTGATCTTGGGAATGATGTCATCGATGATGGCTTTGTTTTTAGCCGTGAGGTCGAGGCGGGTTTCGCCTGGTTTTTGAGGAGCACCAGCCGTGACTATTACGACATCTGTATTTTTGAGTTGAGCGTAATCGTCGGTACCGATAACCGTGCATTTTTCCATGAAGGGCTGACCGTGTTCGAGGTCCAGATCTTCACCCTTGATGCGGTCGATATCTCTCGATAACAGCACCAGCTCGGTGGGAATTCCCCTTAGGAGGAGGGCGTAGGCCGTGGTCATGCCCACGTTTCCGCAGCCAATAATTGCAACCTTGAAAGAGTGACGTCTCGACATAGTCTTAGCGTATCACAATAAGTTGGAGGGTCCGACCCTGTATTTGCTATACTCAGACCACATGACAGATCACATCTCCCCACCTCGAAAAATTGGTGTCGTTTTCGGCTCCCGCTCCGTCGAGCACGAAGTCTCCATTATTACCGCTACGCAACTCATGGCCAGCATCCCTGCCCACCACACTGTTGTACCTTTATATATCGATAAGCAGGGCAAGTGGTGGACCGGCGCGTCGCTGCAGGAAATTGCTACCTTTCGCGAGCTCGATCTCCAAAATCCAGAAGGTGGCGATCGTCGCCAACTGCACATAACGCCCACTCCTCAAGGTAATCCCCAAGCCAAAGACGACCTTCACCAACTCGTCGATGTCGCTATTTTCTGCGTTCATGGCGCTTATAGTGAAGACGGCACACTGGCCGGATTGTTCGAGTTGCTCGGCATTCCGTATGTGGGACCAGGCATTGTCGCCGCCGCCGTGGCTATCGACAAAATTATCACAAAGCACGTCGTGGAATCAGCTGGTTTAAACGTTACCGATTATGGTTGGTTTAGTGCCGAGGATTGGCGTCTAGACCAGGCTGAAGTCATTCACCAGATTTCGCACCTTACCTACCCGATGTTTGTGAAGCCGGCCAGTTTGGGTTCGAGCGTGGGCGTGACCAAGGTCAAGAATGAAGCTGATCTCATTAAGGCTGTGAATCTGGCGGTGGAGTTTGACTCGCGAATTATTGTCGAAGAAGCCGCTCCCGCTGATGCCATTGAGGTGAATATTTCCGTTCTGGGAACAGGCCAGGATTGTGAGGCTTCGGTCAGCGAACAGCCCATCCAAACCGGTGAGTTCTTAAGTTACGCCGATAAATACGAGCGCGGCGGTGGAAAAAAAGGCGGTACTGGTAGTAAAACGAGCCCAGGAAGTAAAGGCATGGCTAGTCTGTCGCGCAACATTCCCGCTCCCATCGCGCCCAGTTTAGAGGAAGCCCTCCAAGAGGCAGCCTGCTATATCTGGAAACTCGTGGATGGTTTTGGCGTGGCCAGAATCGATTTCTTTGCCAATCCCACCACGGAAGAGTTCTGGGTTGGAGAGATCAACTCACCACCAGGTTCGATGTCCTACTATCTGTGGGAAGCCTGTGGTTTGTCCTATCCGGAAATGATTGAGCGTTTAGTCGGCATTGCTCAGGAGCGTTTTGAAAAACGCGCCAAACTGTTCACCAGTATCGAGAGCAATATTCTGAAGAATAAATAGGTTACTTTTTCTTATTTATTCGGTCGAAAATGAGGAAGAGCAGGACAACAATCGCGATGAGCAAAAGGCTCACATTATAGAGAGCACTAAAATCGTAAAAAGCTTGACTAAACATATCTTTTTTCTAAGTGATAGGCTATCAAGAAATAGGCAAAAGTACAAGCAAAATTGGCTATAACTGGGATAGTTCTTCCTTCCAAGAGATGGATCATAAAAAACGGAATGTTGCTGGAACCTAGGTTGACCATAACATCTCTTGCAATACGGTAACCTGCCTCACGAATCATGTTATATCTCAATATAAGGTGCATTTCTATCAGCACCCTAACAAGTCGAGTTCATTTTCAACCTAACCTCCGCTATAATCCACCCATTACGCGCCACGGTACCGGAGTGGTCCAACGGCCAGGTCTGCAAAACCTCGGATTCGCGGGTTCAAATCCCGCCCGTGGCTCCAATAAAAAAGTCGCACATCAGTGCGGCTTTTTTATTGTAACCAGGGTGGAGAGGCAAACCTGTTATCGGGTTTGCCGGCGAGCTGGGCGATCGCCATACTTGTGGCGGAGACCAGCCTGCCTAATGCCGCCAGCGTAACGAAGTTAGTGGCGGCCCAATCCCGATTTCCGTCATCCAGTTCATAATTTTTCCTCTAGGCCGCACTCCGCCCTTGCAAAAAATTAGCAGTCTCGCTATATTAGCGCTAAACAACGTTCGTGTTGAAAAAATCTCACAAGGAGTATGCCTATGTCTACGCTGCAGATGAGCGATATCAAACCCCTAGCTGGATATGTTGTGGTCGAGCCGATGGAAGCGCAACGCCAAACCGATTCCGGTATTTATCTCCCCCAAACTAACGAAGAAAAGCCGCAAATGGGCACCGTGGTTGCCATTTCTCCAAGTTACACCAACGAAAAAGGTATCGAGGTGAAGTGTCCCGTCAAGGTGGGTGAGAAAATCCTCCACAGCAAATGGGGTGGCAACGAAGTCAAGATCGCCGGTAAAGAAGTGAAGATCATGAAGTACGAAGATCTCATGGCCGTCATTAAATAAAAAAATAAATCTATATTTAAAGAAATAAGGAGAAAATATGGCTGCAAAACAAATTGTTTTCGATCATGTCGCCCGTCAAAAGTTACAAGCGGGTGTCAATAAATTAGCGGACGCCGTGGTGGCTACCTATGGTCCTCGCGCCAGCAACGTCGCGGTCGACAAATCCTACGGTCCGCCCGCTGTTTTACATGATGGCGTGTCGGTGGCCAAAGAAGTGATGCTCGAAGATTCTCTCGAGAATATGGGTGCACAACTCGTTAAGGAAGCGGCTTCCAAGACCAATGACACCGCTGGTGACGGCACCACGACTGCCACGCTGTTGGCTCAACAACTCGTCGTCAAAGGTATGCGCAACATCACCGCTGGCGCCAACTCCATCATGCTCCGCCGTGGTATTGACCGCGCTGTCGGTGAAGTTCTCAAAGAGCTCGACAAGATGGCCACTCCCGTCAAGGAATCTGATTGGGTGAAGGTCGCCACGATTTCCGCTCAGGATGAGATTATTGGTGCCAAGATTGCCGAAGCCATTAAATTGGTCGGCAGTGACGGCATTGTTGAGGTTGAAGAGGGCCGCACCATGGACATCACCATCGAGCACGCCGAAGGTATGGAGTTTGACAAAGGCTATGCCTCTCCCTACTTTGTGACCGATACGGATCACATGGAAGCCCATATTAAGGATGCCTACATTCTGATTACCGATCAAAAGGTGACCAGTTTGCAGGAAATGCTGCCTTTCCTCGAGAAATTCATGAAGGTCAGTAAAAACCTGGTGATCATCGCTGATGACATCGACGGTGAAGCTATGGCCACTCTGGTGGTGAACAAGCTGCGCGGTGTGTTCAATGTACTCGCTCTCAAGGCTCCAGGTTTTGGTGATCGTCGCAAGGCGATGCTCCAAGACATTGCTGTTTTGACGGGTGGAACCGTGATTAGTAGTGATTTAGGTCGCAAGCTCAGTGATATCGAAGTTGAGGATTTAGGTCAGGCCGACAGTATCGTCTCGACCAAAGACAAAACTCGAATCATCGGTGGCGCTGGTGCCAAGGCTGATATTGATGCTCGCATCGCTCAGATTGAAACTCAGATTGACGACTCCGACTCTGAATTCGATATCGAAAAGCTCAATGAGCGCAAAGCCAAGCTCAGTTCTGGTGTTGCTGTCATTAAAGTCGGTGCCGCTACGGAAGTCGCTCTCAAAGAGCTGCAAGAGCGCGTCAAGGATGCCAAGGAAGCCACTCGTGCCGCCATTGAAGAGGGTGTTATCCCTGGTGGTGGAATTGCTTTCCTGCACGCCAGTAAGGTGCTTTCCAAGCTCACCGCTGATGATCCCGACGAAAAAGCCGGTATTCGCTTAGTCCAAGATGCTCTCCAGATGCCCGTTCGCATTCTGGCCGAGAACTCTGGTCAAGATGGCGGTTGGATCGCTGGCAAGATTGCCGAGTCCAAGCAAGCCAACTATGGCTTTAACGCTTTGACCCTCGAATTCGGTGACATGATCGCCATGGGTGTGATCGATCCCAAGAAAGTGGCCAAGTATGCGCTCATTAACGCTGCTTCGGTTGCCGGTGGAATCCTCACGACTCGCGTGCTCATCACCGATGTGAAGGAAGACAAACCAGCCGCTCCCGCCATGCCTGATATGGGTGGTATGGGTGGAATGATGTAGGTTTTTTATACATCTTTGAAATCGAGAGAAGGCCGGTTAACACCGGCCTTCTTTTCGAAAAATCTCACACCTTTAGGTGTCGTTTTGAGAAAAGAGCTCCGTTTTTTTCTTTGGGATTTCTTCTGGTATCTAAAGCGGAAAAGGTGTGTGTACAATATAAAAGCATCATAGCTGTTGTTGGCTATGATCAAAAATCGGGTTTGACCGAATAATTGAGTAACGTGAAATAAAGAAAGAGGCAAAATGGGGTTATTTAGGTTCTTTGAAAGAAATAGTAGAGGAAACTCTTCAGATGTTCAGAAAAAACCCGGTAAAGCTATTGATGTCGGGAGACCGATAACTAGGACTACCGAGGATACTCCACGTGCAAATGAAAAACCTATCCAGCTCCGGGAAAGAATTGTTCTACCAGAATTTCCAGATGAAAAAGAGAATCAAACTGAAGTCAAGGTCATTGAAGTTGGCAGTTTCCAACACATTCTGCTATTAGTCAGGGAAACCTGGACGAAAGAATTCAAGCCAAAGTTAGAGAAAATAATTGCTTCTCCAAATCGACTCGACGGTGTTAGAAGTTGGCTACAAAACATTCGGGCAAAAAGATTAGCGGCTGCTTTGCAAGCAGATGAAAGTGAGGTAGAAATCGCTGTTTCGCAGGCACAAGAAACTCCAAATTTTGATGACGGTGAAGACTTCGTTTTGAAAACTTATGAATTTGGAGATAACAGGCCAAATCAGCAAGAGCTTGTTGAGGATGTGGTAGATGAGATTTCGTTTTTTGACCAGTTGGTTGAGACGTATGATGAGAGAATACAAGCAAAATTAAACGCAAACGGTTCTCTGTCGTTGACTGATACAGAAAAGCTGAGACAACTTAGAGCAGAATTAGGCGCAATTGATGGGAAATATGGAGATCTTGTAAGAGAAGCTTTGCAAATCACTGACGACGTTGAGAACATATCCCCCGAAGCTCTAATAAAGAGAGACGCAGGTCAGCTGAATGATTTTCTTGATGGATCACAAGTGATCCTGTCTGAACTTTTTGATTTGATTACTAATGCAATATCTCCCAATGTTGATGATGCTATCCCGCAGGCTCCTCAACCGGCTTGGCAGGAGGAAACATGGCAAAGTCAGCCAACAGAAGAGGTAGTAATTTCTCAAGCACCAGATTTTTCGGTTCGGACTGAGCCCGTTAATCGAATTCCGAATGAGCGTGAAGCCGCTCTGGAAACCTTCAACCAATTAGCTGAGGAAGTGGCGCGCATTCACAACGAGACTGGCCTCATTCTGTTTGATGAGGGAATTGACGACAGAACAAATACCGATTTTACCAGGAATTGGAGAGTAATTGGCAATGAACTTAATGCGCTTAATAGGATGGTCAACACGATTTCCACTAGAGAAAGAGACGTTGTCTACGAAAGAAAAATGCGGAGTTATACTTCCCAAATAAATGGGCTACTGGAGAGATCTCGTACTCTTGCGATCCAGGTTGAGGAGCAACAAGAAAAAATTCTTCAGTCGAGAAAGAATGGACAATATTCTACGGAAAGTGCTCGACTCATCAATGATTTTGATCGAAGGTATCCAGAAGTTCGTGAATCTATTAATCGCCAGATAGCAGAAATTCAGCAAAGTTTGCTGGATGAAGATCTGTCTAGGGCAGATCGACTTGCTAAGCAAAAGCAACTAAAGGGACTCAAACGACTTTTGGGGAAACTAACCTGGCAGAGAGGGGCAGTAACAACCTACGTTCGGCAATTATTAAAGCTAGATAGCTATGTTAGTGGAGATCCTCTTGATGCTCAGGCGATTCGAAACTCACCTGCTTCGGCAACGGAGAAATCAGATTTTCTAGATTTGCTTTGGGGATTGATGACGGATAAGCTGGCAGTTGTTGCTGCTACGCAATCGGCATTGGCTAAAGAGGCAGATGGAAGTCAAATACCCTCTCGAAAAACTGAAAGGGCTTTGATGGTTGTTGAAACTCCACCCAAAGCTCTTATCATCTTTGGGGAAAACGTATACGATGAATTTGAAAGCCATGGTAGAGTGGGAAGGCTTGAGGGAATTATTAAAAGAGTTTCTCTTGCTGCGGAGCAAGTCAGGAAAAGTCGTTTCTTCAGGTCATGGCGAAGGACAGCTGCTTCGCTAGTATTAACTGCTACTTTGGTATCCTTTGGAGCTGGATTAATGCAAAATGCGTTTGAAGGGGCTGCTTCATCTGATGATCATTCCGCCGAGATAGCACCATCAGCTCAAGAGGATAGTAGCTCAGATGTTAACGAGCAAGCCAGTGCTGACGGGGAGAGTGTTGATTTAGAAATTGCGCCGTCGCCTGATGTTGCTCCGGTTATTGAAGCCGAGAATGCCGAGATAGCACCATCAGCTCAAGAGGATAGTAGCTCAGATGTTAACCAGCAAGCCAGTACTGATGGGGAGAGTGTTGATTCAGAAATTTCTGATGTTGCTCCTGTTATTGAAGCCGAGAGTGTGGAAAGTGAGCAGCCAGTTGTGGTTGAGCCAGAGATAGCGGCAAATCTCTCTCCAGTGGAGGAATGGAATCAAAGTGCAGATATAGGTCAAGCAGTTGCCTTGGAGACGGACACAACCGGGCTCAGTCCAGAAATCAGAAGAGCTGACGCAGTGATTGAAGCTAATCCAAGTTCGGCCGCTAATTTAGTTAACTATCTTAATAAACTTCCAAATTCTAATCCATTAACTCCTGAAGAAACTGAGCAGGCGATAGAAGTATATTTAAGCGGTAATTTAAGTAGCGATGTACAACAATTAGCCGACGCAATGATGTATGGCGTCACACCTTTGGACAAGGATGGTCAACAAAGAGGATTTTATTGGTCGGAGATTCAAGCTGTGCGCGATGCTCTCCTCAACCCCGGTAATGCATCTGCGGGACAGCAAGGGTAATACATTAAGTAATCTAGAAAACACGAAAGGAAAACCTGCCTATGGATAATCAAATCCCTTTTGAACAACTCGACATCTTTACGGTGCTCGGTGTTGCTCAAGACGACCCTGACCGAGAAGCGTTCCTCCAGCAAATGGAAGAAGCTATCTGGGAAGAAATCGTCGAAAACGAACTGGCTGACAAACTCAGTGACACGGAACTTGGCCAGATCGAGTCGATCCTGGATGCGAAAGATGTTTCTCAAGATGGAAAGCGTGATCAACTTTTTGGTATGGTTGTTGGTCGCATTCCTAATTTTGAGAAAATAGTTAGGGAATACACCATGGCTGCCAAGCGCGATCTATTGAGTGAGCGTCTTGAGGGAACGAAGGAGTTTTATACCACCACTCAACCAAATGCCGACAAGCTTTCTCAAGTGGAGCGAGCTGGTCAGCTTTTTGAAGCGGGTGAGTTTTCCGCCTGCGCTCAAGCTTTAAACGCCATTCAAGGTTAAAAACGCCACTAAAAAATCGATAGTGAATAAAAAAGCCGCCTTCGCAAGAGGGCGGCTTTTTGGTTGCCAGTGGAATGTCGCACATGTTGCAACACCAAGCCTGGAATGTCGCACTTATGTGCGACATCCCAGGCTAGAGGTGAAAGAAAGTGCGACATTCCACATTATCGGCCACATCTTGCAAATTATCCTGATTCCACGTACAATACCGGTTCATCGCTGCGAGGATGTTTCTGGTGAAACGCCAATTAATCTGAAAGATACGTCTCTTTCCCCCGCCGCAGCAGTGGGGAAAACGTATTTTTGAGTTTGCTTGGTGCCAACAGAGGAGACTGATTCTTCCAGAGTGACAGGAAGCACCTGTGTACAGAATTCACATTCTGCATCAGGTCATTGGTAGAAAAAGGATTATAAGGAAGCACCCGTATGGCGAATCAAAGCCCACGACAGTATTGGGGAAAGACAAATATTCCCCTCCCTTCAATCGATTTGACTGAAGTTCAAAAGCAGTCTTACGACCAGTTTCTCACTCAAGGCGTCCAGGACGCGTTTTCCGAGATCAATGATAACGGCGGAATCGTCGACTTCACTGGTAAAAACTGGAAGCTCGAATTCGGCGCCCATCATCTTGATGCCGCTAAAATTACCCCTGACGAAGCCCGCACTAAAGGCTTGACCTACGACGCTCCACTCCGCGTGGAAGTCACTCTCACCAACCTTCGCACTGGCGAAACCGTCATCCAAGAAGTTTTCATGGGCGACATTCCCTTAATGACCGAAGCCGGCACTTTTGTGATCAACGGTGTTGATCGTGCTGTGGTGAACCAGTTGGTTCGTTCCCCTGGTATTTCTTTTGCCGGAGAAGAAGATCCTCGAACGGGTCGCATGCTCTACCGAGCTGAACTTCGTCCGATGCGTGGTTCATGGCTTGAGGTTTCCGTTGGCCGTCGCGACGTGATTACCGTCAAGATTGACCGCAATCGTAAGTTGGCCGGTACCGTTTTACTGCGTGCCCTTGGCTACGACACCGATGAAAAAATCCTTAACTTATTCGCTGATAGCGATGTCAACGAAGATATTCGTTACATCAAAAACACCATTGATAAAGATCCCACCAAGACCCAAAGTGAAGCTCTTATTGAACTTTACGAAAAACTCCGTCCTGGTGAGCCTGCCACCCTTGAAGGTGCCAAGGCTCTTTTAGAAGATCTTTTCTTCAATCCTCGCCGATATGACCTCAGTCGCGTGGGCCGTTACAAGCTCAACCGTCGACTTGGTTTAGAAGTGCCTAATGTTGGTCGCGCTCACGTGCTTACCAAGGAAGACATCATTGCTGCCTTCAAGTACCTGATCGATCTCCAGAATGGTAAGGGTTACGTCGATGATATCGACCACTTGAGTAATCGCCGTGTTCGCCGTGTTGGTGAACTCGTCGAAACCGTCGCTTTCCGCGTTGGTTTACTCCGTTTAGAACGATCCATCCGGGAGAAGATGTCTCTCACCAAAACTGGTGAAGAGCTGTCTCCTTCTTCCCTCATTAACGCTCGACCTTTGATCGCCACTATTTCAGAATTCTTCCGCCGAAATCGCTTATCCACCATTCTTGACCAGACCAACCCTCTGGCTGAAGTGGATAACCTCCGCCGTTTATCTGTCATGGGTACCGGTGGTGTGACCCGCGAGCGCGCCAGTTTCTCGATGCGTGACATCAACGCTTCTCAGTACTCTCGTATCGACCCGGTCCGTTCTCCTGAAGGCCCAAACATCGGTTTGGTGACCTACTTAGCTCTCTATACCAAGGTCAACGACTACGGCTTCCTCGAAGCTCCGTATCGTGTGGTCGAAAAGTTAGAAGCCAAGAAAAATGGTGAACCCAAGATGCGCGTCACCGATCAAATTGTCTATCTCCAGGCTGATGACGAGCAAGACAAGTACATCACCCACGCCGAAATTGACGTGGATAAAGATGGTTACATTGCCGAAGATTGGATTCCTCTGCGTCACAACAACGAATTCATCGAAGGTCCGGCCAGTAGCGTCCAGTACATCGATGTGGTTCCTCGCCAAGTGGTCGGTACTTCTGCTTCTTTGATTCCTTTTATCTCCCACGACGAGGCCAACCGTGCTCTGATGGGTTCTCACATGCAATGTCAGGCTGTGCCTTTGG
>Ga0265297_10005698_pt1 | contig 18710 bp, 17 predicted proteins | sample Munlanlwell13791_FD_192502 | JGI IMG/M metagenome (GOLD analysis project Ga0265297, IMG submission 192502) | Leachate microbial communities from a municipal landfill in Southern Ontario, Canada - Leachate well 137-91 | ecosystem: Engineered > Solid waste > Landfill > Unclassified | place...
GATAAAAGAAATACAGAACAAGTTCAAAGACAAGGAGCAGCAGGGCCGGGAAATGCTCAAGCTTTATCAGGAAACCAAATTCAACCCTTTTTCCGGCATATTCCTTCTTTTTCTCCAATTGCCCGTGCTCTGGGCGCTGTTCAGGGTTTTCCAGAGCGGGTTGGATTTTGAGAAAACAAGCGGGCTTCTCTATTCTTTCGTTTCCTTGCCCCAGGCCATTAATCCTTATTTTTTGACAATCAATCTGGCCCAGCCGAGCATTATTTTGGCGGCAATGACTGCCATCGTCCAGTATATCCAGACCAAGACAGCGGCGCTTCCCCGGCCCGAGAGCAAGGAGAAAAGCAAAGACCAAATGGAGCAGGTTTCCCAGATGGTTCAAAAGCAGACAATGCTTTTTATTCCGGCTTTCACCTTTTTCGTTCTTTTCAACTTGCCGTCGGCCATCGCCCTTTACTGGTCGCTGACCACGATTTTAAATATTATTCAACAGAGACAAATATTCAAAAAACATGAATGAAAAAGAATTGTCAGAATCAATAGAGGAAATTGTCAAAGAATTTTTCAACCGGGCCGGTTCGGAAGCGGAAATTAAAAAAATATCCCTGGAGGAATCGGACGGCCGGGAAGTTTTGATGCTTAACCTTAAAACCAAAGAAGCCAATATTTTTATCGGCAAGCAGGGGTTGGTTTTGTCCGACATCCAGCTTCTCTTGAGGAAAATAATCAAGAAGAAAACAGACAAGGATTTTTTCCTTAATCTTGACATAGACGATTACAAAAAATACAAAGAAGACTATATAAGGGAGATGGCCCAGAGCGCCGCTGACGAGGCAGTCAGCCAAAAAGAAAAAAAAGAGCTGCCTTTGGCCGCCGCTTTTGACAGGAGACTGGTTTATCTGGAGCTGTCCAAGAGAAACGATATAAAGGTGGAGAGTGTGGGAGAAGGCGAAGAGAGAAGGATAATAATCACTCCCCTGGCTTAAACAACCTCCTGGTTGTATTGTTTCGCTTCTCTTATCTTGATTATTTCTTCCGGGGAGGTGGTGATTATCTGGTCCTCGGTATAGGAAGCGACCACGCTGATGGCCACGTGTTTTTGTCCGGCGAAGAAAATTCCCTCGCCCACCGGGCTTTCCAAAAGAAGGTATTTTTCCTGGTCGGTCAAATTGAAAGTTTTTTGTACCAAATCAATGGCGGCCGGGCTTTGCTTAAGAAGAAGCTGAAGAGAAGAGTTGGTGATTATGGGCTTGCCGTATTCAGAGCCGATGAAGTCGGAAACGTCCTGGGTGATGGTGGTGACTCCCAGCCAGTACTTTCTCGCCCTTTTGCAGATGCCGTAGAGGAACGAAGCTCCGTCAGCTTCTTTCATCATCCACCAGGCCTCATCAACCACCAAAATCCTTTTCTTCAAGCTGACCCTGATGCTGTTCCAGATATAGCGCATGACTATAAACATGGCGATGGGCCTCAGCTCGTCTTCCATGTCCCTTATCCCGAACACGGCCAAGGGCTTGTTCATGGAGATATTGGATGGGTTGTTGAAGAAAGAAGAAAAAGTTCCCTTGGTGAATTTTCTCAGCCTTTCCACCAAAGATTCCGCTCCCTGCATCGTGTCCAGGACAGATTCCAGGTCTGAAAGAACGGGAATGTTTTCTTTCCATTTCTTCGGGTCGGAATAAGGAGTGATGTCCTTGGCAGCATAGGTTTCCATGATGGCCCTGTCCATTATGGCGTCTTCTTCCGGCGTCATTCCGCCGAGCATTATCCTGGTCAGGCCCACCAGGTTGATTATATTGCTTCTCAGCACGTCTTCCGGGGTTTCGTCTTCTCTCGGCTCGGCCAGATCAAAAGGATTGATGTGGCTGTCCGAGCTCAGGGATATCTTGAAAAAAGAACCGTCCACGGCGTCAACCAGGGGCTTGTATTCGTTCTCCGGGTCAATGATTATGCATTCGGCTCCAAGCATCAAAGACCTCAATATCTCCAGCTTGACGGCATAGGACTTGCCCGAACCTGATTTGGCGAAGATTACCATGTTGGCGTTTTCCAGGCTGAAGCGGTCGAACAAAATCAGGGAGCTGTTGTGCTTGTTGACCCCGAAGAGGATTCCTTCATTGGAGCTCAGGTCAAAAGAAATGAAAGGAAACAAGCTGGACAAGGGGCCTGTGTTCAGGGTGCTGTGGACCTGCAACAAGTCCATATTGTAAGGGAAGCAGGACAGCAATCCTTCTCTTTGCTGGAGCAGGGCGGGCTTTATGTATATCAGTCTCGATTCCAGCATTGACCTTAATGTAGTTTCCACTATTTCCAAGTCTTTCTTGTTGTCAGCGTAGATGGTTATGTACAGGCCGAACTTGAACATTTTTTCCTGAGCGGTTTGGAGCTTGTCCCTCAAATCCTCAAGGTCTTGATAAGCGGTTTCCAGGGATGGGTCCCTGATCAGCCCCTTTTCCTGCCTCTCGATTATTTCCGACTGGACCTCGGTTACGCTCTTCCTCAGCTGCCTCAAAATAGTTCCGGTTTCAATGGGGTGGAAGAAGAAAGATAAATCAAAGGGCACGTCCATGTTAATGATGGGAGCCAGCCAGCCCATGGTCAGATAGCGGGGGTAGGAAAAGACGAAATACGTTTTGGTGAATTTTTCCTCGATTCTTACGTAGTTCTGGTTAACCTCGATGGCGGGCGAGGCAATAATGTCTTTGGCTCCGGTAACTTCTTTTTCAAAAAGCTTTTCCCCTTTTATTCTGTTGTTTTTGTTGAATAAGGCCATGTTGCTTATGTTATTATCTCCGGCGGCAGCTCCGGATAGTATCCCAACTCGGCTTGTTTCGGGTGGTGCAGGCTCCATAAGAGCTCTATCAGCTCTTCCGTTCCCAAAGGAACCGATTTAAGGCCGCACCTCCTCAATCCCAGGGAAATGTATTCCATTCTCTGCCAAAGCTGGTATTTGCCTGTTTGGAATCCTTGCTCGGTCAAGGTCCCGGTGGGTTTTTTGCTCCCTCCCCCGCCGGGCAGGTTTGCGAGCTCGACCAGCGGATAATACGGAACGACGATATAGAAGTTCTTGTTCATTATGGACCCGCCGGCCACCAGCTCTTCAATGAACCGCCTGTAATCAGCGGTCTGGATTTTGAGGAGTTCGTTTTTCTGCGCGTCTTCCAGCTTTTTTATTTTCTCCACGTATCCGGTGATGTTGACTTTTCTGGAGTTGACTATTATCTGGCAGGAAAAATCCAGGGAATTGAGAAAGTTCTGGAAGTTGAAGATAATGGCGCCCTGTTCCTCCTCGGACTTCAAGGCGAAATTGATGGAAGATATGAGAAGAATCCCCTTTAAGGATTTGTCTTTCATAATCATCACGCCTTCGCGGATTTGGTCAACCGGTATAAATTGTTGGGAAGGTATTGGCATTATTTTTCAAAAAATATTTTCTTGCTCAAGGCCTCGATTTTTCCGCTCGGCCTGAGATTCAGTTTTGTTTTCTCCTCTTTCTTTTCTTCGACTGATTTTTTTGATGTTCGGGTGGGGAGAAAAACCGGCGACTCTTTCCTGTCCCACTTATATATCTTGCTGCCTACGGTGAAATTGAAGAAATTCTTGGAAACCGTGGAGATCCCCAGCCCTTCCACTTTCCAGAAGGCCAGGCCCAGGGATGAGGCGAAAAGCGCGCCGCAGACCAGGATGTACAAAAAGAAGTTGCTCTTTCCCAGGGAAAAATACAGGAAAAAGCACATTCCCAGGGCTACTCCTATGTATAAGCTCTGCTTCAAAGTAAAGGGGCCCAGAATTTTAGGATCGTGCTCTATGAATTGGGGAACTTGAAACTGCATATTTAAAAGGTTTCCCTGTAAGGATCTTTGGGAGAATCGTCCGTCTCCTTCTTTTCCTCCTTTATTATATCATCTTTTTTGATTTTTGCATCTTCTTTCAAGATATGCCCTTCTTTTCCTTCATGGAGTTTGTCCATGGAAACCCTTAAATACTTGAAAATGGCCAGATTCAACTCCCGGGCAATCTTGTTGGCGGTCTGCTCGTCAACGTTCAACTCCAGCTCCATGGTGATGGGAAACTCTTTTAAAGGCAAAAGACCCATCAAGACCCGGCCCGTGTATTTGGCGACAATGGATGTTTTTTCTTCGTCCAGCCCGATGTCGGCGCATATCTTTTCAACCAGCTTATTGTTCTTTTCGGAGAAGACGGCTTCTTTGAGGTCTTCGGGCAGTTTCTCGTATGTTTTCCAAAAAAACTCTTTGGTGTATTCTTGATCCATAAAAATTACTATATTTTACCACGAAGAGTATTAAGGTTTCAAGGCCGTGGAGAACGAGATATTGACAAAATATAGTAAAAGGCGTATTATTATACCATAGTCCTTTAACAGGACAATATGGAGACTTAACCATGACAAAGCAGAAATTCTGGATGGTCCTGGGTCTTGCTGTTGTCCTAATAGCAAGCCTGGTTGTGTGTGGATGTATGAACATGAGTGCTTCGGTCGTTCCCCCCGTTTCCTACTCCGAGAAGCACGTGGCCCTTAAGGGGAACATCGATTTAGTAGAGGCTCAGCAGACTCCTATAAGCCACCTTCCTGTGTATAGGGTGTACATGGAGAATGGTGGCCTCACCATTATCAGGGGTGAACTGGAACAAGGCGGCCTGGGCGCTATAGTAGTAAGGAGTCCTACCCTTATAATGGCCATCGAAGACCTTAAAAATAAAAAGGGTCACTATTGCGAGATAACGATTGGAAAGGTAAGTGGGACTGACTACTGGGAAGTAGTAGACGTTACGGTAAGTGCATAAAATTATGCACTTCTTTTTTTAAAACAAGCCCCTAATCTCTGGCAGAATATAATATATTGACAAAATGACTTATTTAGTTTATCATTCAATAGCCTTATAAAAGGCGTTATTGTATCTTGAAAAATGAAAAAGGAGTGAGAAGAAGTATGGTTATCTATGGAAAAACTCAAAGTAAAGTCCCTGTTTCCCGCGAAGAAATGGGGGCCCTAAAGCGAAAGCTGGCAGAAATTCCAAAAATTGAGTACAAGGTTTTTCTTAATGGCTTAGTGGTAATAATTTTACTCTCAGCCATTGTCTGGATAGAGGAACTCTTTCTCGGAATAAGTCTTTTACTGTATGCTTTAATTCCGGTAACAATATGTTGCGTCTATTATTTTTATTGGGCACGACATAATGTCTTCGGGACTTTTCCTGAAGAGGGCACTATCGTAAATCTTATAGAGGGTGAAGATTTTTTTAAAGGCCTGCTGTCCCTTAAAGGATATCATCTCGAAGGGAATGATGTTAAAAAGAATGAGACTACGGGCACGCTTCTCCCCCGGTGGAAAGCCTGGTGGAACAACAAAAATATTTTTGGCATGCGTCCATTTTTATGGCCGATACATAGGGTGCATTATTACATACAAGCATGGACCAAAGAAGAGATGGACGGCGCAGTAACCTATGTCGCAGAAATTCTTTCCCACGTTTTGGTAAAGCGCTATATGTATACCATGATATTTCCTGACAACGAAGACAACGAGAACGTACCCGTAGAGATAAAAATGGGAATAGAGGTTCAGCTCAGCAATGGATATAAGCCCATCTTCCAAAGTCAAAATTGGTATATCGCCATGCAAAAGGTTGTTGGCGGTAGTTTAAGACACTTCGTCAGCCAACAGGGTTTTAACGATCTAATTAAAAGGAAAGACAAACAACCCCTAGAGGTAGAGTTTTTTCAGAAATTAGAAGAAGCTGGAACGATAAAGAGCCTTGATGATGTCTATGCAGCAAAAATAACAAGAATTCTAATACCGCAAGTAAATCCAGACCCGAAATATCGCGAGGCCACAACGCGGCAAGCAGTCGCCGAGATGAACTTAGCGGGAGCCATAGTTGACGCAAAGGCAACCTCTATAAAGAGGGGTCGCGAACTTATTGGCGCTCTTATGTACATGCTTCACGAGCAAACCGGTCTCCCCGAGGAAGAGCTTAGAGAAAAAATAAAGGAAGATCCGTCAGAATTTTTTGAAAAATATGGAGATCTCTTTAAAGCAAATCTCGACCTCATCCAAAGGCAGATGGCTCTTGATAAGGGAGGGTTTATTGACATTAGGGTCCCAGAAGGTTCGAACAGCGGCGGTCTACTTGAATTGGTAGCCTTACTCCAGAAAATGGCGAGTTCTTCTCTGCCACAAAAGGCGCCGACAGCAAAAAGCGATAGCGTCACTTCGAGGACGAAAGATGCGAAAGAGCAGAAGAAAAAAGATATACTTGAGGGGCTTGGATTATAATTCAAGCCTTTTTTATTTACAGTAGCTCTTGATTAAGGCCCTTAGGATTGCCTCCTCTCTGGATGGGCGATTTTCCCTCCATCGTCTCGTCTTCTCCCGGTACAAATTCTTCTTCGAATTCTTTTATAACCTGTTGATTCTCTACTATGCTTTGGCCGATTTCTTTGGCTGTCTTGGCGTCTAGATTTAAATTTTTAGTCAAGGTAATTTCAACTTCTTCGATGCCAATTTCTTTATTGATAAATTTTTCAATCAAATCTTTAATCAGCGCTGAAGCTAGAAGTTCTTTCAGTGGTCTTTTTGCTTGCAAATGGTCTCTAAGTTCCTTACTGTAAAAGACCTTTATGAAAATTCGTTCTTCCGGATCGTTGGCAGCCCCTAGTTTTTGCTTTAACTCGGGGTCCCTGTCAATAAAATCATTTTCCAGGCCATATTTAAGAACAATTCCTTCTATGAATTTTTGTATTTCTATTGTGGGCTTTTTCCTTATAGCCATACTACATAGAGTCGACAATATTTATAGCAGTATTTCTAATATTAGATAGCTCTCTGTCTATCTGGAGCTGCCTTTCTGGAGTGGCCGTAGCTCTTTCGTTTGATAGATTCTGTATATGACTTCTCAATTCTTGATATTTTGCTGGGTCGTTAATCCATCCTTGCAAGGCACTTCTTTGTTTCTCGGTTCCGAAATCTAAAATATTATTGCTTTGTTTTTTATTTAAGCTTTTTAATACATCAAGACTGCTCAGGGACGGAACGCTTATTTTTTCCCTAGCTTCTTTGGGCGTTAATGCGGCCACAGTTTCTTCGGTGGTTTTTCCGGTTAATTGGGAAGAGCGCTCGGGGACAAATTTAGCAAATTCTTTTTTGCTAAAACCGTAACCGTCGGCAAGCTTGATGTTTTTCGTCAAGTAGTTTATGTTATCGTCATTAAGGTCTTTTTTCTCCATCAATACCTGCATCGCCTGGAATTTCTTTATATTATCCTCTCTGGTCGTGGGGGTAATGCCAGCGATCTCGCGTATTTTATCGGTCGGTAATTTTTCTATAGATTTTTTATACGGCTCAAACTCTTTTTCTTTCATGCCCGCTGCGGTGCCGGGCTTTTCAAGGCCGATATCTTCTTTTCGTCTTGTCACCCATTGTTTTGTTTCTTCCCGGCCAAAAGGATATTTTACCATTCCCGCCAGGCCGGCTGTGCTTGCCACCTTCCCCTTTTCGTCTATTTTAGCAGTTAAAGCTTCTTTCACCCCTGTTTTAACACCTCCGTACATTCCTCCGCCCAGAGTATAGGCGGCTCTTTTGGCTAATCCTTCGTCTTTTGTGAGGGCGGCCTGGGTTTTGGCTCCAGTATATGCTCCGGCGACGAATCCTGTTCCGGCGGCAGCTATTTTACCAAAAGCTTTTCTTCCGTATCCGGTTGCCATTTCCGCTATTTGTCCGCCCGAAGAAACGGTTACGAAAAATCCGACAATAAGGAAGGCAAGAGGAATGATAAAAGCAAAAAGACTTCCCAAGCCACTAATATCTCCCGGTGGCGTTGAAACAAGGGATCCTGTAGATATTATTTTTTCGGATAGATATAAAGAAAAGCTGGCTGGGATGCCGATAACCGTCCATTGAAGAAATTGGTTCCACCATTCGTCCCAATAAGTGATGCTGGGGAATATTTTTGCGACATACTTTCCTTCAGGGAAAACCTTGCTGGCAAAAGCGATGGGAGAAACAATTACCAAAACCCACAACACTATATGCCTAGCTATAAATATGAAAGCATAAAGGAAATAAATAACAGAGGCGAATATGGCAAAAAGAAGATAAGCAATAGCCCCAATGGGCTTCTCAAAAGAAAACGAGCTAGAATTTAGGCCGAGAGTAATATTTTTTGTAAGGCCATAATTAATGCCACTACTTAAAAATAGCTCCATCAGCTTATTGGCAAAATCGATTATAACACCACAAATTACCGGAGTGAAATTAATCAAAAGAGCCACGCCGATAAAATTAATCAAAGCCTTTTTTGCTTTTGTTTCTTGAAAGCCGACAATAATACTGATGGCAACAGCCACCAGTCCGAAAACAAGGGCGACATTGGCTAAGTTTCTCACTGTTTCCCATCCGCTTTGGACAACCGGATTATCTTGAATGACCGGCCCCATAAAATCAGGACTGATGACCCAAGTTAATAAATAATACCCAACGTTTAATATTCCCTGGGCTATACCAGAAATCGTGAAAGTAAAAAAGCCTAAAATCGCAGACGATATATTGAGAATATCTTGGTTTCCACCAGCGAATTGCATTATCTTGCTGAGTATACTTGTTCCAGCTATAGCCTCTACAAATTGAGCCTGAGCTAGAATAGGAGCGAGGACGAACAACAAACAAAAGGAGACAATGAATAATGTTTTAATTGAATGTTTCATAGCTTGCCCTTATTGTTTTTTTTATGGTATAATCATTATACCATTACTTTATTTTACGTTCAATATCCACATGTTAAATCTTAAATTTAGCCCGGAAACACTGATTATGCTTACCTTTGCCGCTATCATAGACTTGATCGGGATAATTATTATTTGTTTCGGCTTGGACGATTTCGGGATTCTTGATATCGTGAGCGCTGTCGTTATCGGAGGGTGGATGCTTTTCAGGAAAGGGCAAGTGGTGAATATCAAGGCTCAGAAAAAGCAGATACTGCGCTTCCTTGCCGGAATGGGGATAGAGATAACCCCCTACCTCGGCGCCCTCCCGGCCGTGACCGTCATTACGCTTTTAACTTTAAAGGAAAATGAAAATGGATAAAAAGAAAATCCTTTTTGTTTCGCTCCTTCTCATTCTTCCTCTTTTTGTCATGGCTCAGACCGGTTTGGAGAATGAGTACCCGGCCATGGGCGGAACCCAGCCCACGGACAGCACTTCTCCGGCCGAATTCCTTAAATACATCTTTAATCTGGTAACCATTTTAGGCGTCATCGCCGCTGTTTTCGTTTTGATTTCCCAGGGCGCGACCATGCTCATGTCCAAAGGAGAAATGGCCCTGGTCATCCTGGCCAAGGAAAAGATAAAAAGGGTTTTTGTCGGGCTCTTGATTCTTTTGGGCGCCTACATGATTCTGACAACCGTCAATCCTGATTTGGGGGTTATAAAATTCAGCCCCCTTGAGGTTTTTGAGAACATAATAAACGGACCGGGAACCGAGGAAGAGGTCTATCCTTTGTCCGAATTCGAGGAAATTCCCCTGGGCTCCATTCTGGAAAGCATCTTGGCTGCCAATTCTTCTGAAAGAATCTATGACGACAAGACAGAAGAGCTTTGCTATGCCTATGACGAGAATGGAGACACCATTGACCGGAACGACGACAAGAAAATAGACGAAAAAGATTTGTTAAAAGGAATGGACATGTATTACTGCCTGTCAGAGCTGAACAAGGCCGTAATCAAGAAGATAAAGGACTTGAACGGAGGCAATTCTTTATGCAACAGTTCTTCCAAGGCCGGACCCATTGAGGAAATGAAGGATTTGATTACCAGCGGCTGCAGTTGTCAGGCCTGCGACGTTTGGAAACCCAATTTTTACTGCCCTGGAGAGGAATGTTACCAGTGCAAGACCTATGCCTGCGGGGAATGCAGCACCTGCTGCAAAGACCATTGCTCCTGCTGCGGCAACGCCTATTATTCCCCTGACCTGGGCTGCCAGCAGGCCAATGACAAGACAAGGGATCCTTGCGGAAGCGTCAGGGACGGCATAGACTGCGCCAGAAACGAGATTAGGCTGCGGGTTAACGGAACCGGATTCAGTGTTCCCGGAGCAGCCGAAGACAAATGCGCCTTCACTCAATATTTCAAGGAGAACGAATACAAGTTTCTGACCATCAGCAAGGGAAAAGAAAGACTGGATTCGTTTAAAAGCTATTTCCAAAACCATCTGGCGGATTTGAGAAAAGCGGAATCAATGATGAAGTCTCCTTATGGGGAGAGAATATCAGCGGCCGAGTTTGAGGCCGTCCAGGCCAAGGACCAGTACAAGAAGACAGTGGCCAAGGAATTCCCCAACGTAAACAGCGACTACTCTTACAATTCGGTGAAGTACTGCCGCGATTTCAATTGCACGGCATACAAGAACGGGGATGAAAAAAATCTCTGCGTGTCCGGAGAGAGAACTGGTTTGACCCAGGCATTGATGGAAAAAGAAAAACTGATAGACCCTTTGTCTGACAAGCTGCCCAGCATCACGGACAAAAGGATCTGTGCGGTTGATGAGGACAAAGAAAGCTATTCTTACGACGGCGACGGAGCGACCTTCTATTTCCAGGCAGGATACGAAACAAAAGAAACAAGCAAACAGGAAGAGTGCTCGATTGAATCAGCCGTTGAAAAAGAAATGGCCGAGAGCCTGATTCCCATTGGAGAAACGGTTGATGCCACGGAAAAGTTTGCCGAGGACGTGCTGACCATAGTAAGCCAAATAGCTGAAGAAACCCAGAAGACCATGGAGAAAGCGCTTGAGTTGAGTTCTCTGCCCGAAAAGTGCAATTGTACCCAGGGATGTTCAAACCATTCCGATTGCAGATGTACCACCAGTAAAGACGGCTGTACTACTTGTAATTGCAGTTCTTGCTTGGCCTGCGAAGCCAAGTCCCAAGCCCTGTGCATTTGTTGTGCAGATTGCGTAGAGGTGGAGGTTGTTGACGAGAACATTCCCGACCCTCAAAAAGACATGACCGATAATTTCGGCATTTGTCCGGCTTGCCCGGCAATTTATGCCACCGGAGACGAAAACGAATATTGGACCTACTGCCCCTGCAGCGGTACCTTGCTTATTCCAAACACAGGACTTATCAATAATCCAAACTCCCAGTTCTGTTACATGGGAGAAGAACTGGGTTCTTACTGCTCCACGCATTTCCAGGAAGCATCGTGCCAGGCAGAGTTTAAAAAACTGCCTTTCCTGTGCATAATTTCTAGAATCAACGCCCCTAAGTTCGTAAACTATACCATAGAGAGCTGCGAAACAGTGAGCCAGAATCCTGTTTCGGCCAGCATGCTTTGCGCTGGCGGCCAGAAGATTTATTACACCCAGAAAAGCGTCTTAAAGCTGAAACCCAAGGGAGAAACTATTATCGTGTGCGAGGGAGAATTGCCGGTTGACCAAGAAGAGGTGGATAAGTTGAATATCCACTGCAGCACGGGCTGCAAGGGTCATACAGGCTGCCAGGGAAGCCTTAACTGGGTGAGCGAGAACGAATTTATATTAAGAGATTATTTCTGCGAAGGCCCTATGGCTCCCAAAGACCCCGATGATCTTATAGGAAGGGATATCTCTCCTTATTATAATTCCATGTCCGTCTTTTTGCCCGGTGGTTATGAAATAGTTAGCGTTACGGCCATTCCTTCCGACGCAGGAGCCGTCAAATATTATCACGCTGGAGGTTGTTCCACGGAAACTACGGACGAAGGTCCGGTGGAGCATTGCACGGAAGCCGGCTACAGTACTTATTATTTCCGGGACGACGGGTATGCTTTGAAATTCAAAGTCAGGAACACGAACAGGGTAAAACGGGGAGATTCCAGCAGTCAGGAAGAATACGTCTGTCCCCTTAACGACATTAAAGACAGGCAATGCAGAATATTCAAATACAGCGATATAGTTGACCCTGATTATCCGGAAAACATTGATACTGAATACGATTGCCGGGACGAGAACTCTTCTGGCGCCGGCTATCTCCAGAAAATAGAGCTTTTGAACGACCGTTTGGACAATTTGGTCCAAGGCAAGAACCTGAGGGCTGACGACATCAACCGCTGGACGCTCTTGGAAAAGCTTTCTTTGACCAGGCAGAAGCTGGAATCCTGCGTTCAGGGCTATGGCTTGCCCCACAAGGAGGATTTAACCGAGCAGAGGATATTCTCCTGCCAGGAAGGGATTGACGCCACGATTTTGAACTCTTTGGTCATTTTGCCCGATTTCCCCTACCCCCAATCAAAAGACAGCTGGAATTGCTATCCTTTGAACAGCAGCTCGTTAAGCAAGGAACAGAAAGCGTCCTGCTATACCAATAAAGATGCCGAGGGAACGGAAGCAGACCCCCAATGCCAAAGATTAATCAAGGACATGATGGATAATTATTATTGCTGCCAAGGAGAATAATAAATTAAATTGAAGCAAACATGAAGAAAAAACTATTATTCCTGTTCCTGGTCTTGTCTCTTGTTCTGGTTTCCAATGTTTACGCCTTGGAAGCGCAATATCCTGAAATCATGGGCAAGACCATAACCGACGAGACCACGCCGGCCGGATACGTGGTGTATTTCTTCTATTTGGCCATGTCTTTGGGAAGCGTTCTGGTTTTCATAGTATTGGTAATGGCCGGGGTTGATTTCGTAACCGCGGGAGGAGAGCCGGCGAAAATCACTGAAGGGAAGAAAAAGATAATGAGCGCCATTGTAGGCCTGATAGTTCTTTTCAGCTCTTTCCTGATTCTCAACAGCATCAATCCCGCCCTGCTGAAAATAGAGCTGGAAAAAGTGGAATGTCCGTCAGGAATTTCAATCGTCAAGCAGACGACTGACGGGAAAAAAGTGGATGATTGCATAACCACGACCATGACCAATATTGAGGGAAATATTATTGAAACAAAAGCATGGGCTTTCTCCGGATGTCTTTTAAAAGAAGCTTATCTGTGCACCCAGCCCGATTTCAAAGGAACATGCACCAAGGTCTCTGACGCCAAAAGCCAGGACTATACCTGTCAGCCAGATTATCAGTTTACTGACAGTACCAGCCTGAGCGGAATCAAGTCGATAAAATTTGTCTGGCGCTCTCCGGGAGTGTATCTGTACGACAAAGTCGGACTAGAGTCGCAGGATGTGAGCAGGAGCCCGAAGAACTTGGGAAGCAATATTAAGAATTTGAACGACATCGGATTCGACAACACGGCCCAGTCGGCACAGTTTATTTGGCCGGAAACAGAAACAGTGGAAGAAGACCCGATTCAATATGGCGTGATTTTATTTGAGAGTATTAATTATTCGGGTAAATGCAGTTTGGGGTTCATAAATCAGGAGGATATGGGGGCCGCTAATTCCATTGGAAGGAATACTTTGTCCTCGGCCATTGTTTTTACCATGAGCGAGGTTGAAGTTTCCAAAGACCTGGGCGATATTGTTTTGTACAATAATATAGACTGCGGGCAGAGCACGGCCGAGGAAGTGAAAACATGCACTTTGGACATCCATAATTACGTGACGGCCGGATATATTAAAGACGAGTGTCCCAGCTTTGAAGATGGCGACTATGTGCTTTCTTTCAGCATCAACGGGCCGGGAGGCATGGTTTTAAAAGGAAGCCAGAACGCGCTTTGCGAGTATTTCGATTCCAAGAGCATGATTTCGGGCAGCTGCTACCCGAGCTTAAAAACTAAATCAACCATTTACGTCCAGGGGCCCGGAGGAGTTAAGCCCGAGTCGTTTATAATCTTCCCGGTGGGCAATCAATAAACATGAAAAAAATATTTACAATAATTTTGGCCTTGCTGTCCCCTGCTCTTGCATTGGCCGAGTATCCGGTAATCAGCGGAAGGACCATAACTGACAAGTCCACTCTTTCCGATTTCGTCCTTTACTATTTCGCCCTGGCTTTAATCATCGGAATCGTGGCCGCAGTCATTGTCTTAATAACCGCCGGCATAAACTTTCTGATTTCCCAAGGCGATTTGTACAGGAGGAACAACGCCAAAAGAATGATAACCGGAGCTTTTGTCGGCCTGGTCATTCTCTTCGGCTCTTTCGTCATTTTAAACTCTCTTAATCCTTCGGCTGCCGGACCGATCGTCGAGCCGGAAATAATCGTCACTGACGGCATCTATCTAATCAAAGAAGACGGAGAAAAGCTTTTGACCTACCAGGATATCGCCAAAACCGAAGCGGTTTTTACGGGCATAGAATGGATTTCCAGCCAGGAAGATTTGCCGGCCATTTACGTTTACGCCGACAAGGACTTCAAGGGAGTGCCTGCGGAGATAAAGAACGGGAGCTCTTCTTCGATTCCCTTGGGCTCTTCAGTCGCTTTTTTATGGAAAACAGCCGGCGTTTATCTTTACGACGGAACAAATTATCAGCTAAACGAAAAAAGCGCTCCCTTAGCCGTCAAATTCGACCAGCCGTCTTTGGGGGGCAGTTCTTTTGACAACGTCGCCCGATCGATCAAGATAACTCAGCCCGAGGAGGGCTCGGCTTTGGGCGCCATTCTTTTTTCCGAAGCGGATTACAGGGGAACCTGCTCCTGGATTCTGGGAGAAATTCCCGATTTGGGCCAGGTCAGGGGCGAGGAAAACAACCCGGCTTTGGGCAACGGCATTCTTTCCTCAATGATTCTTTTAAACACAACCTCGGGCTCGCCCACAGCCACTTTTTACAACAGGGCCGACTGCCAGTATGTCGAGCAAGACCCGAGAAGCAAGAAATGCGACATTTCCCTGATAAATGAAACAAAAACCTTTAAGGAATCCTGTCCAAAATTCGAGGGAGATGTCTTGTCTTTCGCCTTAAGCCAGGGAGCGGGAGTTCTTTTGAAAACGGAAAACGGCCAATGCCAGTTTTTCAAAAGACAGAAGCCGCAGGAATGCGTCAGTTTGGTTAAGTACGGATATGTTTACAGTCCTGATCCTGGAAAAGCGCTTACCCCTTATTCTTTCGCCTTGTTTTCTTTGGAGAAATAGGGAGAGAGATTGAGCCAGTCTTCAACGCTCAATTCCTGCGCCCTCGCTTTTAAATTAAGCCCGTTTTTATTTAGAATCTCTTCGATTCTTTCTCTTTTAATCTTAAAGCCCGAAGAAAGATTGTTGGCCAGCTGCTTCCTGGGATGGGAAAAGCCGGCCCTGACCAAAGCAAAAAACATGTCATTCTTCTCTCTCTTAAAAGGAGTTATCCTTATAATCGCGCTGTCAACCTTGGGTCTGGGCCAGAAGCAATTCTTGGAAACAAACGCCTCTATCTTGGGACGGGCATGGTAATTGACGCTGACGGCCAGAAGATTCATTTCTCCCGGCTTGGCGCATATCCTTTGGGCCACTTCTTTCTGGATTAAAAGAACTATTTCTTCGGGCTGTTTCTTCATCTCCAAAACCTTTCTTATGAGGAAAGAGGTCAGATAATAAGGAATGTTGGCCACGATTTTGTATTCTGTCTTAATCTCCGGCAAACATTCAAGGGCGTCTCCGGCCACAACCTCCGCGTTTTCAATTTTTTCCTGTTTTAAAAGCGCGGCCAGGTTCTCGTCTTTTTCAACGGCTATCACCTTTTTGGCGTTTTTGGCCAGTTCCCTGGTCAGCGCTCCTGTCCCCGGCCCTATTTCCAAGACAACGTCGTTTTTGTCTATTTTGGCTGTTTTGACTATTTTTCTGACAATGTTTTGGTCAGTCAAAAAGTTCTGGCCCAAGGACTTTTTCGGCCTTATCCCATGTGTTTTAGTTGTGGAGAACGAGCTTGACATATGCGCTAGAAGGTCTAAAATGTATTTAAACCGTTAAGGTTATTTTTAAATAGTTTCAAGGCCTATTCTTAACAAAACCACAATCTTTAATAATCTGAAAAGCCATAAAAAGCTTATTTTTTGTTTGGTTCTGGTAGCAGTATACTTGTCCGTTAATAAAGGATCGGACAGGATAACGGCCGTGAACCAGACTAATCTTATCAACATTGAATCAAGTTTGCAACCGGTCACAAGCATTATTACGGGGGAGAACAAGGTTTTAACAGCCATTTCCTCCCCTCTTTTTATTTCCTCCCAAACCCTGGGCTCGATATTCGAAGACGAAAAAGACAATTCCATCATCAAATACACGGTTAAAAGAGGAGAAACCATTAACCAGATAGCCGGAGAATTCGGCATTTCCGTGGAAACCATACTTTTGGCCAACGAATTGAGCTCAAGCACGGTAAGAGAGGGAGACGAATTGATGATTCTGCCCGTGGACGGGCTCCTTCACATGGTGGAAAGCGGAGAAACGGTTGAGAAAATAGCCAAGAAATACAGCGCCGACTCAGGGAACATAATCGAATTCAACAGATTGTCTTCAGAAGGAGAGGTCTTCGTGGGAGATATTTTGATTATTCCGGACGGGAAAATGCCCAAGCAATCGCAAACTGCCGCTCCCGTGGCCCAGGTTACCCTGCCTGACTCGTACTTCATTTCCCCGGCTACAGGCATCATTACCCAGGGAGCTCACTTTTCGCACATTGTCAACGGTTACAGGCAGTATAATGCGGCGGACATCGCCAATACTTTGGGAACGCCCATCGTGGCCGTGGCCGGAGGAACAATCCAGATTGTGAAGACGGTTTGGCCTTACGGCAACTATATCACGATTCTTCATCCCAACGGAGTGGTCACCTTGTACGGCCATTTGAATTCTTTCGCCAAAGACATATATTCGGGAAAAACTGTTTCCCAGGGAGAAATTATCGGCTACATGGGAAGCACTGGCTATTCAACCGGTTCTCATCTTCATTTCGAGGTCAGGGGAGCGGCCAATCCCCTCTTGAAATACAGGGTGGGAACAAGAGTGGTTTATTAAAAAAACGCCTTTAGGGGGCGGTTTTTTTATTGCATTCATTGCAGATTCTGGCTTCGGGAAAGATTTTTAATCTGTCCAAAGGTATTTCCTGGTCGCAGTTTTCGCACTTGCCGTAAATTCCTTTCTTGATTTTTTCCAGAGCCGAATCAATGTCTTTAAGCTTGGTTTCCAGGGCGCGTTCCACTGGCAGAAGGTTTTCATATTCCTCTACTTCGTCAGCCTCTTCTTCCAGATTTTCTTCTCCAGAAGTGTTGGGATAGCGGGTTTGCCAGTCGTCATCGGCGTTTTTCTGGGCGAAACCAGCCAGCTCTTTTTCCAGCTCTTTTTTTCTCAGCTCCAAATGGCTTTTTAATTGTTCAAGGGTTTTTTCGTCAATCATATTGTTAAAAAATGCGGATTATGATACAGCCGATGATTATCAAAACGGCTAAAATGATTATCCTTATTATTACCTTAGACGCCAGGCTTGGTTTCTTGGTCATTTTTTTGTTCCGGTTTTACTTCTAATTTGTCCAGGTCGATGTTGGCCGCTTCTTCTTCAAGCTTGTCTATTTTCAAATCGGTTTCGGAAATGGCGCCTTTGATTTCTTTGGCTCTCGAGGAGACTGACTGGTATTTTTCCCTCAATTCCGCCCTCTGCTTTTCCACCTTTTTCAAGACGTCTTCGGTCTGCCATCTTTCTTCCTCGGCCGTCCTTCTTTTGTTTTCCGCCTGCCTTCTTTCCTCCTCTATTTTCCTGATTTCCTCTGGGTTGTCTATGACTGCGTTTCCCCTCTTCTCCAGTATTTTAATTTCTTCTTCAACAGCTTTTTCTTTGAGCAGGATGTCGGTGAGCTTTTTCTCCAGCTGGTCCTTTTCTTTCGTGTTTTCTATCATTTTTTCCTTGATTTCAAATCCTTCTTTGCCGATGCCTTCCAAATCGACGAACGATTTCTGTCTGGCTTCCTTCAGATAGATTCTTTCCCTGTCTCTTCTCAGCATTTCCAGTTCCAGGTTGAGCTGTTTTTCCTTGGCCAGGACTTTTTCAAAAGTCAGGTTGCATTCTTTAAGCTGCAGCCTCAACGATTTGACCTCGTCTTCTTTTTTGTTTTCTTCCGCTTCGATTACGTTTCTTTCGTCTTCTATCTTCCATCTTTCTTTTTCCATCCGCCTTTTTTCTTCAGGGTCTCGGGAAGAAGATTCCCTGGTTTCAATGCTCTTCTTGATCTCTTCTATTCGTTTTTTTCTTTCGGTTATGAGTTCTAGTTTTTTCTTGGCCCTGTCTATCTCTCTTTCGATTTCCTGCTTTCTTTCCTCGAAAGGCATCTTTTCTTCCAAGACTTTTCTCAAATTCTCCTCTATCTCAAAGGTCAGGTCAGTGATTTTTCTCAGTTTTTCTTCGGCATTTTCCTCTGTCTCTCTTTCTTTGACGCTCTCGGCGGCAACGTCTTCCATTTCCGGAGGCAGTTCAATCTTTTCCTCGGCTTCGGCAACCGGAGCCACGGGCTCTTCAATAGAGGGTTTTTCTTCGGGCACGACTGGTGCGGTTTCTTCCATTATGGGCACTTCTTCGGCCACAGGCGGTTGTTCTTCCGGCACGGGAGGCGTTTCTTCCATCATTGGTACTTCTTCAACAACAGGCGGCAAAGGCACCTCTTCTTTTTCAGCGGGCGTTTCTATTTTCGAATTCTTCAGCGCCAATTCTTCCGAAGATAGTTTTTCTTCGGTTTTTTCTTCCGGGGGTGCGGGAGGAACAAGTTCTTCGTCCGGAGATTCTTCTTCAAGAAGGACTTCGTTGATATCCAAAAGTTCCTGCGGCTCTTCAGCTTCTCCCTGTTCTGCCGCGGCCAAGTCC